>Ga0214472_10003202_pt1 | contig 17362 bp, 16 predicted proteins | sample RVTome_6_FD_207662 | JGI IMG/M metagenome (GOLD analysis project Ga0214472, IMG submission 207662) | Soil microbial communities from uranium-contaminated site in the Upper Colorado River Basin, Wyoming, United States - RVT140D175 | ecosystem: Environmental > Terrestrial > Soil > Contaminated >... | reverse complement strand
CAGGATGCGCTCGGCGGCGCCGTCGAGATCGTCGTACTGGCCGGTGCGCAGGCTCCACAGAAACGCCACGAGCCCGAGCAGGCCGAGTCCGATCGCAACCGGAATTGTGAAGGTCAGTGCGCTCATGCGGCGCCGCTCCAGGCCGGGTTTGCCGCGGCGGGAGTGGCCGCGGCAGACTTTTCCGCGCGCCTCCTGCCGATCCACTTCAGCCGCATGCTGTTGGCAACGACCACGATCGAGGAACTCGACATCGCGAGGGCGGCAATCAGAGGCGTGACGTTCCCGGCAAAAGCCAGCGGCACGGCGATCAGGTTATAGGCGAGCGCCAATGCAAAATTCTGGCGGATGATGCGGTTGGTGGCGCGCGCGATCCCGATTGCTTCCTCGACGGCGGCAAGATCGCCGCGCGTGAACACGAAATCGGCGGCCTGCCGGCTAATGTCGCTTGCCTCTGCCGGCGCGAAGGAGACATGCGCGGCGGCAAGGGCGGGGGAGTCGTTTAGGCCGTCGCCGACGAAGAGGGCCTTGACACCGTCGCGGCGCAACTGTTCGAACCGGTCGATCTTCTCGGCCGGCATCAGGCCGGCAAACCGGCTGCCGATCAAGCAGGCTTCGCCGATGCGCGCGACCGCGCCGGCATGGTCGCCGGAGACGATTTCGGATGCGATCGAGAGTTTGCGCAGGTCTGCGGCAATCGTGGCGGCTCCCGGCCTGAGGGTTTCGCTCAGCACGACTGGCCGCAACGGGCGCCCGGCCAGGCAAAACGCGGTTCCGGCGGGCGAAAGAACGGCGTCACCGGCGATTTCGGCGACCCATTCGGCGCGGCCGAGCCGCACCGTCCGGCCTTCAAAGACCGCCTCGATGCCGAGACCTGGATGTTCCTTGACGGCTTCGACCAATGCCTCGAAGCCGCCGCCGAGGTGGCGCGCCAGGGCGGCGGCCGCAGGATGATGCGAACGGCGGGCCAGAGCGCGCGCGGTCCGTTGCTCGATGTCGCCGGAAATCTCGCAGGATTCAACTGTCGGCTGGCCGGTAGTCAGCGTGCCGGTCTTGTCGAACAAGGCGCGGTTTGCCTCGGCGAGGCGCTCGAGCGCGCTGCCGTCGCGCATCAATATGCCGAGACCGAACAGCCGCGACGCGCTGACGACATGGGCGACCGGAACGGCGAGGCCGAGCGCGCACGGGCAGGTAACGATCAGCACCGCGGTCGCCACAAGCAATGCGCGGTGCCAGTCGCCGCCGGTGGCAATCAGCCAGGCTACGAACGCAATGGCGGCCGCCAGATGCACCATCGGCGCGTACAGGCGGGCAAGACGGTCGGCAATCCGGACATAGTGGCCGCGGCCATGTTCGGCTGCTTCCATCATCGACTGGATTTCGGCAAGGAACGACGTATTCGCATCGCTGGTCGCGACGATGTCGACCGGCCCGGTCAGGTTGAGCACGCCGGATTCGAGTTCGGCGCCCGGGCCGGCAGCTACCGGAGCGCTCTCACCGGTGACCAGCGAGCGGTCGAAGGAAGCCGATCCCTCGACGATCCTGCCGTTGACAGGCAGGCGATCGCCGGCCGCGATGCGCAGTCGCATGCCCGGCTCGATCTCGTCGAGCGGACGCCAATCGATGCGGTCGGCGCCGACGACGAATGCGCCCTTGCCCGATAGCCGCGCCAGCCGGGTTACGCCGTCGCGCGCACGGGCACGCATTACCTGGTCCAGCGTGCGGCCGATCAGCAGGAAGAACAGCAGCGTCACGGAAGCGTCGAACCAGGCTTCCTCCGCGCCGACAAGGCTTTCGCCGATGCTGATCGTCAGGGAGAGGAACACGGCGAGCGATATCGGCACGTCCATGTTGAAATGGCCGGCGCGCAACGCGCGAAACGCGGAGCGATAGAACGGGCGCCCCGCCCAGATCACGGCGGGAATCGCGATCAGCGCGGATATCAGGTGAAAAAGATCGCGGGTCGCGCCATCGGCGCCGGACCAGACCGAGACCGACAGCAGCATGATGTTGGCGCTGGCGAATCCGGCGACCGCGAGCGCCGCCAGCAATTCTCCGGTCGTGGCATCCGCGCCGGCTTCGGCTTCCAGCGGTGTCGCGGGGTATCCGAGCTCCGCCAGTTTCTCGATCACCGGCATTGGCGAGCGGGCGGCGTTCTCAAGAACGAAGGCAACCCGGCGCAGCGAAAGATTGACCCTCACCGACGCCACGCCCGGCAGTCGTTCTACGGACCTCTCGATTGCAGCCATGCACTGGCCGCAATGAATTGGCGGGACCGACAGGCTGTAGTGGACCGTACCGTCCGGGTTCCGCCGCCCGCCGCGGCGGATTTCCTCGTCGCGCGCCTGTTCGGCGAGGCCGGCGTTCGGGAGGATACCGGCAGATGGCGCGCAACAACTCACTTTCCGTCTCCGCGCAGCCAGAAGCGCACCGGTTGCGTCCAGGTATCGCCGGAAGGCGTCACCAGTCGGGCCTCGCCGCTCCAGACGCCAGGTGCAAGATCGACATCGGCGGCATAGACGCCATTGCCGATTTCAAGGAACGTGTAGTCGCGATCGTCGCCGTCATGCGAAGGCCGGCCCAGGTGGATGGTCGCATTCGCACCGGTGATCGCACGGCTTTGAGGTCCGACCACGATCAAGCGCAGCGAATCCGGCGCCGGCTCGAGCCTGGCGTTCAGTCCCAGTTGCGCTTCGCGCCGCCGTTCCGCCGTCCGTTCGTTGAAATGCTGGCTGGCGACATAGGAATTCTTGACGACGAGACCGGTCCAGCTGCGGTTGGCGTAAACCGCCAACGTGATATTGACCGCGATGATCGTGCCGAAGAACAGCAGCGTGATCGCGAGCATGTGCCAACCGGTGAATTCGCCATGATAGGCCAACCGCTTCAACATCTTACCTCTCCGGTGCCTCGAACTTCGCCGAATAGACATCGCGCTCGAACGATTGCTTGTCTGCTGCCACGAAACGGAATGCCGACGAACCCGGCCGCACATGCTGCGCCGGCTGACTGACGAACAGTTTCAATTCGCGAAGCCTGTCTGGGTCGACGGGAACCGCAAAGGAAACGCCGTCCGGCTGGTCGAGGCCATTGATGCTCATGGTCGCGCCGGGCAATCCCTCGATCGAAAGGAAGATGACGCGAGGCTCGGGAATCATGTTGAGCAGTTTCACGGTGTAGCCGTTGCGGATCGAACCGTCGCTCAACGTCACGAAAACCGGATTGCGGTCCTTCTGGACATTCACTTCCAGCCGGTCGCGCGAAATCAGCGCCAGCAGCAGGAACAGGCCGACCGCTGTCCAGGCGGTGAAATAGATCATCGTGCGCAGCCGGAAGAAAATCCGCCAATCGAAATGTCTGAGCCTCTCGGAAAGGCCACCGGCAGCGTCCCGGATCCGGTCGGGATCGATCGCGCCGCTCGCGGGATCGGTCGCGAGCGAGCGGTTGAAATTGCAATCGGCGAGCGTCGTGTATGAGATCAAGCTCCGCGGGCGGTTGAGCTTGTCCATCACGCTATCGCAGGCGTCGATGCAGAGCGCGCAGGAAATGCATTCGAGTTGCAAGCCGTCGCGAATGTCGATGCCGGTCGGACAAACGGCAACGCAGGCGTTGCAATCCACGCAATCGCCCATTGGCACACCGAGCGCGGCCGCCTTCTTGGCGCCATGGGTCCGCGGTTCGCCGCGCCAGTCATTGTAGGTGACGACCAGCGATTGCTCATCGAGCATCGCCGCCTGGATGCGTGGCCAGGGGCACATGTAGATGCAAACCTGCTCGCGCATGATGCCACCGAAAACGTAGGTGGTGGCGGTCAGTACCGCGACCGTCGAATAGGCGATGAACGGCGCCTGTCCGGTCACGACGTTGAGCAATAGCGTCGGCGCATCGGCAAAATAGAAAATCCAGGCGCCTCCCGTGGCGACCGCGATCACGATCCAGACGGCATGCTTCAGAACGCGCTTGCGGATCTTGTCGAAGGACCAGGCGGCGGCGTCCAGCTTCATGCGCGCGTTGCGGTCGCCCTCGACATAGCGCTCGACGACGAGGAACAGGTCGGTCCAGACTGTCTGTGGGCAGGTATAGCCGCACCAGGCACGGCCCATCACCGAGGTGATCAGGAACAGGCCGATGCCGGCCATCACCAGCAGGCCCGCGACGTAGGGGAATTCCTGCGGCCAGATCTCGATGAAGAAGAAGTAGAAACGCCGGTTCGCCATGTCGACGAGCACGGCCTGATCCGGGGCGAATTCGCCGCGATCCCAGCGAATCCACGGCGTCAGATAATAGATGCCGAGCGTAACCGCCATGATGAGCCACTTCAGGCGGCGGAACGTGCCCTCGGCGCGTTTCGGAAACACCTTCTTGCGCGTGGCGTACAGCGGACGCGAGCGATTGGCGCCGGCGTTTACCGCCTCCACATCGAGCCGTTCGACTTGGGCCTGGTCGAGCATCGCGATTTCCTTGGGCGCACGCATTCTGCCTTGGCCGCTGTTTCGGCCAAATCTCCTTGTGCAGCCTTGATCCGGATCAACCGGTGGCAACGCGATTTCGAAAGGTGGGACATTCAAACGCAAAGGCCCCGGGCTTGCACCCGGGGCCTCGGTTCCCGGTCGCCCCTGGCGCCAGGACTACTCGCCGCCGCCCAGGGAATGCACGTAAACGGCGAGTTGCTTGATGTTCGTGTCGCCCAGCCGCGCGCCCCAGGCCGGCATGACCCCCATTTTCGGCGCATTGACTTGCGCGACGATAGCGGCGTGGGAAGAGCCGTTGAGCCAGATCGCATCGGCGAGGCTGGGCGCGCCGAGCTCACGGTTGCCCTCGCCATTGTCGCCGTGACAGGCGGCACAGTTTTCGGCGAAAATGGTCGCACCACGCCCGGCTGCAACATCATCCGTCTCCTGGCCGGAAATCTTGCGCACAAACCAGGCAACATCGGAAATCTGCTCCCTTGTGAGCAAATCGTCGCGGCCGAAAGCAGGCATTTCCGATATCCGCGTATCGTCGTCACCGGCGTGGCGGATGCCGTTACGCAGTGTCGTATGTATGTCGTCGACCGTCCCGCCCCAAAGCCACTCATCATCATTCAGGTTCGGATATCCGAGCGCGCCCTGTGCGCCGGAACCGTGACACTGGACGCAATGGACCTTGAAAAGGGATGCACCGCCGGCGGCGGCAAAGCGCGCCACCTCCGGATCCGCCAGAATCGACGCCACTTCGCTTGACGCAATCCTCTCGATGTTCCCGGACTGGGCTGCCGCGGCCGCGGCCGCGGCTTCCGCATATTCGCCGCGGCTCGAATAACCGAGCACGCCCTTCGTATTGGAGGAGATCAGCGGCCAGGCGGGATAGGCGATCATGTAGCCGATCGACCAGATGATCGTCGCGTAGAATGTCCAGAGCCACCAACGCGGCAGCGGGGTGTTCAGTTCCTTGATGCCGTCCCATTCATGGCCGGTCGTTTCGACGCCGGATATCGCGTCAACTTCACGTTCGGGTTTCTTCGCGGCCATGGCAATCAGTCCTCCTTGAAAGGAATTCGTGCGGCGTCTTCGCTTTTCTTGCGGCTGCCCGGGCGAAGCGTCCAAACGACGACGAAGATGAAAATCGCCATCATGTAGAGGAGGCCCCAGCTGTCAGCGAAGGTGCGCATGGCTTGATAGTCGAGCGACATGGTGGGCCCCCTAGCGGTAATTCGCCTGCGGCTCGTAGACCGAGTAGTCGACGAGTGTGCCAAGCATTTGCAGATAAGCGACGAGCGCGTCCATTTCAGTCAGGCGCGCCGGATCGCCGTCGAAGTCGCCGGCCACGGCCCTGGGGTAGCGGGCCAGCAGGCCGTCGGTGTCGGCGTCGGGATTGGCCTGCGCTGCAAGGTCGGCGGCCGCGTTCTCGACCATCTCGTCGGAATACGGCACTCCGACGCGGCGATTGGCTACCAGGTGGCCTGCGATGTTGGCGATCGACAACTCGGTACGGCCAAGCGCGCTATAAGACGGCATGACCGATTCCGGGACGACCGAGCGCGGATCGTTCATGTGCTCGACATGCCAGGCATTGGAGTAACGCCCGCCAACGCGCGCCAGATCGGGTCCGGTCCGCTTCGACCCCCACTGGAACGGATGGTCGAACATCGACTCCGCCGCTAGGCTGTAATGGCCGTAACGCTCGACCTCGTCGCGGAACGGCCGGATCATCTGGCTATGGCAGACGTAACAGCCTTCCCGGACATAGATATTGCGACCGGCCAGCTCGAGCGGCGAATAGGGTCGCATCCCCTCGACCTTCTCGATCGTGTTCTCCAGGTAGAAAAGGGGAGCGATCTCGACGATGCCGCCGATCGTCACGACGAACAGCGAAGCGGTCAGGAGGAACGTCGCGTTGGTTTCGAGAATCTTGTGCTTGTCAATAAGGGACATCGTTCGGCTCCTTACTCGGCGGGGGCCAGGCGCGGCTCGGCACCGGTGGTCATCTCGACCCGGACATCGCCGCGTATGGTCTTGTAGATGTTGAAGGCCATCACCAGCGCGCCGATGAGGTAGAGCAGCCCGCCAATCAGGCGCAGCACGTAATAGGGGTGCATGGCTGCCACGGATTCGGCGAAGGAATAGACGAGGAAACCCTGGTCGTCGTACTCGCGCCACATCAGGCCCTGCTGGATGCCCGATACCCACATCACCGCCGCGTAGACAACGATGCCGAGCGTGGCGAGCCAGAAGTGCCAATTGACCATGCGTATCGAATAGAGGCGCTGGCGCTGCCAGAGTCTCGGCACCAGGTAGTAGATGGCGCCGAAGGAGACCATGCCTACCCAACCGAGCGCGCCGGAATGCACGTGGCCGATGGTCCAGTCGGTGTAGTGGCTGAGCGAGTTGACCGCCTTGATCGACATGACCGGGCCTTCGAAGGTCGACATGCCGTAAAAGGCAACGGAGACGACCATCATGCGCAGGATCGGATCTGTCCTGAGCTTGTCCCAGGCGCCCGACAGGGTCATCAGGCCGTTGATCATGCCGCCCCACGAAGGCATCCACAACATGATCGAGAAGACCATGCCGAGCGTCTGCGCCCAGTCGGGCAGGGCGGTATAGTGCAGGTGGTGGGGGCCGGCCCAGATATAAAGGAAGATCAGCGCCCAGAAGTGGATGATCGACAGCCGGTAGGAATAGACCGGGCGGTTGGCCTGCTTGGGAATGAAATAATACATCATGCCGAGGAAGCCCGCGGTCAGGAAGAAGCCGACGGCGTTGTGGCCGTACCACCACTGCGTCAGCGCATCCTGCACGCCGGCGAAAGCGGAGTAGCTCTTTGCCCCAAGCAGCGAGACCGGCATCGACAGGTTGTTCACGACATGCAGCATCGCGATGGTCACGATGAAGCTCAGGTAGAACCAGTTGGCGACGTAGATATGCGGCTCCTTGCGCTTGAACAGCGTGCCAAGGAAGACCAGGAGATAGGCGACCCAGACGACCGTGAGCCAGAGATCGACATACCATTCGGGCTCGGCATATTCGCGGCCCTCGGTAATCCCGAGCAGATAGCCGGTCGCCGCCATCACGATGAAAAGCTGGTAGCCCCAGAACACGAACCAGGCGAGTTCGCCGCCGAACAGACGCGCGCGTGTCGTGCGCTGGACTACGTAGAATGACGTCGCAATCAGCGCGTTGCCGCCGAAAGCGAAAATGACGGCCGATGTATGCAGCGGGCGCAGGCGGCCGAAGGTCAGGTATGGCTCGATATTCAGTTCGGGCCAGGTGAGTTGGGACGCGACGATCACGCCGATCAGAAATCCGGCGATCCCCCAGAAGACGGTGGCGATCGCCCCGTAGCGGACAACGCCGTCCAGATATTCCGATTCGGAACTTGATGCGGCCGCCGGCGCGAACTGAATGCGCCGAATCAGGATCACCGTGCCGGCTGCAAGCAGGAAAAACAGCAACCAGGCGTGGATCCGAAACGGCTCATCCGCACCGAACGCCGCGGCCAGGAGCGCAAGCAGTGCGGCAATGCCTACACCAAGGGTTTCGATTCCATATTTCATATATTTGCCCTTCCCCGAATATCGCGACCGCGCCAGGCGGCTGCAGAACCGCGCTTCGTCGGACCTCGCGTCCGCGGCATCGCATGTCGCAAAGGTTGCGCCTTGCTGCTTTGATCTTGATCAAGGATAGCCGGCGACAATGGTCCAAAGTCCTCGCTGCAATGCGCGCTTGCGAAAGCGGGAGGCACCAGGCAAATGGCAGGTCCGATATCCGATTGCGGCACAGCCGATCGGGCGAAACTTGCCGAGCGACTTGCCGAAATTCTCAAGAACATGGACGCATGGTGCGCGCGGCTTGAGGATTTCGCCGACCGCCTGCCGGCCGATGTGGAGGCCAGTGAGTGCCTTTCGATTGCGCGCGACCTGTCGGCAGACATCCAAAGCGCGCATGAATTCGAAGAAGGGGAGTTGTTTGCAACGCTTCGCGGCGATGCCGAAATCGTCAAACGGCTCGGCCCGGCATTGGAGCGGTTGCATTCCGAGCATCTCGAGGACGAAAGTTTCACCCAGGAAATCCGCGAGTGCCTCGCCGACTTCGCGATGGACAAGAAGCGTTGCAACGTCGATTCGCTGGCCTACATGCTGCGCGGATTCTTCGAGAGCAAGCGCCGCCATTGCGCCTTTGAACGCGAATTCCTGTTGCCCTTGCTCAAACCCGGCCAGGCATAGCGAATGCGAGCTGCTTCGACCCTGTCGGTTTCGGCGACGGCGGCGGTGCCGCGCTATACAAGTTACCCGACCGCGCCGCATTTACGGGCAGAGCTCGCTGGCGCAGCCCGGGAACAGCTGTTGGCGGCAGCCAGAGTTGCGCCGTCGGTCTCCGTCTATATTCACATTCCGTATTGCGACCGGCTTTGCTGGTTTTGTGGCTGCCACACCCGACACACGCTGAAATACGAACCGGTTGAGGCTTATGTCGGCGTGCTGGAAACGGAAGTCCGCGTCTGGTCGCGCGCGCTCGGCATGCGTCCCACGCTTTCGGCGCTGCACCTGGGCGGCGGTTCGCCAAGCCTGCTGCGGGAGCCGGAACTGGAGCTGCTTTCGCGCAGCCTGCGCGAGGCGTTCGATTTCCTGCCTGACGCTGAAATCAGCGTCGAACTCGATCCGAGCGACGGTTGCGAGGCGATCGTGCCGGCGCTGGCGCGTCTCGGCATGAACCGGGCAAGCATCGGCGTTCAGGACTTTTCGGCCGAGGTCCAGGCAGCAATCAATCGCCCGCAAACTTACGAGCAAACCGCGTCGCTGGTCGAGGTGCTGCGCGCACACGGCGTCCGTTCGCTAAATATCGATGCGCTTTACGGGTCGCCGAAGCAGACCTTCGAACGCCTGGAACATACGGTGGAGCAGGTCTTAAGCCTTGCGCCGGACCGGATCGCCCTGTTCGGATATGCGCATGTGCCGTGGATGAAAAAGCACCAGCGCCTGATCGCCGAACGCGACCTGCCTTCCGGCGAGGAACGCCTTGCACAGGCGATCGGTGCATCCAACAGGATCGCGGCGGCCGGTTATGCCCGGATCGGGATCGATCACTTCGCAAAGCCGGGGGATTCACTCGCAATCGCGAGTGCCGAAGGGCGATTGCGCCGGAATTTCCAGGGTTATACTACCGACCATGCCGAGGTGCTGATCGGCCTGGGAGCTTCGGCGATCGGACAGACCCGCTCGGCAATCGTCCAAAACGAGATCGCGACCGGTCAATACCGTGCGGCAATCGGAACCGGCTCGCCCGCGACCGCGCGCGGATTCGTCCTCGACCGGGAAGACCAAATTCGCGCATGGATCATCGAGCGGCTGATGTGCGATCTCGCATTCCGGTTCGATTCGCTGCACGCCGCTTTTGGCAAATTTGCCGCGCCATGCGAATCCCTGGCCCGGCAGGTTGCGGCCGAAAGCGGCGTCGGGCTTTGCACGGTCGATGACGGTGTTTTCCGCATCCCGGAGGAGGCAAGACCGTTTGTCCGGGTCGTGGCTTCGCGCTTCGATGCCTATCTCGAGAATTCGCAAGCGAGGTATTCGCGCGCCGTGTGACCCGCTCAGCCGCCGCCGGCGTCACGAAGCCGCCGCAGGTCCGGGACGGTAACCAGGCGGTTATTCTCGAGGTGGATGATCCCGGCTTTGCGCAGGCGCGTGATCTGGCGGCTGACGGTCTCAATCGTCAGGCCCAGGAAATCTGCGATGTCGGTGCGCCGCAGCGGCAATTCGAACGGCGTCGTCGAAGCATCTGCCTCCGGGTCGTAGTGAAGCGCGATCATCAAAATGAAACTCGCCACCTTTTCGGCCGCAGACTTGCGGCCAAGTGCGAGCATCCATTCGCGCGCCTCGTCGAGCTCCTGGAGCGCCTGCATGTGCAGGAGATGCTCCAAGTCCGGCGACCGCGATATCATGTCGTCCAGAACATTTCTCGGGAACGAACAAACGCGGACCTCGGTAACCGCTTCCACGCCGATGTCGCCATCGGCCTTGAACGGGCGGCCCAGAAAATCCGGCGCGAATTGAAGACCAACGATTTGCTGGCGACCGTCGTGCATGAGTTTCGATAGCTTGACCACGCCGCTCAGGATGTTGGCGTAACGATGCGATTTGCCGGACGACGGAAAAATCTCCTGTTCGGGGCGCATCGTCGATTTGGTCGTGTGGCGGGAGAGGTGGGTAAGCTGAGGAGGTGTCAGCGCTCCGCATACCCCGCGGTGGCGAGCCTCACAGGATTGGCAGACCACCGGCACGTCGGAGTTGTGAATGTCGAGGCGCGCCTCGTGCATTGCTGAAATCTGTGCCATCCGCCTTCGATGCTAGCAAGCCGCGACATTCAGCGCCACCTTGCAAACTCACTGCATGGGGGGACGGACGATATGACGCGGCGTTCAGCGGCCAGGCCTGGTTGATCGTTCTTGCTCGGCTTCGTGGCGCGCCCGCGCCTCTTCGAGATCGCGGGCGACGCCATCCATTACCTTTTTGGGCAGGTTCGGCAGAGTCGCGCCGATACCATGGGCGCCAAGCAGCGCTTGTTCGAAGAGCCGAAAAGCAACAGGCCAACCGCGACCGTGTTCGCGATGCGATTCGGCATCGGGAAAGCCAGTCTGGCAGAACCGCATGCGCGTACCGGCTCCTTCTGGTGTCAGATCGACCGAAACGGTCGAACGGAAGTCGGTGCCTTCGTAGAAATAGGAGTAAGCGATGCGCCGGTCGGCGATCACCTCGTGATAAACGCCCCAGGGGAATTCGGTAACCTCGCCGCGGCGATTGACCAGCCGCCAGAAACCACCCGGGCGCGGATCGAGTTCGCGCACCTCGGCGCGGAATCCGTGCGAGCAAGCAAACCAGACCGAAACCAGTTCGGGGCGCGTCCACATCGCAAATACCAGTGCCGGCGGCCCGGCGAAAAGCCGGTCGAAGCGCAAGACATTGTCAGGACGGTCGGCGTAATCAGCCATTCGCTTTCTCCGGGTTGTTCAGCGTCGCAATCAGCTCATCCATCTTTCCGAAGGCGGATTCCCAGAACTGCCGGTAGGCCTCCAGCCAGGTCGCCGCTGCCTTCAGTCCTTCCGGATCAAGGCTGCACGGTCGAGTCTGCGCCTGGCGGCCGCGGCGGATCAGGCCGGCCGTTTGCAGCACCTTCAGGTGCTTGGAGATCGCCGGCTGGCTCAAATGATGGCGATTGACCAGTTCGCCGACCAACAACTTGCCGGTAGCCAAATCGGCGAGAATTGCGCGGCGTGTCGGGTCGGCGAGGGCGGCGAACGTTCGGGACAGGGAATCGGGCATCGTTCTTTATATTTCCTATCAGCTATATTGCTAAATAGCAATATAATGAGCCAAGCGTCAATCCCACCGTGCGGCGGCCACCTGCGATGCTGATCAACGTCCCTTGAAGATCGGCCTGCGTTTGGCAAAGAAGGCGGCGACGCCCTCCTGGAAATCCTCGCTCTTTACGAGCGGGTTCTGTTCCAGGCCCTCTGCCAGGATTGCGTCTTCAAGGCTGAGGGAGCCGGAATTGCGCAGCAGCCGCTTGGCCGCGGCTATTGCCAATGGCGGGCCGGCCGCCAGTTCGCGTGCCCAGTGCCGGGTCTCCGCGTCGATCCGGTCGGGTTCGAGCACCTTGTTGGCGATGCCGAGCGCCTGGCACTCGGAAGCGGGGATGCGGCGGCCTTCGAGGATCGTTTGCAGCGCCCGAGGATACCCCATCCGCCGCAGCAGCAGCCATGTATTGCCGCCGTCGGGGATGAGCGAAATCGCCGCGAATGCCATATAGAGGTAAGCGTCCGGCGTCATCGTCATCAGGTCGCAGTTCATGGCGAAGGCCGCGCCAATCCCGGCCGCCGAACCGTGCACCTGCGCGATCCAGATGAGCCGGTTGTTGGCAATTCCAACCAGCGCCGGTTGGTATTCGCGCGCGATATGTTCGCTGATCGGGTGTTCCAATCCGCTGGCAAGGTCCGCGCCGGCGCAGAAGCCGCGGCCGGCGCCTTTCAAGATCGCTATGCGCAGCTCCGTTTCCGATTCAAGCGCCGCAACTGTCTCGCGCAGCGCGGCGCGTAACTCCGCGTTCAGCGCGTTCACCTGCCCGGGCCGGTTCAGGGTGACGACCACGACAGGGCCGTCGCGTTCCACCAGCAACACTTTCTCTGCCATTTCTTGACGTCCTCAGCCGAGTATTGCGCCCGATGACAACAGTTCGTCGATCTGGCTGGAAGAATAGCCGCAACCATCGAGAATTTCGCGAAATCCCGAATTTTGCGCGGCGCTGGATGGCATGTTCGCAGGCGTGCGCGAAAATCGCGGCGCGGGCGCGGCCTGCAATACGCCGTTGCAGCGCCGGAATATGCCGCGCGCGGCGTTGTGCGGTTCGTGTTCGATTTCTGACCAGTCGAGCACGGGCGCGACGCAGGCGTCGCTATCGCGGAAGATTTCTGCCCATTCGTCCCGTGTCTTTTGCCGGAACAACGCGGCATATTCTTCGCGGCGATCCCGCCAGTTGCGCGGATCCATGCGATCCGTCTCGTGCGATTCAGGCAAACCCGCTTTCACAATCAATTCAGCAAAGAACTGCGGTTCCAGCGCCCCCACCGCGATGTACTTGCCGTCCGAAGTCTCGTAGCAGCGATAGAACGGGGCGCCGCCGTCGATCAGGTTGCTCTCGCGACTTCCGTTCCACATGCCGCGCGCCAGGAATGTGTGGATCAGGCCCATCATCGCCGGAACGCCGTCGACCATCGCCGCGTCGACGATCTGGCCCTTGCCTGACGCACTGCGCTCGAACAGCGCCGCCAACACGCCGAGCAGCAGGAACATCGCGCCTCCGCCATAGTCGGCGGCAAGGTTGAGCGGCGGTATCGGCGGTTCACGATCCCGTCCAATCGCATGCAAGGCGCCGCTGATAGCGAGATAGTTGATATCGTGTCCGGCAGTTTGCGCACGCGGGCCGTCCTGGCCCCAGCCGGTCATGCGCCCGAAAATCAATCCCGGATTGGCCAACAGGCACTTGTCGGGTCCGAGACCGACTTTCTCCATCACGCCCGGCCGGTAGCCTTCGATCAGCACATCCGCCTTGCGGATGAGATCCAATGCGACATCGACCGCATCCACGCGTTTCAGGTTCAGCGCGATGAACCGCTTGTTGCGCGCGTGGATATCGGTCGGATCGGCTTTCCAGACCTTGCGGTCGATCACCGTCACCTGGGCGCCCAAATCGGCGAGCAATTGGCCGGCAAGCGGGCAGGGGCCAAGCCCGGCCATCTCGACGACGCGCAGTCCGGCTAGAGGGCCGCTCATTTCTTCGCCGCCCATGGCGCGGGGCGCTTGTCGAAGAATGCCGCGATTCCTTCCGACGCCTCGGAAGTTTCCCAACTGTCGGCCAACCGCCGGATGGTTTCGTCGATCACCGCATCGTCGATACGCGGACCGAGGAAACGCGCCAGCGCCTTGGCGGCGCCGACCGCGCCGGGAGCAGTCGACAGATACGGCCGCACCTGCCTTTCGACCGCCTCGTCCAAGCCTGCGTCATCCGCGATTTCGGCGACGAGCCCCAGCGCTTGCGCTTCACTGGCATCGAAGACTCTGCCCGACATGAACACGCGCCGCGCCATGCCCTCGCCGAGGCGGGCAATGACATAGGGCCCGATCGTCGCGGGGATCAGGCCAAGCCGGGTTTCGGTCAAGCCGAATTTGGCCTCGCGCGCGGCGATTACGACATCGCACACGCACATCATGCCGACGCCTCCGCCGAAGGCGTCGCCCTGCACGCGGCCGATCAGCGGCTTCGGCATGGTGTTCAGCGCCAGCAATGCCATGGCCAGCTTTCGCGCCTCGCGCATGCGGGTCTCGCGGTCGGCTGCTATTTGGGCCTGCATCCAGGCAAGATCGCCGCCGGCGCAGAACGTCTTGCCTTGCGCGCTTAGCACGACCGCTCGGACCGCCTCGTCTTTGCCAATTGCATTCGCCGCGCCGCTCAATTCGGCGATCATCCTGGCCGAAAGCGCGTTTCGCTTTTCGGGTAGCGCCAGATCGAGACGGGCGACGCCGCGGCGATCGACTTCCAGTGCCAGGGTCTCAAAGTTCATGCATGCGCCTTGCGAAGCGAGCGGGCAAATTCGGCGGCAACCGCCAGCTTGGCGCGGTCGATTCCGGTTGCAAATCCTTTTGCTTCCAGCATTTCGACCACGGCCTCGGTCGCCACGTTTCCCTTTGCGCCGGGCGCAAAGGGGCAACCGCCGAGACCGCCGGCCGAGGAATCGAATACGCGCAGGCCGTAGCCGATGCTGACAGCGACATTCTCCAGAGCGCGGCCGCCGGTATCGTGATAGTGCCCCGCCAAATTGCCGGCCGGGACTGCTTCGAGCACGGCTTCCAGCATCGCGGAGATCGTTTCCGGCGTGCCCTTGCCGATCGTGTCGCCGAGCGAAATTTCGTAGCAGCCCATCTGGAACAGCGCGTCGGCAACCCGCGCGGCGTCGGCCGGTGCGGTTGGCCCGTCATAGGGAGAGTCGGTCACGCAGGAGACATAGCCGCGAAGCGGCATTTTGTCGGCTTGGGCGCGCGCAGCAACGGGCCGGAACCGATCCAGGCTCTCAGCGATGGAGCATTCGATGTTCTTGTGGCTGAATCCTTCCGACGCGGAAGCGAAAATCGCCACTTCGTCGGCGCCTGCGGCGATGGCGCGCTCGTAACCGGTCATGTTCGGCGTGAGCGCAGTGTAGGCGACGCCGCGCCGACGCCGGATTCCGGCGAGTACATCGGCGCCATCGGCCATTTGCGGCACTCGTTTCGGGCTGACAAAACTGGCGCATTCGATTTTCGAAAAGCCGCAATCCGAGAGCAGGTCGATCAGCCTGATCTTGTCCGAAGTCGCGATGGCGCCCGGTTCATTTTGCAGGCCATCGCGCGGCGACATCTCGAAAATGCGCACGAATTCAGCCATCGGCGGTTTCCGGGGCCAGACTCGCCAGGATCACACCATCGTTCACCTGCTCACCGGCGGCGACGAGGATCTCGGTAACCTGACCGTCGCGCGGCGCGGTCAGCGTGTGCTCCATTTTCATTGCTTCCAGCACAAACAGCGGATCGCCGCGCGACACCTGCTTGCCCAGAGCGGCGATGACGAGTTTGACCGTACCTGGCATCGGTGCGATCACCTGGTCGCCGGCGGCATCCTCGGCGGCACTTTCGCCGAGAAGGTCGGGAAACTCGAAAGTGTGGGCAGCGCCCTCCTCGAAAACGGTCACCGAATTGCCGTAGCGGGCGATTTCGCAATCCCAAATCCGGTCGCCTGAAGCCAAGCGCAGGCGACGGCCGTCCGACGCAACGACAGCCAGATGCACGGGCACAGAACCGCCTTCGACGCGGAACTGGTGCGACGCAGCCATGTAGACTTGCCGCTCGATGCGGCGGCCGTCTAGGTCCAGCACCGCGAAATAGTCCGCTTCGAACCAGTTCCGGAAGCCGCGCAAAGCCGTCCACGGATCGTCGGCCTGTGGCCGGGATAACAAATCAAGGGCCGCAAGCGCGGCTATTGCAGTGGCGGTTTCGGACGGCGCCGGCCGAACGATCAGCGAATCGAGATCGCGCGCGATCAGTCCGGTGTCGACCTCGCCGGCGGCGAATCCGGCATGATGCGTCAGCGCCTCGAGGAAGGCCAGGTTCGTCACCGTTCCGGCGATGCGGCACCGGCCAAGCGCCGCGGCGAGACGCCCGAGCGCTGTGGTGCGATCGGGGCCGTGCGCGATAACCTTGGCGATCATCGGGTCGTAGTGCGGCGAGATCGCATCGCCTTCGCGCACGCCGGAATCGACTCGAACAGGTCCTCGCGTGAACTCCGACGCCGGAGCGAATCCAAGCCGATGCAATGTGCCGGTCACCGGAAGGAAGCCCTTGGCGGCGTCCTCGGCGTAAAGGCGCGCCTCGAAGGCGTGGCCATCGATGCGCAGATCGGATTGGGTGAAGGGCAGGGCCTCGCCGGCGGCGACGCGCAATTGCAGTGCGACGAGATCGAGGCCGGTGATCGCCTCCGTCACCGGGTGCTCGACCTGCAGGCGGGTGTTCATTTCCATGAACCAGAAGCCATCGGGACGGAGCGAGCCTGAACCATCGGCGATGAACTCGACGGTGCCGGCGCCGCGATAGCCAATCGCCCGCGCCGCCTCGACCGCGGCAGACCCCATCGCCGCTCGGACTTCCTCGGTCATGCCCGGCGCCGGCGCTTCCTCGATCACTTTCTGGTGGCGGCGCTGCAGCGAACAGTCGCGCTCGAACAGATGCACGACATTGCCGTGGCTGTCGGCGAAGATCTGGATCTCGATGTGACGCGGACGGGTAATGTATTTCTCGACCAGGACATGATCGTTGCCGAAGGCCGAACGGGCCTCGCGCTTCGCCGCGGCCAGCGCCTCGCGGAACTGCTCCGGCCTCTCGACCAATCGCATGCCCTTGCCGCCGCCGCCGGCCGACGCCTTGATCAGCACCGGATAGCCGATCTCGTTGGCCTTGCCGGCAAGAATGAGCACCTCCTGCGCGTCGCCGTGATGGCCGGGCACCACCGGTACGCCGGCCTTTTCCATCAGCCGCTTGGCGGCGTCCTTCAGGCCCATGGCGCGAATGGCGCTTGCCGGCGGGCCGACCCAAATCAATCCGGCGGTTTCGACCGCATCGGCGAAACCCGGATTTTCGGACAGGAAACCGTAGCCCGGATGGATTGCCTGCGCGCCGGCTGCTCGCGCCGCTTCGAGGATGGCGTCGGCGCGCAGATAGGATTCGGCGGCCGGAGGCGGTCCGATGCGGATCGCCTCGTCGGCCATTTCGACATGGCGCGCGGCGGCATCGGCGTCGGAAAATACCGCG
>Ga0214472_10003201_pt1 | contig 17366 bp, 17 predicted proteins | sample RVTome_6_FD_207662 | JGI IMG/M metagenome (GOLD analysis project Ga0214472, IMG submission 207662) | Soil microbial communities from uranium-contaminated site in the Upper Colorado River Basin, Wyoming, United States - RVT140D175 | ecosystem: Environmental > Terrestrial > Soil > Contaminated >... | reverse complement strand
TCCCGAACCACCTGCTCGCGCTGCGCCCGGACGGACGGTCACTGGAGGTGCGGCGGCTCGAGATGCTGCCGATCGAATGCGTCGTGCGCGGCTATCTCGCAGGATCGGGCTGGAAGGATTACCTCGCGCGCGGAGCGACCTCCGGGCACGAGCTGCCGCCGGGTCTGCGTGAATCGGAGCGTCTGCCGCAGCCGATCTTCACGCCGGCCACGAAGGCTCAGGAAGGACACGACGAGAACATCTCGCGTGCGGACGCAGCGGAGCTGGTCGCAACGGAGGGGCTGGACGAGGCCGAGCGAGTCGCGCTCGACCTGTACCGGTTCGCCTCCGAGCATGCCGCCGCCCGCGGGATCATCATCGCCGATACGAAGTTCGAGCTGGGGATCGACGCCGATGGAGCTCTGGTTCTCGGGGACGAGGCCCTCACGCCGGACTCCTCCCGCTTCTGGCCCGCCGACCAGTTCCTCGCCGGGCGCGCCCAGCCCTCCTTCGACAAGCAGTACGTCCGTGATTACTGCGAATCGCTCGGCTGGGACAAGACAGCACCCGGTCCCGACCTGCCCGAGGAGGTCGTGGCGGGCACGCGCGCCCGCTACGTGGAGGCTTTCGAGCGCCTTACCGGCATCCCATTCGCCGAGTACGTGGCCGACCCGGAGGTGGTGCTGCGATGAAGGCAACGGTGCTCGTTCGCCCGAAGCAGGGGATCCTGGATCCTCAAGGGCAGGCCGTCGAGAGCTCGCTCCGCCAGCTCGGCTTCTCGGTCGCCGATGCCCGCGTCGGCCGGGTCATCGATCTCGAGGTCGAGGCCGACAGTCCCGCGGCGGCCCGCGCCGAGGTCGAGCGCATGTGCGAGCGGCTGCTCGCCAACTCGCTCATCGAGAGCTACGAGATCGACGTGGGCGATGCCTGAGGTCCGGCCTCGCGTCGGCGTCCTCGTCTTCCCAGGGTCGAACGACGACCGGGATGCGGCCTGGGCGCTCCAGGCTCTCGGTGCCGAGCCCGTCCTCGTCTGGCACGGTGAACGGGAGCTGCCCGCTCTAGACGCCGTGGTCCTGCCGGGCGGCTTCTCGTACGGCGACTACCTCCGCTGCGGCGCCATCGCCCGTTTCGCGCCCGCGATGGAGTCCGTCGCGTCTTACGCCGCGAACGGCGGTCTGGTGCTCGGCATCTGCAACGGCTTCCAGATTCTCTGCGAAGCCGGGCTCTTGCCGGGCGTGCTGCGCCCGAACGCGTCGCTCTCGTTCATCTGCCGCGACGTGCGGGTTCGCGTCGAGCGGACGGACACCCATTTGACCTCACGCTGCGGGCCCGGCCAGGTGCTGACGATCCCCGTGAAGCACGGCGAGGGTTGTTACTTCCCGCCGCCCGACCTGCCCGAGGATCAGGTCGTGCTTCGGTATGTCACCGGGGACAACCCGAACGGCTCGGTCGACGACATTGCCGGAATCGTGAGCGAAAGCGGGAACGTGGTCGGCCTGATGCCACACCCGGAGCACGCGGTCGACCCGCTGCTAGGCAGTGCCGACGGGGCGCTGCTCCTCGCCTCGCTGCTCGACGCCGCCCGTGAGCGGCATTTTGTAGGGGCCTAGTCACATCGCCAGCGCCTCCTTCAGCGCGGGGTGCTCGGCCAATCGCTCTCGTAACCGCTCCAGGTCACGTGCGCGCAACGTGACCGGGCCGCGCCGCGCGACCCCATCCGTCGCGTAGGCGAAGCGAACGAGCTGTTCACCGCCCTTGAGCTCGAGCAGCTGGACGAGTGACGCCATGCGCTTCTCCCCCGCGCGCTGCGGCACGGAGAGCTCTTCGACCAGCTCGGCGGGGCCCCAGGGAGTCGATACCTTGGCCATGCCACGACCCTAGGAGAAGAATCGTGACGCGTGTGTGCCGCTTCGCGCCGTCAGGCAGGCGGAGTGTGCCGAAACGGCAGGTCGGTGAAGCCAACGCGCTCCGGCTCGACGACGAAGACGATTCCCGACCGCATCGGAAAGTCCTCGCCGGTGTAACGGCGGGCGATCCGGTCCATGATCTCGAGCGCGGCGTCCCCGGTCCGTTTATCCACCACCCGCCCGCGGACGCGCGCGGAGCGGTAGGGCTGCTCGTGGTCCGTGATCGAGATCGCGCAACGAGAGTCGCGCTCGAGATTTTTCGCCTTCTGCGACCCCTCCTGCGTAAAGAAGACGAGCCGGTCACCCTCGAGGCCGACCCAGACCGGCACGGTGTGCGGCGAACCGTCCGGCATCACCGTCGCCACGTGCCCGAAGTTCGGCCCTTCGAACAGCGCGCGGATGTCATCACCCAACGCAGCCATCGTCAACTCCCCTCGATCAGCTCGATGCGGTAGCCGTCCGGGTCGCGGACGAAGCAGAGGCGCGAGCCCCCCTCGCGGACGGTGTAAGGCGGGCGCTCCGGCTCGATCCCCTGGTCGGCAAGATGCTGGAGCGTCGCGTCGAGGTCGTCCACCGCCACCGCGATGTGCCCGTAGGCGGTCCCGAGCTCGTAGCCTCCGTCGGGCACCTCGAAGTTGTGGGTGAGCTCGAGCCGGTCGCCGTCGCCGGGCAGGCCCATGAAGATGTTGATCGCCTCGTCCCGGATCGGCAGGCGCCGCCGCTCCTCGAACCCGAGCGCTTCATAAAAGGCGACCGACCGTTCGGGGTCGGTGATCCGGTAGCAGGTGTGGATGAGCTCCATCAGTCTCCTCCCTCCTCGAGATCTTCTTGGGTCAGCCCAAAGATGACACCGTCGACCCATTCGTCGTTCCGCCAGTACGCCTTCCGCTTGACACCCTCGCGGACGTAGGCGCGCTCGGCGTGGGCGAGCGCCCGCTCGTTGAAGCCGTACACCTCGAGCTCGAGCCGGTGATAGCCCAGGTCGTCGAAGAGATGTCGCGCGAAGGCGCGCGCCGCCCGGTCGGCGACGCGGCGGCCGCGGAAGCCCGGATGCACCATGATCCCGTACACCCCGGCGATGCGGCTGCGCCGGTTCTTGACCTCGAACGCCATCGTGCCGGCCCGCTCGCCCTCCACCTCGATGACGTAGCGACCGTAATGCTCGGGCTCTCGCTCGGCGCGCTCGATCTCCTCCTTGAACGCCTCCGGGTCCTTGGCCGACACCACCGCCATGAAGGGCTCTACGTCCGCGTGCGTGGCAAGGGAGGCGATGAAGTCGGCTTCCTCGACCAAGGCCCTGCGGATGTGGAGATCGCCGTCCTGGCTCACGGTTGGGGAGTCGCAGGCGCCGCCTCGCGCCGCGCGAGGCGAAAAAAGCCGGAACCGAGGGCGACGCCGGCGAGAATGAGCAGGAGGCCGAGGATGGCGCTAAGCGTGATCCGCTCGTCGAGAATGAGCGCCCCGTAAACAAGCGCGGTCGGCGGCAAGAGGTACGTGACGAGCGAGGCCCGCGAGGCGCCGTAGCTTGCGAGCATGCGGTAGAAGAAGAGCAGGGCGAGCGCGGTCCCGAGGATTCCGAGCGCGGCGACCGAGCCGAATGCCTTCCAGCTCGGCACCTCGTCGGGCAGCTGCACGAGCGCAAATGGAAGGAGGACGAGGGCGCCCGTGATGCTCGAGGCAACCGTGATCAAGAGCGGCGTCGTCCCGGCGAAGCGGTGCTGCACATAGTGGTTCGCCGACGCGTACGAGAGCGAGGCCGCCACGATCGCCAGCGTGCCTGCGACGGCCCACCAGCCGCCTTCGGGGTTGAGGCCGGTCAGGACGCCGACGCCCGCAAAGCCGGCGATGATCCCGAGCAGCCGCGCACCGCGCACACGCTCCCCCGGGTTGAAGCGGAACGCCAGGAGTACGACGAAGATCGGGACCGAGGCGTTCGCGATCGCCGCGATACCGGAGTCGATGTGCGTCTCGCCCCACGCGATCAGCGTGAAGGGGAGCGCCATGTTGAGGATTCCGACCGCCCACGCGTCCCAACCGGTGGCACGAATCTCCCCGACGGCCGTGCGCACTCCGACCATGACTAAGAGCACGGGGACGAGCACGGCGGCTGCCAGCACGAGTCGCAGGCACATCATCGCCGTCGGCTCGATCTCCTCGACCGCGACCTTGATGAACATGTAGGACGACCCCCAGATCGCGGCCACGATCGCGAGCAAGGGGACGTATCCGCGCGCCACTCGCGCAGGCTACCTCCGGCGTCTGCACCTTCCGCGCCGATCGCTAGACTCGGGTCCCTGAGCTCGGTCGCTCAAAGGGGTTCCCCACCACCCACCCCCGAACGGGGTCACCACCAACACCGCGCGCTCGGCCTTACCGACGAGGAGTTCGACCGAATCGGGGTCCTGCTCGGTCGTGCGCCGAACGACTTCGAGCTGGGCGTGTTTTCCCTGCTCTGGTCGGAGCATTGCGCGTACAAGCACTCCGCCCCGCTGCTCTCCCGCTTTCCCACAGACGGGCCCGGCGTGCTGCAAGGTCCGGGCGAGAACGCCGGCGTCGTCGACCTCGGCGAAGGCGACGCGGTCGCGTTCAAGGTCGAGAGCCACAACCATCCGTCCGCGGTCGAGCCCTTCCAGGGCGCGGCCACCGGGGTCGGCGGCATCCTCCGCGACATCGTCGCCATGGGCGCCCGCCCGGTCGCCCTCCTCGACGGCCTCCGGTTCGGCCGGCCCGGCTTCGCGTTCGAGCGGGCCGTCTCGGGCATCGGCCACTACGGGAACTGTGTCGGCGTGCCGACCGTCGGAGGCGACACCGTCTTCGACGACGCCTACGCAGAGAACCCGCTCGTGAACGCCATGTGCGTCGGCGTCCTGCCGGCCGAGCGCGTCACCCGGGCCGGGACGGCGCGGCCGGGCGATCTCATCGTTCTCTTTGGGGCGACGACCGGCCGGGACGGCATCGGCGGCGCCAGCGTCCTCGCCAGCCAGGAGCTCTCCGACGAGGACGAGGACAAGCGCCCGACGGTCCAGATCGGCGACCCCTTCACCGGCAAGAAGCTGATCGAGGCAAGTCTCGAGCTGGTCGAGGCCGGCCTCGTGCGCTCGCTCCAAGACCTCGGCGCGGCCGGTCTCGCTTCGGCCCTCGCGGAGACGGCCGGCCGAGGCGGCGTCGGCATCGACCTCTATCTGGACCGCGTGCCGCTCAGGGAGACCGACCTGGCGCCGATCGAGATCATGCTCTCCGAGAGCCAGGAGCGGATGATCCTGAGCGCCCCGGCAGATCACATCGACGCCGTGTCGGCGATCTGCCGCAGATGGGAGCTCGATCACGCCGTGATCGGCGAGATCACCGGCAGCGGCGAGCTTCGCGCCTTATACGAGGACGAGCTCGTCAGCGCCGTTCCCGCGTCTCTCCTCACGGACGAGGCACCCCGCTACCGGGTGGAGACGCGGCCCCGCAAGCTCGCTGTCCCGATCGCCCACCGCCCGATCCGTCCCGAGACGGACGAGCTGCTCGACCTCCTCCGCTCTCCGAACATCCGGAGCCGCGCGCCGGTGTACCGCCGCTACGACCACCTCGTCGGCTCGCGCACGGTGCGCCGCCCTGGGCTCGACGCAGCGGTGGTGCGCCTGCGGCCTTCGCTGCGCGGCCTGGCGGTCTCCCTCGACGGAGCCGGCACCCTTGCTGCGCTCGATCCAAGGGCCGGCGGCTCGCTCGCCGTGCTGGAAGCGGCCCGCAACGTCGCCTGTGCCGGCGGTCGCCCGCTCGCCGTCACCGATTGCCTCAACTTCGGCAACCCCGAGAAGCCCGAGATCTCCTGGGAGCTCGCCGAGACGGTCGAGGGCATGGCCCTCGCCTGCGAGGCGCTGAAGATCCCGGTCGTCTCCGGCAACGTCTCGCTCTACAACGAGACGGACGGGCGGGCGATCCACCCCACCCCGGTTGTCGGCTGTGTCGGCCTGGTTGCCGACGTCCGCGCGGTGCCGGGACGGTGGCGCAAGGGGGACGTCGTCTTCGCGGTCGGCGCACCGGAGCTCCGGCTCGACGGCTCGGAATTCCAGGCCCGCTTCCTCGGCGGGGCGGGCGGGAGGCCGCCACAGCCGAACCTCGCGCTCGAGGCGGCGCTCGTGGGCTTCCTCTGGCGCGCGGCGCCGCGCCTGACCCTGGCGCACGATGCGGCCGAGGGGGGACTCGCGGTGGCGCTCGCCGAAGCCGCGCTCTGGTCGGGGATGGGCGCCCGCGTCGAGCTCGAGGAAGACGCGGTGACATGGTTCGGCGAAGGCGGCGGCCAGGCCGTGGTCTCGGTTTCCCCCGACGACTTATCGGTTCTCGAAGCCGTCCCGCACACAAGACTTGGCGTCGTCGGGGGAGATGAACTGCTCGGAATTCGAATCGACGATTTGGCCGCGGCCTACGGAGCGTTCTGATGTGCGGCATCTTCGGCATCCACGCGCCGGAGCGGGACGTCGCGCGCCTCTCCTACTTCGGACTCTTCGCGCTCCAGCACCGCGGGCAGGAGTCGGCGGGGATCGCGGTGTCCGACCGCGGCCGCCTCACCGTCCTTCGCGACATGGGTCTCGTCTCGCAGGTGTTCAACGAGCAGAAGCTACGCGGCCTGCGGGGTCAGACCGCCATCGGGCACACGCGCTACTCGACCACCGGCTCGACTCGCTGGGCGAATGCGCAGCCGCTCGTCCAGCATGGCCGCGCACGCACGGTCGCGCTCGGCCATAACGGCAACCTGACCAACACGACCGAGCTGCGCGACGAGCTCAGCGAGGAGTCCGTGCGGCTCACCTCCAGCTCCGACACCGAGGTCATCGCCGCCCTCATCGCACGTGACGAACGGCCGCTCGAGGAGGCCGTCGCGGCGACGATGGCGCGGATCGAAGGCGCGTTCTCCGCAGTCCTGCTCGCAGACGGCAAGCTTGTCGGCTTCCGAGACCCTGACGGCATCCGGCCGCTCGTGCTCGGAGAGCTCGAGGGTGACTTGATCCTCGCCTCCGAGACCTGCGCCCTCGACCTCATCGGTGCCGAGCTGATCCGCGAGCTGGCGCCGGGAGAGCTCGTCGTCGCCGACGACGACGGCTGGCGAGTCCAGCAGGCGGTTCCACCCAAGAACGGCGGCGCGCTCTGCATCTTCGAGTTCATCTACTTCGCGCGACCCGACTCCCAGCTCCGCGGCATCGAGCTACACGGCGCGCGCGTGCGGATGGGCGAGCGCCTCGCCGCCGAGGCGCCCGTCGAAGCCGATCTCGTCATGCCGATTCCCGACTCCGGGACCCCGGCAGCCATCGGGTTCGCCCGCGCGAGCGGCATCCCCTTCTCGGAGGGTCTGATCAAGAACCGCTACGTCGGCCGCACGTTCATCCAGCCGGATCAGGCCCTCCGCGACCACGGCATCCGCTCGAAGTTCAACCCGCTTGCCGAGGTGTCCGGGAAGCGGGTCGTCGTCGTCGACGACTCGATCGTGCGCGGCTCGACGACGCGCCAAATCGTTGCCATGCTCTTCGAGGCCGGCGCCCAGGAGGTGCACATCCGGGTCTCCTCACCGCCGGTCGTCTCGCCCTGCTTCTACGGGATCGACATGGCGAGCGAGAACGAGCTCGTAGCGGCTCGGCGCTCGGTCGAGGAGGTACGGGAGCAGATCGGCGCCACCTCGCTCGCCTACCTCTCCCTCGAGGGTTTGCAGGAGGCGACGCAGCGTCCTGAAAACACGTTCTGCCGCGCCTGTCTCACGGGCCGTTACCCGACGCGGGTTCCGGCGGAGGAGCGGTCGGCAAAGCTCCGCTTCGAGACGGTTCGCGTCTAGTGCTCCTTCAGGTGATGCTCCCCCGTCTCCCGGGGTCGAAGAGCAAGCCAGGCTAGGACGCAGGGAGCCCGCGTATTTGGCAATACGCGGGCGACCGAGGACGCCGCATGGCGCCGCTCAGCGGCCGCGGGAGGCGATGGGCGTATCGCCTGGAGGGGCACCGGCCACGGCGAAGGTCGCCACGACGCCGAGTGCCGCCGCGACGGGCACCAGGCCGATCGCGGCGAAGCCGAATGCCTCTGCGACACCGCCGCCGACCGCGGGGCCGACGAGGTAGCCCACCGCCCACAGCTGCGACCAGACCACCATCGCAACGATCATCCGGTCGACTCCGATCGTCTCGAGCAGGACGCCGAGCGACCCCGACTCGCCGAAGCCGAGCCCGACTCCGACGATCACCGCGGCGAGAATCCAGAACCAGACGTTCGAGGTCACTCCCGCGAGCGCGACGCCGGCCGGCAGCAGCACCGTGGCTGCGGCAAGGCTCGGTCGTGGCGGCAGGTACCCGGCGAGAGTCGCGCACACCGCGCCGATGAGGGCGGCGGCGACGAAGAGCGCCGCGATCTCCGCCTGCGAGAGACGCCCCGCGAAGTGAAGGGGGAGCGGCCCGTCGAACGCGCCGAGCGTGAGCGCGACGAGCAGAATTCCGGCGGAGGCGAGCCAGAACGCGCCTGTGCGCAAGGCGGTGCGATCGGACTGAAAACCGAGCCTCTCCCTGGGGGCGCCGATCTGCGTCAGGGCTAGCGCGAGCAAGAGGACGAGCGCCAGATGGACGAGAAACGGCGCCCGAATTCCGCCCGAGCCGCCGATGGCCGGGCCCGCAATCGCCCCGACCCCGTAGGCGGCGGTGATCGCCGTCAGCCGCTGGAACTCGCGACCCGGGTAGCGCTCGATCACCGCAAACGAGAGGCCGATCCAGAGCCCGCCTGCCCCGATTCCCTGGACGAGCCGCGCGGGGAAGTAGACCGCGAGGCCCTCGCCCAGGATGAATCCCAAGTCGCCGACGACGATGAGCGCGAGCGAGATCACCAGCACGTACCGCGAGTGCTTCCACTGGAGGCCCCGGCCTGCGAGCGGGTACCCCGCGATCTGCCCTACGGCGAAGCAGGCGACGAGTGCGCCGATCACTCCGGGGCCGGCCCCGGTCGCGTCGGCGATCTCCGGGACGACCGGGGCGATGATGCTGTAGCCCGCCGAGTCGAGTGCGGCGAGCGCCAGCAGCACGATGTAGGCCAAGCTCTGACTGTATCGAGATAGCCTTTGCAGGACGGCGACCTTCCTGGAGGCGAGCAGACATGGCAGCGACGGCGACACGACGGACAGTCGATCTCAAGCTCTACATCGGTGGCGAATGGGTGGACGGCTCCGGTGACGAGGTCATCGAGATCCGAAGCCCTGCGACCGGTGAGCACATCGGGAACCTCCCCAAGGCCGCGCCCGACGACGTCCGCCGCGCGGCCGAAGCCGCCCGCGACGCCCAGCGGGAGTGGCGCAACGTCGGCCCGTGGCAGCGGGCCGAGATCTGTCATCGGATCGGGGACGAGCTCGAAAAGCGCGTCGACGAGCTCGCGAACGTCCAGACGCTCGAGCAGGGAAAGCCGCTCGCCGAGTCGGTCGCTGACATCAAGGAGGCCGCCGAGCTCTACCACCTCCACGCCGAGGACATGCTTCGGCTCTACGGCGAGACGCTTCCCTCCCGCGATCCGAACAAGCGCATCCTCACGTTCCATCGCCCCGTCGGGGTCTGGGGCGTGATCACGCCCTGGAACTTCCCGTTCCTCATTCCCACGGAGCTGCTCGCCCCCGGCCTCGCGACCGGGAACGCGCTCGTCGTGAAGCCGCCGGCGCACACGCCGATGACCGTCCTGAAGGCAATGGAGGCCTTCGAGGCGGCCGGTCTCCCGAAGGGGCTCGTGAGCGTCGTCCCGGGTGACGGCGACGTCGGCGAGATGATCGTCCGTGAGCCCGCCGTCGAAGCCATCGGCTTCGTCGGCTCATCTGCAACCGGGGCCAAGATCCAGGCGACGGCAGGCCTCAAGCGAACGATCATGGAATGCTCGGGGAACGGGCCCGTCATCGTCTGCCCCGACGCCAACGTCTCCGAGGCGGCGAAGGCCGCCGCTTTCGGCGCCTACTTCTGCGCCGGCCAGGTGTGCTGCGCCACCGAGCGGGTTCTCGTTCACGACTCCGTGCACGACGAGTTCGTCGAGGCCTCGGTGAGGGAAGCGGGAAGCGTCGTGCTCGGCGATCCATTCGACGAGTCGACGAACCTCGGGCCCCTCAACAACGAGCCGGTGGCGGCCAAGATGGACCGGCACATGGCGGACGCCGTCGGGAAGGGTGCGGACGTGCTCGCGGGCGGGAAGCGGCGGGCTGACATGCCAACCGACCTCTACTACGAGTACACGCTGGTGGACCGCGTCAGCGAGGACATGCTCCTGAACCGGGAGGAGTCCTTCGGCCCGGTCGTCCCGATCATCACCGGGAGCAGCGACGAGGAGCTTCTCGAGATCGCGAACCGCGATCCGCTCGGGCTGCAGGCGGCCGTGTTCACCTCCAACCTGCGCTCCGCCTTCTTCTTCATGGAGAACCTCGAGTGCGGTCAGGTGATCGTGAACGACACGACCGACTACTGGGACATCAACATGCCCTTCGGGGGCGCCGGAGGCAAGAACACCGGCTGGGGACGGATCGGCGGCAAGTACACGCTCATGGACATGACCGACCTCCGCACCGGCGTGATCGACTTCTCGAAGACGCGCTAACTAGACGGTCACTTCGAGCCGGCTCCACGCCTCGTCCAGGACCCGGCGCAGGACGCCGACCATCTCGTCGAATTCCTCCGGCCCGGCGACGAGCGGCGGCGCGAACTGGGCGCACGTTTCGCCGCGATCGTCGAAGCGCATGTAGACGCCGAGCTCGCGCGCACGCGGTGTCATGAACTTCTTGATCAGATCGTCGCGCTCGGCCGGCGTGAACGTCTCCTTCGTCTCCTTGTCCTTCACCAGCTCGAGCGAGTAGAAGAAGCCGTCGCCGCGGACGTCGCCGACCATCGGGTGCTCGTCGATGAGCCGCTCGCAGCGCTCCCGGAACTCGCCCATGTGACGCTGGACATGCCCGATCAGATCCTCGCGCTCGAAGATCTCGAGGTTCGCGAGGGCGATCGCGCACGAGAGCGGGTGGCCGCCGAACGTGATCCCGTGCGTGAAGGCCGAGGTCGACTCGCTGAAGAACGGCTCGATCACCTTCGGCGTGGCGACGAGCGCCCCAAGCGGGGCGTAGGCGGAGGTGATTCCTTTCGCAAGGGTCATCATGTCCGGCTCGATCCCGTAGCGAGTGGTCCCGAACCAATCGCCCACCCGGCCGAAACCGCAGATGACCTCGTCCGCAACGAGCAGCACGCCGTGCTCGTCGCAGATCTCGCGCATGCGCTGGAAGTAGCCCTCGGGCGGCGTGATCGAGCCGGCGGAGTTCTGCACCGGCTCGAGGATGACCGCGGCGACCGTCTCGGGCCCCTCCCCGCGGATGATCGCGTCGAATTCGTCCGCGCACCTGAGGTTGCAGCGGGGCTCGTCCGAGCAGTACGGGCACCGGTAGCGGTACGGCATCGGCCCGCGGACGCACCCGCCGAGCAGAGGCTCGAACTGGTTGCGCAGCGCCGGGCTCCCGTTGATCGAGAGCGCTCCCAACGTCGTGCCGTGGTACGCGCTCCGGCGCGTGAGGAACTTGAAGCGGCCGGGCTCGCCGCGGAGCCGGTGATATTGGCGCGCGACCTTCAGCGCGGACTCGATCGCCTCGGAGCCGCCGCCGACGAAGAAGATCCTGCCGACGTCGATCGGCAGAAGCTTCGTCAGCTTGTCTGCGAGCTCGAGGGAAGGCGGAGTGGCGAAGCCGACCCAGTTCGTGAAGAACGGCAGCTGCTCGAGCTGCCGCTTTGCCGCCTCGGCGATCTCGGGCCAGGGGCCGTAGCCGATGTTCACGCAGTAGAGCGCGGAGAGGGCGTCGAGGTAGCGGTTGCCCTCGGAGTCCCAGATGTGGCACCCCTCGGCCCGCTCGATGACGATGCGGGAGGCGCCTGCAGGAGTGAAGTGACGCCAGAGATAGTCGGAGTCGCTCATGTCACGCTCCCGGAATGAGGGCGGCTTGCCGGCGCACTTGCGCCGTGCGCCGAAGGACGAGGTACGCGGCGACGATCGCGAGCAGAGTCAAGGCGAGGATCATCGCAGCGGCGGCGTTGACGATCGGCGAGATGCCGAAGCGAAGCGAGGAGAAGATCCGCAGCGGGAGCGTGGTAGTGCCGGCGCCGGAGACGAAGAACGACGTGATGAAGTCGTCGAAGGAGAAGGTGAACGCGAGCAGGCCGCCGGCAAGGATGGCGGGTGCGAGTCGTGGCAGCGTCACCTGCCGGAACGTGCTGAGCGGGCCCGCACCGAGGTCGAAGGAGGCCTCCTCGAGGTTCTGCCCCATGCCCACGAAGCGGGCGCGGACGATGAGCGCGACCACCGACGCGTTGAAGACCACGTGGGCGATCAGGATCGTCCAGAGGCCGAGGATCGAGCCCAGGCTGAGCCAGTTGCCGAGCTGCACGAAGAACATGAGCGCGGCGATGCCGAAGACGATCTCAGGCGTCACCAGGGTCATGTACACCAGCGCGTCGATCGGCGCCCGGAGCCAGGGCCGCAGGCGCGCGAGCGCAAGCGCCAGCGCCGTCCCGAGGATGCAGGCGAGGATCGCGTTCCCGGATGCGATCAGGAGGCTGTTCTTGAACGGCTCGGTGATCGTCGGGTCGGCCAGGGCCTCCCCGAACCACTTCGTCGAGAACCCGTCCCAGTTGAGCACCTGGCGGCCGCCGTTGAAGGCGAAGATGACGACGACGGCGATCGGGGCGTAGAGGAAGAGGTAGACCAGCAGCGAGTGCGCCTGCAGGAGACGTTTACCCAACCTCGCGCCCCTTCCGGGCCGGACATGTCCGGCCCCTACACCTCCGCACCGGTCCAGGTAGGAGCGGGGCATGCCCCGCCCGGTCAGGCCAACGCCTAGCCACCGTACTGCTCCTCCCGGCGGGCCAGCCGGGCATAAGCGAGCACGGCGAGAGTCATCACCGCGATGAGGACGACGGCTATGGTCGCGCCGAAGGGCCAGTTCCGGGACGAGCCGAACTGGAGCCCGATCAGATTCCCTGCGTAGATCGTCTTGTCCCCGCCGAGGATGACCGGGTTGAGGTACTCCCCCATGAGCGGGATGAAGACGAGCAGCGACCCGGCCAGCACGCCGGGCATGGCAAGCGGCAGCGTGATGCGCCGAAAGGCTCGGGGCGGCGGGTCGCCCAGGTCCTCGGCCGCCTCGACGAGCGACCAGTCCATCCGCTCGAGGGCGGCGTAGACGGGAAGGACCATCAGCGGGAGATAGGTGTAGACCACGCCGATGTAGACCGCGGTCGGCGTGTAGAGGACGCTGAAGTCGTCCGCAATTACTCCGATCCACTTGAGCGCCCTGAGAACCGGGAAGTCGGGGTCGAGGATGATGAGCCAGGAATACGTCCTGATCAGGAAGCTCGTCCAGAAAGGCACGACGACGAGCATGAGCAGGAGTGTCTTTCGCTTGGCGTAACGCGCGATGTAGTAGGCGAGCGGAAAGCCGACGAAGAGCGCCGCGACGGTCCCGAAGAGCGCGAGGCGCAGCGTCCGCAGGAAGATCTCGCCGTAGAGCGGGTCCCAGAGGACCTTGAAGTTCTCGAAGTTGAGCGCGTAGACGAAGTCGACGTGCCCGACCCGCTCTGACAGCGCGACCGCCCCCATGAGCGCGAGAGGCGCGAGGAAGAAGAGCCCGTAGTAGCCGAGCGCGGGCAGCGCCAGCCACCCGGGATACCGGGGCCCCCCGGCGCCGGCGCGGATCGCTCCGCGCCGGCGTGCGGGGAATCGTGGAGCGGCGACAGCCACCTTGGAGGCCTACGCCGCTTTGAACTCCGTCCAGATGCGGTCCCGGAGCTCCGTCCCCTTCGGGGAGACGCTGTTCGGCTCCAGGTTCGCCACCGTCTCGGGTTCGGGGAACACGTCCGTGTTGGACAGGATTTCCGGGTCGAGGACGCCGTCCAGCAGCTCGCGCTTCAGCGGTGAGCCGTAAAACGTGTACGACGTCTCGAGCGCGTTGACCTCCGGGTCGTAGACGAAGTTGATCCAGGCATGAGCGGCATTCGGATGCTCGTTGCCCGTGGGGATCGCGTATGCGTCGACCCAGAACTCGCCGCCCTCCTCGGCGACGACGTATTCGGCGGGCTTCTCGGCCGCGACGGCGGCGCCGTCGCCGTTCCAGCCCAGGGCCATGACGGCCTTGCCGTCGATCACCATCTGCTTGTACTCGGTGGACGTGATGGCGAGCAGATGCGGCTTGAGCGCGAGCAGCTCCTGCTTCGCCTCTTCGAGCTCGCCCTCGTCATCCGAGTTGAATGAGTAGCCCAGCATGACGAGAGTCGAGCCCACGAGCTCGGGGATCCCATCCAGCACGGTTACCTTCCCCGAATAGGGCCCCTTGGTGAGGTCGAAGAACTCGCGCCACGTGGTCGGTCTCTCCTTGACGAGGTCAGTGCGGTAGACGTAGCCGGTCGTGCCCCAGTCCTTCGGCACCGACCACTTGTCGTCCGGGTCGTAGGGAAGACCCCGGAACTTCGAGTCGAGGTTCTTCTCCACGTTCGGGAGCTGCGACCAGTCGATCTCGGTCAAGAACCCCTCGTCAGCCATGATCTGGATCATGTAGCCGGTCGGAACGACCAGGTCGTAGCCCCGGGCGCCGCCCTGCATCTTCGCGAGCAGGTCCTCGTTCGAGGCGTAGAAGTCCTTCTTGACCTTGGCGCCGAACTCTTCCTCGAACCGCTTGTACGTCTCGTCGTTTACGTAGGCGGCCCAGTTGTAATAGAAGAGGGTGTCCTCCACCTCCGGCTTCGCGGCCCCGGCCGTGGTCGCCGGGGCGGCCGGTTCCTCCTCCGCAGTGGTGCTGCCGCCGCAGGCCGCCAGGAAGGCCGCCATCCCGCTGATCGCGACGAAGCCCTTCCGGTCGTAGCGCTTTTCCCAGGGAATCTCTTTCATCTGTCTCCTCCTTCGTCGAGAACCAGGGCCGCATCCTCGGACCACGTCAACGCGACGCGATCCCCCTCCCGCAGAGACTCGGCCTCGCCGTCGCCCCCCGAACGCTGTTGTCTGACGAGCACCTCCTGTCCGTTGTCCGTCTTGACGAGAAACTGAATCGCGGGACCGACCACCATCGTCGTCACGACCTCGCCTCCGAGCCCGCCCGGGTCGGCCTGGGCCGCCCGCAAGATGCGAAGCCGCTCCGGCCTGACCGCCACGACGCCGCCGTTCCGCCGAATGAAATTCGTCTCGCCGATGAAGTCGGCGACGAAGCGGGTCGTCGGCCGGTCGTAGATCTCACGCGGAGAGCCGAGCTGAACGATCTTGCCCTCCTGCATGACCGCCACCCGGTCCGACATGACCAGCGCTTCCTCCTGGTCGTGCGTGACGTAGACGAACGTGATCCCGACACGCTCCTGGATTCTCTTCAGCTCGATCTGGAGCTGCTTCCGGACCTGCAGATCGAGGGCACCGAGCGGCTCGTCGAGGAGCAAGACCTTCGGCTCCATCACGAGGGCACGGGCGAGCGCGACCCGCTGCTGCTGGCCGCCCGAGAGCTGCTTCGGCTTGCGCGCCTCGAGCTGGACGAGGCGGACGAGCTCGAGCGCGTCGCGCGCGCGCTTCTCCCGCGCGCCCTTCCGGAGCCCACGCTGCTTCAGCCCGTAGCCGACGTTGTCGAGCACGTTCAGGTGCGGAAAGAGCGCGTACGACTGGAAGACGGTGTTCACGTCGCGCTTGTAGGGCGGCAGGCCGGCGACGTCCTCGCCGCCGATGAAGATCTCGCCCGCGTCGGGCCGCTCGAATCCGGCGATCAGGCGCAAGGTCGTCGTCTTCCCGCAGCCCGAAGGCCCCAGTAGCGAGAGGAACTCGCCGTCACGGACGTCGAGGTCGACATCGTCGACGGCCACGACCCCGTCGAAGGCCTTGGTCACGCCGCGGAGGCCCACGCTCAGCTCCATCGGACCTCGGTGTCGAGCTTGGCCAGAAACTTCTCAGGCTCGGGCACGGCGGCTTCGGGGGGGTGAACCCCCGGTGCCGAGAGGCGGCCCTCGGCCAGCTCAACCGCCGCGCGCGCCGCCGGCTCCGAGGTCGATCGGGCACTCCCGCCGCTCGTCACGGTCATTCCGACGACCCGCCGGCCGTCTCCGTTAGCCGCCTCTACGAGGTGGACGGCGACCGAGGCGGGCGATTGGACGTACGGCTCGGGGTGCTCATCCTCCTCGCCGAGAGCGAGCAGCCCCTCCAGGAGGCCCGGCGTGAGACAGAGCCGGAAGCTTGCCTCGTGCAACGTCGGATAGGCATCCGGGAGCGTCGCCAGCTCCGAGTGGAGCGTGTAGATCCCCTTCGCGCGCCCGACCGGCTCCGGGAACTCGCGCTCCGCCCCACCCGAAAGCGGCTCCACGGCCTTCAGCTCGCCGTCGGCGACGATCATCGGCTCCATGCGCAGCTCGTCCAGGAGCGTCTGGACCGAGTAGGGCGCAGGAAACGGGTGGCCCGCGGCTCCCGGGTCCCGGGTCGCCGCCCAGATCTCGAGGCGCCGAGGCTCGGCTCCGAGCCGCTCCACCGCAGCGCGGGCGAGCAGGTTCGTCTTGCCGGGCGCCGAGCCCATGCCGAGGATTCCGGTCAGCCCGGCGGCACGGAAGTCTCCGTCGAGCTCGAGCTGCCTGCGGGTCATGTGGAAGAGGCCGCCGAGGTCGACGTACTGGGCGCCGGCGGCGAGGGCGCCTCGCATCACCTCGAGGTTGAGGCGATAGTCCGCACAGTTCACGCATGCGCGCGCACCCTCAAGGGCGCGAGCGCAAGAATCAGGATCCCTGGCATCCACGTGCCTGTCGCCTTCGAAGCGGAAGTCCAAAGGCCGCGTCGGGGCGCCCCAGCCCTCGAGGAACTCGACAACCTGGCGGCCGATCGTCCCCGCTGCACCGACGACCGCGATCATGCGGGCACTCGGCCTTCCCTGGCCTTGAGCGCCTGGCGCGCCTTGACGGCGAGCCAGAGCTCCATCCGCTGTTCGGGGTCGTCGGGATGGCGGCCGGTTTGGTCGCGCAGACGGTCCATGCGGTACCGCAGCGTGTGCCGGTGGACGCCGAGCTGAGCGGCCGCCTCGCTCCAGCGGCAACCCGTATCGAGAAGCGCGGAGAGAGACTCGAGGAGGCGGCCGTTTTCGCCCGCGGGCCCGAGAACGCGGTCGACGAAGGCCTCAAGCGCGGCGTCAGGGAGGGAGAGAAGGAGCTCGAGGGAGCCGAGATCGCGGTAGGAAGCAACCTCGCGCGCGCCCGTGTCGAGCGCCGCGCGCGCCTCGAGCAGGCTCCGCCCGAGCGCGCGCCCGGTCGCAGGCCTTCCCACGCCGACGCGCGCCTCAGGCTCCAGCTCGACGACGCCGCCCGCCAGGCTGAGCACCGCTTCCTCGTTCGCCGCCTCGACGAGGAAGGCCGCTCGGTCGCGTCGCGCCGTCGACAGGTAGCGGACCTTGCGCCCGTCCAGGAAGTCGGCGACCTCGTCGCGGAGGCGCTCGCTCGAGACGCTGTTGCGCGCTACGGCAAGGAG
>Ga0214472_10003199_pt1 | contig 17382 bp, 18 predicted proteins | sample RVTome_6_FD_207662 | JGI IMG/M metagenome (GOLD analysis project Ga0214472, IMG submission 207662) | Soil microbial communities from uranium-contaminated site in the Upper Colorado River Basin, Wyoming, United States - RVT140D175 | ecosystem: Environmental > Terrestrial > Soil > Contaminated >... | reverse complement strand
GCCATGGCCATTTTGGCCTGGTGGGAGAATTCGTCGGGGGTACACTGCACGGCATCCGGCAATCCCTGGGGGATCTCAACGACAATTTTCATGACTTGGCCTCCTCTCCATACAAGCACATTTATTTTTAAATTAAACCATAATTACGGAAAATAGCGCCATTTTTTTATGAGCAGAAGGCCAATTTGGTCATGGAATGGAGAGCTGGGGAAAAAAGGGGGATCAACTGTAAATCAGCCGGTTTCGAGGGGCTAAAGACCGGGCCGGAGTTATGTGCCGGGTGTTTGTTGGAAAACTCTTTCGCTGCCGCCTTCGGTGGTTTTTCAGCGGGTATTGGATAATATGGTAGCAATGAAATCTGTCGCGATCCCCCATAAACAAAGGAGTAGGTGTGTTTGTCATCCCGCCTGTAAAGGTAACCCCGGACCTGAACCGGATTAGAGGTGAGTCATGGAAGCTCGGAGATTCATAAAGACGGCAAGCACATCGCAGGTGTTGATTGATTTGCCTGCTTCGCTGGTCAATAGAAAACTGGAGATTCTGGTTATTCCCTTGGACGAACCTGAAACGCCGGGAAAGACGAGGAAGCGTCGGCCACCGGTTGAGTTGGCTGGTAAGGTCAGGGAACTGGGAGATGTGATGAGTTCAGCGCCAGCGTCCGATTGGGGGATTGACGAACCATGATCCTCCTTGACACTCATGTCTGGCACTGGTGGGTGAATCAAATTCCGGGGAAATTGCCACTGGCAACTATTGATATGATCGAGGCAGCCGATGAGGTCGATATTTCGGCTATTTCCTGTTTTGAAATGGCGTGGCTTGTCAAACACGGACGGATCGATCCCGGAATGAGCTATGATGAGTGGTTTGCTTTGGCCAAGCGAGAAGAGACGCTAACCTTTTTGCCGGTTACGCCTGCTATAGCGTCCTTGGCAGTTGCACTTGTCCATTATTCCATTATTCCATTATTCCACCATTCCATCATTCCGGTGTCGCGGCAAATTCTCATAGTGTTCTGTAACCACTTGAAATTACGTCACGAGGTCAGGAGGTCTGAAATTGTCTATCATCGCTTTTCCTGGCGCGCTTGGCGCCTTGGCGAGAGATCCCGGCTTTCCGTGTCCCTTACGGGTCGGGCGAGATGCAAAGGCTTTCCATACGCATCTCCCGAATCAGCGAGGCGCTGTTTTGCCGGAGCGGGGGCAGTTTGGCCCGAAATTCCCGACGATCGGGAAATCGCAACTGTTCTCTTGCCTGTTCGCCGACTTCCATCAATTGGGCGACCGGTTTGCCCCGCCTGGTGATTATCACCTCTTCACCGGCCAGAACCGCATCCAGCAGGCGGCCGATATGTTTTCGGGCTTCCTTGACGTTTACCTTTTGCATCGCGCCAACCTCGCTATGATTTCACTGAATATCTCTGCCTGCCAACAAGTGTACACATGTTTTGTGTACACGTCAAATGCCGAATTTCCGCATCTTGCGATAGCCCCCAGTTCCCGGGAGATGCTACAAAAAGGGGCCAGGGAAACCCGGCTCGCCGGCATGGATAGTTTTTTCCCCGACAGCAAGCATTATTTGCCTGCCCCTTTTGTGTCCTCATCCACGCGGGCCAGACCGATCAACGGACTAGCATCGGTTAGGACGAGGCGAGCCATTCGTCCAGCGTATCCATATCCCGGCTTGCCTCGGCGCCATCCATTTTCACCACGGGAATCCCCAGGCGCGAAACATGCGAGACGAACCGGGGCACGCTCATCTCCGCCAAATGCGCGGCGCGCACCAGCGACAAATGGCCTGAATCAATTTACAAGTTGCCGCAAGTTCAAAGTCGGGGTCTGAAGGATTTACCTGGAGTTTTTGATCCGCACCGAGGGAAAGAGGCTCATGTCGGTGTGGGGCAGGAAGAGGGCGGCCATGTAGTGCACCATGAAATCCGGGTTTTCCGACAGTTCCATGTTGGTCATCAGCTTGCTGACCGCGGTGCGTTCCCGGAAGCGATGGTGGTCGGTGAGACTGATCTGGGCCCCCAGCAGGGAGCCGTTGCCCAGGTAGTAGAAGCGCTCCCGGTCGATGTCCGGCAGCAGGCCTATGCGGATGGCCATTTCGAGGTCGATGTAGGCCCCGAAGTTGCCGGCCAGAATGACCCGGTCGAGATCGGTGAAGGTCATGCCCACGGATTCGAGCAGGGTGAGGTAACCGGCGAACATGGCCCCCTTGGCCCGGATGAGGTTGTCCAGATCCACTTCGGTGATGACGATATCCTCGCCGGTCTTGGAATCCCGGGCCCAGGCGAGCACGTATTCGTGGCCGTCGATGCCCTCCCGGATCCGGGGATGCTGCAGATGGCGCTCGAATTTGCCGCGCTGATCGATGACCCCGGCCTCCAGCAGTTCGGCGGCGATGGCGATCAACCCGGAACCGCAGATGCCGGTGGGTTTGGTATGACCGATGGTGACGATCATCGGATCGAGGGTGTCGGGATGGATATGGAAATTGTCGATGGCGCCGCTGCTGGCCCGCATGCCGTGCCTGATGCCGCCGCCCTCGAAGGCGGGCCCGGCCGAACAGGCGGTGCAGACCATCCACTCCCGGTCGCCCACCACGATTTCGCCGTTGGTGCCGATATCGATGAACAAGGTCAGTTTGTCGCTCGTGTACATCCGGCAGGCATGCACCCCGGAGGTGATGTCGCCGCCCACGTAGCTGGCCACCGAGGGGTAGAGAAAGAGCCGCACCGAGGGATGGGCCGAGATGCCGAGGGCTGCGGCCCTGGTCAGGGGATACTGGCTGCAGGTGGGGGTATAGGGGGACTCGCGGATGAATTTCGGGTCCAGCCCCAAGAGGATATGGGACATGGTGGTATTGCCCGCCGCCATGATGTAGCTGATGTCGTGGGGATTGATCCCCACCTTGTTGCAGACCGCCTCGATGACGCCGTTCATGGTCTGCACCACCTTGCCCTGCAGGGCCGTCAGCCCGCCGGGCCGCTGGGTGTAGACGATGCGGGAGATGACATCCTCGCCAAAGGCGATCTGGCCGTTATAGGCGGAACCCTCGGCAATCACCTTGCCGCTGTTCAGATCGATGAGTACGCCGCAGACCGTGGTGGTGCCGATATCCATGGCCAGGCCGTAGAGGGCCCCGGTGGTATCGCCCGGTTCCACCGCGATGATGCGGTCCGGCTCCTCGGCCCTTTTGCCGCGCAGCAGGATCACCGTCACCCGCCAATCGGCCTCCCGGAGGATGAAGGGCAGCCGTTGCAGCAGTTCGGGATGGTCGTAGGAGGGGTCGTCGCAATCGTGGCAGCCCTTCTTGATGGCGCGGATGATGCGCTGGAGATCTGACTCGTTGTTTTCCAGGGTCGGTTTTTCGAGTTGCAGGAATCGTTTTTCCACCGGCGGCGCCACTTCCCATTCGCCCACCAGGGCCTCCAGGGACCGGGTGGAGACGGCCCGGGTGGTGATGGGCTTGCGCCGCAGGGCCTTGCCGTCCTTGGTGACGATATCCGGAATGCGCACCACCAGATCGTCCCCCACCCTGGTCTGGCAGGCCAGGCGGAATCCCTGGTCCCGGTCCTTGCCGGTCAACCCCTTGGCCGGGCTCGACGTCACCCTGCCCTGTTCGATCTTCACCTTGCACTTGCCGCAGACCCCGTCGCCGCCGCAGAAGGCGTGCATGTAGACCCCGGCCTTGGCCGCGGCATCCAGGAGATTGGTCCCCTCGTCAACGGATATTTTGACGTTGTCCGGCAGAAAATGTATGGTTTTTTCCATTGCTGGTCGCGTCTCCGAAAAATATCATCCCGCCCACGGACGGACGGTAAGGGACACCAGGGTCCGCAAGCTTGGTAAATACCGAAAAACAAACGGCGGGAAGGGCGATGCCGTTCATCCGGCTCGACCCGTAACGGGGTCGGGCGGAGCGGCAAAGTCGCCCATCAATGGACCCTTTTTTCGAGTTTTTTTCAAACGAAAAGAGGTCCCAGCCTGAAAAGCCGCGCGCCGCGCCACCGACCGGGCCGGTTGCGGGGGCAACGGTTTACGGCCTCGATAAATTCTGTTAGGGTAACGGATTTTCAGCCGTCGCGCCGCACGGCCCGCACATCACCCGGCGGGCGACAACCGACAACGAGCCCATGATGACCAGCGAACTTCTGCCGCCATTTATAAAATCCCTGCTCCAGCCGGAGGCCTATCCCCACCGGGCGGATGAAATCCGGCTGATCCAGACCCATATCTCCTATGTGCTGCTGGCCGGCGAATTTGTCTACAAGATCAAGAAACCCCTGGATTTCGGCTTTCTGAATTTCGCTACCCTGGAGAAGCGCAAATATTACTGCGAACAGGAATTGCTCCTCAATCGCCGCCTCTGTCCGGACATCTACCTGGAGGTGGTGCCGGTAGTCGGGATTGGGGGCACCCACCGGCTGGGCCACGACGGCGAGCCGGTGGAGTTCGCGGTGAAGATGGCGCGCCTGCCCGAGGAGCGCATGATGTACCGGGTCATCGCCCGGGGCGAATTGCGTAGCTCCCATCTCGATCGGATCATCGATATCCTCGAACCTTTTTACGCCAAGGCCGAGGGTGGCGCGGCGATCAGGAGCTTCGGCACCGCCGCGGCGGTCGGCCGGATCATCCTGGAAAACCTCGAACAGATCGAACCCTTTGTGGGCGGACGAGCCCTGAGCCGGCAAACCTTCGGCGTCATCGCCTCCTACACCCGCGATTTTCTCGGCCAAAAGGCATTATTCGAGCAGCGCATCGAGGCCGGCTGCGTCCGGGACTGCCATGGCGACCTCTATTCGGCCAACATCTGCCTGGCGGACAAGGTCCATATATTCGACTGCATCGAGTTCAACGAGCGTTACCGGTATGGCGACCTGGCCAGCGATGTCGCCTTTCTGGCCATGGATCTGGACTTTAACGGTCTGCGCGACCTGTCGGCGTATTTCATCGAACGCTTCATTCGCGATACCGGCGACAAAACCTTGGACCGCATGCTGCGTTTTTATAAATGTTACCGGGCCATGGTCAGGGGCAAGGTCGGCCTGTTGACCGCCCGTGAACCGGAGGTCGATGAAGGGGCCAGAGAGGAGGCCCTGACGCGGGCGGGACGTTATTTCGCCCTGGCCCGGGAATACGCGGCCGGCCAACCATGAAGTTTCCACCAATCAAGCAAGAGGAGATTTTCCCATGTACACCCTGATCTGCGGCTCATTCGCCTATGACAACATCATGGTCTTTCCCGACCGTTTCAAAAATCACATCCTGCCCGACAAGGTTCATATCCTCAACGTCAGCTTCCTGGTGCCGGAGATGCGCCGGGAATTCGGCGGCTGCGCCGGCAACATCGCCTACAATGTCAATCTGCTCGGCAACCACGCCCTGGCCATGGGCACGGTGGGCGACGATTTCGCTCCCTACGCCGAATGGATGGATGAACACGGCCTCAGCCGCCGCCATGTCCGCCGCATCGAAAGAACCTTCACCGCCCAGGCCTTTGTCACCACCGACATGGATGACAACCAGATCACCGCCTTTCATCCCGGCGCCATGAATCATGCCCATGCCAACGCAGTCGGCGAGGCCGCGGATATATCCCTCGGCATGATATCGCCCGACGGCCGCGACGGCATGCTCCAGCACGCCGAGCAGTTTGCCGAGGCCTCCATTCCTTTTGTCTTCGATCCGGGCCAGGGGCTCCCCATGTTCAACGGGGCGGAGCTGCTCCGTTTCATCGATCTGGCTTCCTGGTTGACCGTCAACGACTACGAGTGGCAGTTGATCCAGGAACGTACCGGCCTGAACGAGGACCAGGTGGCCGAACGACTCCGGGCCCTGATCGTGACCCGGGGAGGCGCGGGTTCCTTCATCCGGGCCGGCGGGAAACGGCTGGAGATCCCGGCGGCCAAAACGGCAAGGCTGGCGGACCCCACCGGCTGCGGCGACGCCTACCGGGCCGGCCTCATCTACGGGCTGATGCATGACATGGATTGGGAGACCACCGGCCGGCTGGCCGCCCTGATGGGCGCCATCAAGATAGAACACCACGGCACCCAGAATCATCACCCGGAACGGGAGGCCATTGTGGAGCGTTTTCGCGAGAATTTCGGTTATGTTTTTTAAAGATGCCGGCCCCGCCGGCATCTATGTCTTTTTCGGCCTGATCGCCAGCGGCAAATCGACCCTGGCCCGGGGCTGGGCCGAACATCGCGGCTGCGCCTGTTACAATTCCGATATCGTGCGCAAGGAACTGGCCGGTCTCGCTCCCACCGCCAAACGGCCCGCACCCCTGGAACAGGGCATCTACTCCCCGGAATTCAGCCGCCAAACCTATGACGGCCTGCTGGCCCTGGCCGAGCGCGATCTGGCGGCCGGCCGCCGCGAGGTCGTGCTCGACGCCTCCTATCAAGCGCGGGCCGAACGGGACCGGGTGCGGCAACTGGCCGCACGGCTGGGCTGCCGAATCTTATTTATCCTCTGCACCTGCCCGGAAACGGAGATCCGCCGCCGCCTGGCCTGGCGGGCCGTTGACCCGGCCGCGGTTTCGGACGGCCGCTGGGAGATCTATCTCCAACAGCGACGACTTTTCGAGCCGCCGGACGAATGCCGGCCGGACGAATGTTTCGCCATGGATACCGCGGCCCCCCTCCCCGACCTGGTGCGACAACTCGCCGAAAAAGTTGCGCGATCCGGTGGTGTCAATTAAATTGACACCGATTTGACGTTCCACGGCCCCTCCCCGGCATCGGCACAAGGCGGGCAGGCCGCGACAATATTCCCTTGTGCCCCAGGACTTTCGCATGAACACCCGCATTTACGTACTTCGCTTTCCCAAGGAGATCACCGACCAGCCCATCACCTGCCATCTGGTCAGACAATTCGACGTCGAATTCAATATCCTCAAGGCCACGATCCTGCCGCAACACGAAGGGGTGATGGTTCTGGAACTCCGGGGATTGCAACCGAACATCAGGAAGGGACTGGCCTATCTGAAGGAGCAGGGGGTGGCGGTGGAGCGGCTGGCCACCGGTCTCCGCCGCGACGAGGAGAAATGTTTGCAGTGCGGCGCCTGCACCGGCATCTGCCCCACCGGGGCCCTGTCGATCCACCGTCCGGATATGGCGGTGCTTTTCAATCCGGAAATATGCAGCGGCTGCGGCCTCTGCGTCACGATCTGCCCGGTCCGGGCCATGGAAGTCTCCCTGGACCGGCGCGGAGATACCTGGCCGGATTAGCGGGGGAATAACGGGGGGATGGAATATTGGAATAACGAAAAGGCGGGGGCGTAAGCGGTATTAAGGCTTGCCAGCCCCCTTACGCTCCCATCCTCGGCCCTCAGTCCTCGGCACTCAGAACTCAGAACTCCTCGGCCCTCAGTCCTCGGTAGTCCCGGCCCCTTTGTCCGAAAAAAGACGCCAGTCCGGCAGCGGGAGAGCCGGCAGCCAGGCGAACCAATCGCGGCCCGGAGGATTACCCGACCGGATGGCATCCAGCAGTTCCTGCGCCGCCGGGGCGATCTGGGCATCCGGATACTGGGCGAGCAGGTAGACGAGCCTGCCTTCCGCCTCCTGGTAAGAACCGGTCCGGTTGTAGAATTCCGCCACATAGAACTCGTGGTTGGCCAGAAAGTTGCGGGCCGCCATGATCCGGGCCCGGGCCTCCTCGCCGTAGGGAGAATCGGGAAAGGTGCGCAACAGCCGGGAAAAGGCCTGGATGGCCTCGGTGGCCCCGGTGGTGTCCCGGTCGATGGTATCGATGCGCTGATAGTAGCACATCGCCACCTGATACATGACGTAAGGAATGGCCTCGTTGGTGGGATGGCGCTCCTCGAATTCCTCGTAGAGCGGCAGGGCCTCGATGTAATTGCCCATGTGGAACTGCGCGTCGGCCGCCTTGAGTTCGGCGAGCAGTCCATATTCGCTGAAGGGGAAATTGCTCTTCAAGCTGTTGAAGATTTCCAGGGCGTCGCCATACTTGCCGTGGTTGAATTTGTCCATGCCGCGCAGGGCCAGTTCCTCGGCGGAAGCCTGGGGGCGGGCGCCGAAACCGAACATGGAGGAGGCCAGGCCGCGCAGCGTGCCGCAACCACTCAGCAGGACGAGCAGCAGGGCCGCGCCGAGCAGCAGCGAGACCACCCTCGCGGTGGAGATTTTTCCGGGACCGGGAGCTAAAAGATCTTGCATCAGGTGGAACTCCGTGACCCCGATTACAGGGCCTTATCGAGCATGGCGGTCAAGGGACCCTTGCCGACCGCGCCGGTGATCTGATCGACCACCTTGCCGCCCTTGAAGAGAACGAGGGTGGGAATGGCGCGGATGGCGTATTTGCCCGGCGTCGCCGGGTTGGCGTCCACATTCATCTTGACGATGCGAACCTTGCCGGCCATCTCGTCGGCCAGTTGGGCGATCATCGGGCCGATGGCCTTGCACGGCCCGCACCAGGGGGCCCAGAAATCCACCAGGCAGGGAATCTCCGCTTTCAAAACCTGGGCCTCGAATTCACTGTCCGTCACTTCGATCAAAGCATCTCCAGCCATCTCATCTCTCCTGTCAGTGGGTGGGAAGCCGCATGGCAGGCGACCCGGCCGGAATTGGCTCGCCGGGTGGCCGCGCCTTGAAACAAGGCAATTTGAACCCGGTCTCGCCTCAAGACCGGACACGCGCTGCAAAGTCGAAATGATACAGGGAGCACCGGAGGATGACAAGCAAAAAGTACCATGAATCATGGCCCCGTCCGCTCCGCCTTCCCACCTCCCGGCCATAACCGTCAGGCTTGCCGTTTTCGTCACCCCAGCATGCTGTTGGCGCGGGTCCAGCGTAATGTAACCGCCTGGATTCCCGCCAACGGCATGCGGGAATGACGGACCAAAAAAGCCTTACCGATAATATCATAGCCGTCAGGCCCTCGACCTGACGGCTATGACCTCCCGGCCGGGGCTCCAGCCACGCGGTATCTACAGTATCGAAGTCTCGATAGATTGACAAGATACACAAGTATCCATGCGTCAGCACCGGCCCCGGCGGACTTCTTTTGACAGAACGAAAGCGGGCATGCTATATTCCCGCCTGGCAAAAAAACCGGGTGGAGGCCCGACAACCGGCGAAAATACAGTCAAGGAGACCCTGGACCATGAAGATCGACATATCGAGACAGATGTTTCAAAAGGCCCGGACCTTGATCCCGGGCGGGGTGAACAGCCCGGTGCGGGCCTGCAAATCCGTGGGCTGCGATCCGCTGTTCGTCAAGCGGGCCTCCGGCTCGAAAATCGTGGACGTGGACGGCAACGAGTTCATCGATTTCGTTTGCTCCTGGGGGCCGATGATCCTGGGCCACAACCATCCCCGGGTCCGGGCCGCCATCGAGGCCGCCCTGGAGAACGGCACCAGTTTCGGGGCTCCGACCCCCCTGGAGATCGATCTGGCGGAACTGGTGGTCGAGGCCTTTCCCTCGGTGGAAAAGGTGCGCTTCGTCAGTTCCGGCACCGAGGCGACCATGAGCGCCATCCGCCTGGCCCGCGGCTACACCGGCCGCAAGGCCGTGGTCAAGTTCGACGGCTGCTATCACGGCCATGCCGATTCCTTTCTGGTCAAGGCGGGCTCCGGGGTGATCACCCTGGGGATTCCGGGCAGCCCCGGCGTGCCCGAGGAGATCGTCAAGAACACCGTCTCCATCCCCTACAATGACGAGCAGACCCTGGAAAAGACCCTGCGCGACCCCGCCCTGGAGATCGCCTGCGTGATCGTCGAGCCGGTGGCCGGCAACATGGGGGTGGTGCCGCCGGCCCCCGGTTTCCTGCAAAAGCTCCGCGACCTGACCGCCGAACTGGAGATCGTCCTCATCTTCGACGAGGTGATCACCGGACTCCGGCTGGGGTTCGGCGGGGCCCAGGAACGGTTCGGCATCATGCCCGATCTCACCTGCCTCGGCAAGATCATCGGCGGCGGTCTGCCGGTGGGGGCCTACGGCGGTAAAAAGGAGATCATGGCCCAGATTGCCCCGGACGGTCCGGTCTACCAGGCCGGCACCCTCTCCGGCAACCCCCTGGCCATGGCGGCCGGGGTGGCCACCATGGAGATTCTCAAGGCACCCGGCTTCTACCAAACCCTGGAAGAAAAGGCCGACTGGTTCGCCGGCGAGTTGCAGGCCATCGCGGCCCGTTCCTCCCTGGAAATCACCCTGAACCGGGTGGGGTCGATGATGACCGCCTTTTTCACCGCCGGCCCGGTGACGGATTTCGTCTCGGCCATGGGGGCGGACACGGAAAAATACGGGGCCCATTTCCGGAACATGCTGGAGAGCGGCATCTGGCTCGCCCCGTCGCAGTTCGAGGCGGCCTTCGTCTCCGCGGCCCACACCCGGGAAGAGTTGGCCCGCGCCCTGGAAATGACTGAACGGTCATTCAAAAAAATCGCCAAATGAGAAAAAATTCTTTGACATTGCGGCCCGGTCGTGATACCAAAGTGGTCTGTTTGCGGCGACCGTGCTGCGCCGGGACGGCCGGGGGGAAGAGAAATGGCCGGTGACCTCAGGGAAGTGATGCGGTTGCTGGGCGATTTTTCGACCGTCGGCCTGACCTTGGCCGCGTCGATTTTCATCGGCATCGGCATCGGTTATTTCCTGGACCAGAAGGTCTTCGACGGCGCCACGCATCCCTGGTTCACCCTGATTTTTCTGGGTTTCGGCATCGTGGCCGGCTTCAAGAACCTGTACGCGATCAGCAAACGGAAGGATCTGTAGAATGACCGGGGCCGGAGCGGAGAGCAACGATTTTTCCCTCGCCGGGCTGCAACTCTGCGCCTGGCTGCTGCTCGCCGCCATGACGACGGCCGGCTGGTGGTTTTTCTCCCTTTTCTTTGCCAAGGGAATCCTGGTGGGAGGGGTACTCGCCAATCTCAGCTTTCTGTTGTTGAAGAGGGACCTGCAAGGGATTCTGGCCGGCCCGTTCCAGGCGGTCAAGGTCCGTTTTTTTATCAAATATTATCTCCGGTTGGCGGCACTGGCCGTGGTGCTTTTCGCCCTGGTCCGTTTCCGGGCCGTGCCGGTCGCGGGTTTACTCGTGGGGCTCTCCACCATTCTGCTAAGCATCGCTATCATGGTGGTCCCCGCGGCAAGACGGATTTTCATCATCAGCAAGGAGGCGGCATAGCACAATTATGGAACATCCGATTCTCTTCATTTCCCTGATTCTCGAGAGCCTGGGGATGCCCATTCCCCACGGGCCGGTCGGCGACACCCTGCTTGCCAAGCTGGTTTCGCCCCATATGACCTACACCTGGATGGTCATGATTTTTCTCATCGTGGTGCCGAAGCTGACCCTGGGACGGCTGGAGATGATCCCGGGCAAGGGCCAGAATTTCTGGGAGATGGTCATCGACGGCCTGGAAGGGTTCATGGCCGAGAACATGGGCAAGGAAGGGGCGCGCATGATGTTCCCCATGCTGGCCACCTTCGCCTTCTACATCCTGGTCGCCAACATGATCGGCCTGATGCCCGGTTTCATGTCGCCCACCTCCAATCTCAACATCACCCTGGGGTGCACCCTCATCGTCTTTGTCACCACCCATATCCTGGGGGTCAAGTTCCACGGAGCCGGCTACATCAAACATTTTCTCGGGCCCATTCCCTGGCTCATTCCCCTGATGCTGCCCATCGAGGTGATCAGCCACCTGGCCCGGATCCTGTCGCTCTCCATCCGGCTCTTCGGCAACATCATGGCCAAGGAGACCCTGCTGGGCATCCTGTTCATGCTGGCCGGCGCCTACTTCGCGCCGCTGCCCATTCTCTGTCTGGGGGTCTTCGTCTCCATCGTCCAGACCCTGGTTTTCGTGCTCCTCTCGATCCTCTATTTTTCCGGGTCCATGGAGCACGCCCATTGATGATTTGCCCGCTTTTTTGATTCATACCCTTTTGTTGGAAGAAGGCCGAACCATAAATTCGAAGTGAAGGAGGAAACAAGATGAAGAAGGTAAGTATTTTGACCGCGATTCTGGTCCTGGGTCTGTCGTCCGTGGCCATGGCCGCGGAAGGCGGCGCCGCGGGCGGTGTGAACATCGCCCTGATCTGTCTGGCCGCCGCTCTGTCGGTGGGTGTCGCCGCTCTGGGTTGCGGCATCGGCATGGGTACCGGTATCGGCGGCGCCTGCTCCGGTATCGCCCGGAATCCCGAGGCCTCCGGCAAGATCACCGTGACCATGATCATCGGTCTGGCTCTGATCGAGTCGCTGACCATTTACGGTCTGGTCATCTCCCTGATCCTGCTGTTCGCCAACCCGCTGCTGGGATAATTCGACGACCGCAGGACCGGACCGGATTGCCAGGTTCGTAGGTGTTTGAAGGCCGCGGGGCAACCCGCGGCCTTTTCTTTTTTGGGAGCCGCGATGGACGAGATGGTGATGGAGCCGCGCCGGGAGAAAGGCGAGAAGGAGCTGCCCCCCGCCGGTCTGTTGCTGGTCAATCCGGCGGAGGCGGCCAAGGCGGAGCGCTTGCTGGAAAAGCCGGGGGCCGAAAGACGGTTCCTCTTCAACAGCCGTCTTTTTTGCCTGCCCCCCGCCCCGACACTCCCCGTCCCTCCGGCCGGTGGCTGTTTCGTGGCCGGGCCCTGCGTGGGCGCCCCCATGGCGGTGCTCACCCTGGAAAAATTGATCGCCCTGGGGGCGAGACGGATTGTCGTTTACGGCTGGTGCGGCTCCCTGCAACCGGATCTCGCGGTGGGCGACCTGCTGCTGCCCACCTGGGCGCGCAGCGAGGAAGGCACCTCGGCCCATTATCCGATCGCCGGCCGACCCGAATCGTCCGCAAGGCTGCGCCGGGCCGTGGCCGCCCATCTGGCCGGTCGCGGTTTTGCCTCGACCGACGGGCCGCTCTGGACCACGGACGCCCCCTACCGTGAAAGCCGCGCCCAGGTGGTCCAATACGCCGCCGCGCGGATCAGCGGCGTGGATATGGAATTCGCCGCCCTCTGCACCGTGGCCGCCTTCCGGGGGGTGGAACTGGCCGCGGTCCTGAAAATTTCCGATCTGCTCTGGCAATCTCCCTGGCGTCCGGGGTATAAAGACAAGAGCTTCCAGAAAGAGAGCGAGAAGGTGGTGCGCGCCCTGATCGGTTTCTGCCGGGGCGAATAATGGAATAATGGAATGGTGGAATGATGGGAGCGCAAGAGCCTGCTTCCGAGATCCCCGACCCAACCTTCCAACCTTCCAACCTTCCAACATTCCAATTACAGTCACCGTGGCATATTGGTATGGTGGCACAACGGTTGCTAAACTCGAACCAATCCCGAATCGCCATGCCAAAAACCTGTCATATGGTCAGTCTCGGTTGTCCGAAAAACCTGGTCGATTCCGAGGTGATGCTGGGGCTGCTGCAAGGGGCCGGCTACCGGGTCTGCGAGGCGCCGGAGGAGGCGGAACTGCTGCTGGTCAATACCTGCGGCTTCATCCGTTCGGCCGTGGACGAGGCGATCGAGGAGATCCTCACCCTGGCGGAATACAAGAAGAACGATCCAACCAAGATCCTGGTGGTGGCGGGCTGTCTGGTGCAGCGTTACGGCGCCGAACTGCGCCGGGAACTGCCCGAGGTGGATCTTTTCGTGGGCACCGAGGGGGTGCGGGATATCGTCGCCGCCCTGGAGGGGAGGCACGTCGGCGCCGACCGGCAACTGCATCTGCCCACCGCCGCCTTTCTGATGGACAGTAACCTGCCCCGCACCCTCACCACCCCGGCCCACCGGGCCTATCTGAAAATCACCGAGGGGTGCGACAACCGCTGCTCCTACTGTCTGATCCCCTCGATCCGCGGCCGGCTGCGCAGCCGGACCCCGGAGGATCTGCTCACGGAGGCGGTACGCTTGCGGGCCGCGGGGGTGCAAGAGCTGACCCTCATCGCCCAGGATCTGGGGGCCTATGGCCGGGACCTCGACGGCCGTCCCACCCTGGTCGATCTGCTGCCGAGGCTCCTGGAAGGGTGCGATATCCCCTGGCTGCGGCTGCTCTATCTGCACCCCTCCCGGGTGGACCGGGACCTGCTCAACCTCATGGCCGCCAACCCGCGGCTGCTGCCCTATCTGGATATCCCGATGCAGCATGTCAGCAGCCGTATCCTGCGCCTGATGAATCGCCCCTACGGCTCCGAATCCCTGACCCGGATGGTGCGGGAGATTCGCGCCGTGCTGCCGGACGCGGCCCTGCGCACCACCCTGATGGTGGGCTTTCCGGGCGAGACCGAGGACGACATGCGGGAACTCCTGGCTTTTCTGGAGGCGAACCGCTTCGACCATGTGGGCGTCTTTGCCTACGAGGACGAGGAAGGCAGTGTCTCGGCCGGATTGCCGGACCATTGCGACGAGGCGGTCAAGGAAGAACGGCGCCAGCGGGTCATGGAGGTGCAGAACCGCATCTCGGCCGAGAGGCAGCAACGTTTCGTGGGCCGGATCGAAACGGTTCTGGTGGAAGGGTTGAGCAGGGAAACCGATTTACTCCTGGAAGGCAGGACGCGCTACCAGGCCCCCGAGATCGACGGCTGCGTCTACATCACCTCCGGCACGACCCGGCCGGGCGCCCTGATCGACGTCCGGATCACCGAGGCCCATGCCTACGATCTGGTGGGGGAGATGGTCGAATCCGGGCAAGGCGACCTTTAATACTCGCTGTTGACCCGTTCCCGGAGTTCCTTGCCGACCTTGAAGAATGGCAGCTTCTTGGGCGGCACCTTGATCTTCTCGCCGGTCTTGGGATTGCGGCCGAAATAGGTGGCGTATTCCTTGACCACGAAGCTGCCGAAGCCCCGGATTTCAATACTGCCGCCCTCGGCCAGGGTCTCGGCCATGGCATCGAGCACCGTACTGGTGATGGTATCGGCTTCCCGCAGCGACACGCCTATTTCCTCGGCCAGGGCCTCGATCAATTGTGACTTGTTCATCGTTTTTTTCTCCCCTCGTGGATTACCGCCATGCACGGGCTTCAGGTACCTCCTCCCGACGGTACCGGTTCGCCTTTTTAGTCAACTCGATCAAACAGACGACCGAGCACTAGATATATCTTGTATCTACTTTATTGTAAAGAGAATTTTTACTTTTAAAGATCAGCTCCAGGTCGCGTGTCGTCAGAATCCGGAATTCTCCCGTTCCCAACCCCCGCAAGGTGAGGTCGCCGTAGGCCGTCCTTTTCAGATGCAGCACCCGGTGGCCGATGGCCTCGAACATCTTGCGGACCTGCCGTTTTCGCCCCTCGTGGATGATGATCCGCACCGTGGTTTCCCCGGCCCCGGCGGCCAGAACCTTGATGGCCGCCGGACTGGTGCGCCGCCCCTCCAGCATGATCCCCCCGGCCAGCCGCGCCAGATTTCGCTTCTCGGGCCGACCCCTTACCACGGCCTCGTAAGTCCGGGTGATCTCGAAACTGGGATGCAGCAGGCGATGGGCCAGCTCGCCGTCATTGGTGAGCAGCAGGGCTCCCTCGGTGTCCAGATCGAGCCGTCCGACCGGAAAGACCCGTTCCCCCACCCCCTTGAGGAGCGCGGTGACAATGGGCCGGCCCTGGGGGTCGTCGAGGGTGGTGACATAGCCCCGCGGCTTGTTCAGCAGGATATAGACCTTGGCCTCCGCCATCTCCACCGGCTTGCCGTCGCAGACCAGCCGCTGCCGGGCCGGATCAACCTTGACCCCCATTTCCGTGACCACCCGGCCGTCCACGGTCACCTTGCCCTGGCGGATCAGTTCTTCCGCCCCCCGCCGCGAGGTGAGGCCGGCCCGGGCCAGGATTTTCTGCAGACGTTCTTCCATGATTCATTGATTGACTGATCGGCGATGATCCCGCGAAAAATTTTTTTTACCGCGAAGGCCGCGAAGAGCGCGAAGAAAAAATAAACAAATAGGCATGTTACCTTCGCGCACTTCGCGGCCTTCGCGGTTCATTACCACTCTCCGGGCTACTCATTGCCATTCCTCGGAAGAGTTTACCGCCAGCGCGGCGGCAGGATGCGGTCGATCTTGGCGTCCACCCGGCGGCTGGTCTCGGGATCGCACTCCAAGACTGGCGGATACCAGGGTTTCATGCGGCAGTCGAAGACCACCGGGGGCCGCAGCCCCACGTGAAAACGGCGCACCGTTGCGGTGGCGCCGTGGATGTCGGCCGCCGGTTCGAAACGGGTGAAGATGGTCCAGAGAAATTCCTGCAGGCCGGCGGTGGCGGCGCGACTGTCATCCACCAGAAAAACCACCGGCCAACTCGCATCGATGCCCTCCGAGGCGGCCAGCCGGGCGGCCAGATCCTCGTGGCCCGCAAAGGGTTCGCCCTGCACCACCAGGGTGCCGGGCAGAAAAACCACCGGCCGGGTGCAGCCGGCCGGCAGGGTGCCGGTGAAGGTTTCGGGCAGGTTCCGCCTGGCCTCCTTGCCGAGTCCCATGAGCATGGCCTTGGAACCCTTGTTCACCGAGGGGCCGGTATAGTCCAGGGTATCCTGGGAGACTTCGGCGAAGACGAAGAGATCCCGCCGCCAGTCGAGCCGCTCCAGGACATGACGCCACAGGGCGGGAAAATCGGCCACGTCGAGGTCGCCGTCGGTGAGAATGAGAAACTTGGTGAGCGACAGTTGCCCTTCCCCGAGAATGCGCAACCCGGCGCTGAAGGCCTCGCGGGGATAACGGTCCATGACCCGGGCCGCGGCCAGGCAGTGGAAACCCGCCTCGCCGAAGGTCTTAAGCTGCCGGACATTGCTCATCACCAGGGGAAAAAGGGGCGAGAGCAGTTCCTGCAGATAATCGCCGATGAAATAATCCTCCTGCCGGGGCCGGCCCACCACGGTGGCCGGATAGATGGCCTTGGCGCGGTGCATGATGTGTTGCACCTGGAAGACCGGGTAATCGTGTTGCAGGGAGTTGTAGCCGTAATGATCGCCGAACGGCCCCTCCGGCCGGCGGAGACGCGGCGGCACCATCCCCTGGATGGCGAATTCCGCCCGGGCCACCACCGGATGGGGATGACGGCCGGTACGGCAGAGTTGCAGCTTGTCCCCCTGCAGCAGGGAGGCCAGCAGCAACTCGGGGATGTTTTCGGGCAGCGGCGCGATGGCCGCCATGATCAGGGCCGGCGGGCCGCCGATCAGCAGGGTCATGGGCAGGGGTTGGTCCCGCTCTTCCGCCGCATGGTAATGGTAACCGCCCCCCTTGTGGATCTGCCAGTGGATGCCGGTGGTGGCGTCGTCGTAACGCTGGATGCGGTACATCCCCAGGTTGTGGCCCCGGCCGTCCGGATGCTCGGTATAAACCAGGGGCAGGGTGACAAAGGGACCGCCGTCCGAGTGCCAGGAGGTGAGCAGGGGCAGTTCGGTCAAGCGGGGGGGGCTCTGGAACTCCTCCAGCACCGGGCCGCGGGGTACGGTCT
>Ga0214472_10003198_pt1 | contig 17382 bp, 17 predicted proteins | sample RVTome_6_FD_207662 | JGI IMG/M metagenome (GOLD analysis project Ga0214472, IMG submission 207662) | Soil microbial communities from uranium-contaminated site in the Upper Colorado River Basin, Wyoming, United States - RVT140D175 | ecosystem: Environmental > Terrestrial > Soil > Contaminated >... | reverse complement strand
TGCGTGGAGCACCACACGCCGATGCGCGGCAATCTCGGCACAGGGGGATCACCGCGGGACATCGATAGGTATCATAATATCGGTCTCGCCGTGGTGGGGGCGAGCTTTCTCAGGCTTGATCCATTCCAAATATCATGTGTAACATGACTATAATAGAGTCGCCCCGATTGAGGATGGTTTGACAAATGCCAAGCAACGACGAAGCAAATCCGGAGTACGGCAAGATCACTGAGGACGCGATCGCGAAGCTCCGTAGTCGGTTCGGCAAGACCCTGCCTATCGAGAATCCCTACATCCGCCACGTCAACCAGGACAGCGCCATGCACGTGGCCCGTGCGATCGGCGACACCAACCCGCTCTACACGAATCCCGAGTACGCCAAGAACACGCGCTACGGGAAGCTGATCGCTCCACCCGCACTCTTCTATGCCCTCGGGTGGGGGAGTTGGGACTTGCGGCGGGGACAGGGCCTCCCCGGCGTGCACGGGCTCCACTCCGGCGACACCTGGTGGTATTACCGACCCGTGTTTGACGGCGACAAGCTCTACTCCAACAAGACCCTTATCAAGGCCGAACCGATGGAGGGCCGTTTCGCCGGGAAGAAGATGTTCATCCAGGCCGATGAGATCCGGTTCTACAACCAGAACGACGAGCTCGTGGCGAAGCAGCACATGCCCGTTATCCGGGCAGAGCGCGAAGCTGCCAAGAAGGGTGGCAAGTACACCGACATCAAGAAGGTGACCTACTCCGACGAGGAGATCGCCCAGATCGACAAGGAGTACAAGCAGGAGGTCCCGCGTGGTGCCACTCCTCGTTATTGGGAAGAGGTCGAGGTCGGTGAGCCCGTGGATCCTGTCGTCAAGGGCCCGCTGACGCTGCCCGACATGGTCACGTGGCTGCAGGGGATCGGTTCGCCCCACGTGCGGACGGGCAAGTACTGGACCGAATACCGCGAGCAGTCGCCCAAGGTTGCCGTGCGGGATCCGAAGTCAGGGATCCCCCAGGCCGTCGAACGCGTCCACTGGGACGATTGGATGGCTGCCGAGATCGGTATGCCCGCTGCATACGACTATGGCTCGCAGCGAGGCGGTCAAGCCACGTACTTTGCCACCAATTGGGTCGGCGACGACGGCTGGGTGTCGAAACTCGACTTCCAGTTCCGCGGCATGGTCTTCCACGGAGACGTATTCCGTATCTCCGGCGAGGTGACTGACAAGTGGCGTGGCGCTATAACGGGCAACGCGTACGTCGGGATCAAGTTCCAGTCGATCAACAATCGCGGCGACGACATCATGCCCGGAACAGGTGTGTTCGCACTGCCGTCGACCGAGTCGGGTCCGGTGGAGTTCCCTGTCGACGTCGAGGAAGACGGTCGGACGAGTTAGGTCGTACCTGCGGAGCTGGCGCACGAGCGGTCTGCGCCCACGGTCGGGGAGCAGCTACGCAACCATGCGGGCGCGTCAGGCGCGGAGCGGAAGGGGACGCCGGGTGAACAACCCGTCGGGGACGGGCGCGTCCACCCGCACGAGTGCGGCGTGCCAGGACGGCGACGAGCCCAGTGCCCAGCGGAGGAAGTCGAGCGTGGCGGCACCCGCCCTGGAGCCAGCGCCGGAAGGCGAGAGTCCCAGTATCTCCCGGATCCGGGCGGGGATCGTCGAGGCTGCGGCCGCCGACAGCAACCGGTAGCCGGCTCTCTGTCCGGGTGTCAGCGGCGGGTCGGTGAGGAACTCGACGGCATGGCTCATCCCGGGGGAGGCGCCGAGATCGGGGTGCGTCTCGATCCAGGCTCGGAGAGACGACGCCGTCTCCGGAATCGGGTCCGCGTCCAACATGCGGCCGATGACTGCCTGCTCCCGCACGAAGCGGTCGGCGTCACCGGCGGGTAGGTGCCGCCGGCCGAAGGCTTCGTACGCCGCGAGGAACGAGTCGGTCAACACGTTGTGTACCCAGGCGGCATGCGCCGGGTTCGAGGCTGCGTATCGCTTGCCGCGGTGTGACTCGCCGGAGACGCCGCGGTGGGCCCCCCGCACCATCTCCACCGCCGCTTCGACTTCGGGCATCGCCCCGTAGGTGGTGGCCGTGACGTAGGCGGATGTGCGTGACAGCCTGCCGAGCGGATCCTCCCGATACCGGGAGTGGTGCTCGACACCGGCGACGACCTCCGGATGGGCGGCCTGGATGAGGAGAGCCCGTATCCCCCCGGCGAACGCGGTGACATCTCCGATGACCTGCCACGAGGCGGCACCTGGACCGAACAGTCCGGGATCACCGCGATGTTCCAACGTGTGCGCCAGCGGGTAGTCGGCATGACCGAATGGCGACGTCGCAGAGCGGATCACTTGCTGACGGACCAATTCGGAGAGATCACGGAGGCCCATGACCGGGAGTCTCGCCGCAACCCGTCGAAATCGGTACTCGACCATCCCGGCTGACGCACCCCCGTCTCGAGTCTTGCCCTGGGACGTCCCTTCAATCGGCGGCGACCAGGTCCAGGATGTCGTCGGCGTAGGCGTCGAGTTTGGCGGGGCCGACGCCCTTGATCATCGACAGCTCCAACTCGTTGCGGGGACGGGCGGTGGCGATGGCTTCGAGGGTGGCGTCCGAGAACACGACGTAGGCCGGGACCGACCGCCGACCAGCCGTGTCTGTTCGCCATGTCTTCAACCGGGTGAGAAGGTCGGCGTCGATCGTTCCCGCCGATTCGACCCTCGGCACCATCGACCCGGTCCCGGCCGGAGTCGTCACGGTGTCTCCCCACCGCACATGGAGCTGGCCGGGTCCGGGCGCCAACTCCACGACCACGCCGTCGTGGTTCACGTCGATCACCGTGCCTGCGAACCCGCCGGAGATTCGCACGATCATCCCCGTCTCGACCACGACCCCTGATGTCGGCTCCGGTCCCGATCGGGCCGTGCCGAAGGTCGCCGCCACCGGCGTCTCTCCCCGCAGTTCACGCAGGAAGGGGGACGGCCGACCGATGGGGGAGAGAACGGTCGTCGACTCCGATGCCCGGGTGATGGCGACGTGGAGGACCCTGCGTTCCTCTTCGATGTCGTCGGAGAGGGCGTGGGGTATCAAACCCCTCTCCGCCCCGAACACCACGATGTGCGGCCACTCCAGTCCCTTCACGCGATGAATGGTCGTCAGGTGGACCCCGGCGTCGGTCCGAGGCGCACGCAGCACCGTTCCGAGCCACTGCTCGAACCCGTCGAGCTCAGGTCGTATCGTCGCCGCCCTCCGCACGGCGACGAGGTCATCGGCCTGTGCCGACCGGTCGGCCCGACTTCGCCCGGAGTCGAGGGCGCTCGCCGCCCGGGACAGGCCGATCCGGTCGATGAGCACGTCCAGCAACTGGCCGGCATCGTTGCGGGCGGCGGCCGTCGCCGCGATCCGGATATCGGCTGTGAACTCGTCCCAGGCGGCTCCCTGTCGCCCGTCGAGGTCGCGTCCAGCCGCGATCACGTCGTCGATCGAGAGGGTTCCGCCCCGACCCAACAAATCCCACGACACGCGGTTGAGCCGCCGATGGGGCCGCCGGACCGCTTCCATCACGTCACGTCTCGACATCCGCTCCGGCTCTCGGGCGATCCGAATCCACGCCAGCACCGCCCGCATCACCGTCCGTTCGAGCAGCGAGGTCCCGAGTGGGGACTGGAAGGGGACACCGATCTCGGTGAGGGCGGCATGCACGGGGAGGAGTGCCGAGTTGACGCGGGCCAGCACCGCGATGTCGCCCGGTTCGGCGCCTTCTTCGAGGAGGGCGGTGACGATGGCCGCCGCTTCCAGTCCCAGGTGGTCGTCGCCGGCCTCGATCATGCGGAACCCCGATCCGTCGGGCCGGCGGGAGGCGGCGACGGCCTTGTCGATTCTTCGCACGTTGTTGCGGAGGAGGTACGTGGCCGACTCCACCACCTCGGGTGGACACCGGTAGTTGACGTCGAGCTGGTACTCGGAGGTCCCCGGGAACAGGCGGTCGTATCCGATCAGATACTCCGGGTCGGCGCCGGCATAGCCGTAGATCGTCTGGTCGTCGTCACCGACACCGAACACATCCAGACCAGGGGAGGCGAGCAGTCGGATGAGCAATAGGTAGGCAGGGGTGAGATCTTGGAACTCGTCGACGAGGAGATGCGTGCAGCGCCGTTGCCAGCGGGTTCGGAGGGCGGCGTCTCGCAGAAGGGCGCCGATCGCCCCGTAGATCTGTTCGTCGTGATCGGCGACGTTCTGGCGCTCGAGCCGCTCGAGGTAGGCACGGTGGATGCGTGCGAAGTCCGGCACATCATCGCGATCGGCCTCGACCTCCTCCGGCGACCGCAGCCCGATGCGGACCTCTCCCAACGCCTCGATGTACGGGCCGATCGTGTCCGTGTTGACCTGGCGCCTTCCGCTCACCAGCCGATCCAGCGTCGATCGCACTTGGGCCTCGTCGATGAGCGAGACGCCCGGACGAGATTCGCGCATGATCGCCCAGCCCAGTGAGTGGAAGGTTCGGATCTGCAGCTCCGGGCGTTCGATCCGATTCCGCATCTCGGCGGCCGCCCGGTTGTTGTAGGCGAGGGCGGTGACGAGTTCCGGCTCGTACCCGCGTCCGTCGACCAGTTCGAGCAGCCGCGCCGTCAGCGTCCGGGTCTTGCCGGATCCGGCGGGGGCGATGACCCGTGCCGGGCCGGATCCGTGATGGACTGCCTGCAGCTGGCTCGGCGACAGTGCCGCCGAGCTTGACGACGCCCGTGGTGCGACCCTCAGTGATCCGGTGGCCACCGTCTCGGCGTGGATGTGTGACAGGTCGAGGGGCCCGCGCGGTCCGGCATCGATCCACACGTCACGCCCGTCGGGTAGCCGGATGTCGGCCGACGTGGAAGGTGTCGCACCGAGCCGCTCGGCCTTCTTCGCCCACCACCACACCGGCTCGCCGTGGCGTCCGTCCCAGGTGTTCGCCCAGACGAGAAAGTGCAGGCGTTCGATCAGAAAGGTGAATCCGGCTCCGACCTGCCAGGGGGAGCTCTCGATCGTCATCGGCTGCCGGAGCAGGTTGTTGTCGGCGGTGAGCATCACCACATGCGGCGTGCGGCCCTCCCACAGCCGGTGGAGGTGGTCGACGGTCTCCGCCAGCCGACGCTCGTCGGAGAGGAGGGCGTCGTCGACGGAGTTGATGGGCGCGCCGGCGAACTGGGCGGGGATGTCGTCGCCGTCGAGCACCAGGCCCCGGCCGAGTTCGGGTGGTCCTGGGAAGGGCATCGAGCGTGACCGTATCGCAGCCGAGTGACGAATCGTCAGTCGGCGATGATGGCGGCGGCGAGTCGTTCGAACTCGCCGATCGCGACATAGCGCTGGGCGGAGACTCGCAGCACGGCCGCGTCGGGCGTCGGCCACGCCGCGACCGCCGTCACGATCCCCTGTCGTCGCAGACGTGAGGCGAGACCCGGCTTTGCCATGGTGAGCGGGATCGCCGCCATCGATCCGATCATCGAATCCGGGGCGGGAATGGCGATGTCGAGTCGCCGGCAGAGCAGGTCACGAGCGGCGAGTGCCATCTCCCGATTGGCATCCATCACCCCCGGCCAGCCGCCCGGGTCGAGAGCGCCCATCGTCTCGATGGTGGTCGGAACGCTCAGCCAGGCCGACGGGTCGAACGTCCCCGTCCAGTCGAACAGGCGATGAAACATCGATGCGTCTCCCCGCGGCGTGTTCCAGCCGTGCGAGATCACCGTTGGGCGGATCGTCTCCCGATGTCGCTCTGCGACGGCCAGGAACGCCGAACCGACGGGGGCGCACACCCATTTGTGCAGGTTGCCCGTGTAGTACGACGCCCGCAGTCCGTCGAGATCGAGCGGGAGCATTCCCCGGGGCGTGGGCTCCGTCCACGAGAACGGGCACGTCGGGTTCGACTTCACGGATGATGCGTTCGACCGGGAGAATGAGGGCCGTAGGCGAGGTCACGTGATCGATCACGACCAGGCGGGTTCGAGAGGTCGTTCGGGCGAGCACCGCTTCGGCTGCCTCGTCCGGCGAAGCGTCGGGGAACCGCACGTCGGCGGTGACCAGCGACGCGCCAGCGCGCCTCGCGGCGAGATCGAGCGTGTTTCGACAGGCGGTGGTTCGTGGTGAGGATCTCGTCATCGCCGTTCAGCTCCAGGCTTCCGACGACGGACGCCACCCCGCCGGTGGCGTTCGTCACGAAGGCCAGGCTGGCCGGGTCAGCCCCGAGGAAGCGTCCGAGGGCGACGCGCGCCTAGTCGAGCTCGTCGTGGTATCGGTCCGCGATGAAGCCGGTGGGATTGGCCTCGAACTCTTCTCGCCAGCGCCGCTGGGTGTTGATCACCACCCGCGGCGCCGCCCCGAACGACCCGTGGTTGAGATGGAGGACGTGTGGATCGAGCGATCAGTGGTCACGCATTGAACCACCGTAGGGGCACGGCCGAGACTTCTACACTCGCACCGACCACCAGGGAGCGGACCATCCGGATTGCGGTGCTGGTGTCCGGATCGGGCACGAACCTCCAAGCGCTGATCGATCACGCGGGCGAAGCGTCCGGCTACTCGATCGCGATCGTCGTCTCGGACCGTCACGGCGTGCGTGCGCTCGACCGTGCCCGCTCGGCCGGGATGCCCACCGTGGTGGTCGAATGGTCCGGGGATCGGCGCGAATTCACGACCGGCGTGTGCGACGCGGCTGCCGAGGCGGGTGCGGACGCTCTTGTGCTAGCCGGTTTCATGCGGATCCTCGGGCCGGAGGCGCTCACCCGGTTTCCAAACCGGATACTCAACATCCACCCTTCGCTCCTCCCCGCCTTTCCCGGCAAAACGCCGGTGGCCGACACCCTCGCGCACGGTGTGCGCGTGACCGGCGTGACCGTGCATTTCATCGACGAACGTGTCGATCACGGACCGATCGTCTCCCAGGAGTCGGTCATGGTCGAGGCCGACGACACGGAGTTCACACTCCACCAGCGGCTGCACGATCTCGAACACCGTCTCTATCCGGCCGCGGTGTCTGCGATGGCGCAGGGTCGGCTGCGGGTGGAGGGACGGAAGGTGATCTGGTCATGACCGTCGTCGCAGTCACGAGGGCGCTCGTATCCGTGTCGGACAAGGCCGATGTGGTCGATTTCGTCCGGCGCCTGGTGGCGGCCGGCGTGGAGATCGTCTCCTCCGGCGGAACCGCCCGCGTTCTCGCGGCGGCCGGCGTGCCGGTTGTCCCGGTGGAGGACGTGACGGGTTGGCCCGAGATGCTCGGTGGCCGCGTCAAGACCCTCCACCCGAAGATCCACGGCGGGATCCTGGCCGATGGGTCGTCCAAGGAGCATCTCGCCGACCTGGAAGCCAACGGCATCAAACCGTTCCAGCTCGTCGTCTCCAACCTCTATCCGTTCAGGGAGACGGTCGCTACGGCCGGGGTGACGCCGGCCGAGGTGGTCGAGCAGATCGATATCGGGGGTCCGGCGATGGTGCGGGCCGCCGCCAAGAATCACGCGTGGGTGGGGATCGTCACTTCGCCCGCTCAGTACGGCGACGTGGCGGCGGCGGTCGAATCCGGCGGGCTCGACCAGGCACTGCGGGTGCGGCTCGCTCGCGAGGCTTTCTTCCACACCGCTGCCTACGACGCCGCCATCGTCAATTGGCTCGAGGAGGGCGCCGATCTTCCCGCGCGCAGGGTCTTGGCCCTGCAACGGGCGGAGGTGCTCCGATACGGCGAGAATCCGCATCAGCGCGGCGCCAGATATCGAGAAGCGCAGGTGGCGTCGTGGTGGGACGTGACGACCCAGCACCGAGGTCTGCCCCTCAGTTACCTCAACCTGTTCGACGCGGCGGCGGCGTGGGAGATGGCTCACGACCTCGGATCGATCGACCGCTCGGCCGTGGTGATCGTCAAGCACGCCAATCCGTGCGGGGCGGCCGTCGGTGGAGACCTCGCCGAGGCGTACCAGCGCGCTCTCGAGTGTGATCCCCGCTCGGCGTTCGGCGGAATAGTCGCCTTCTCGGAAACGGTGGACGAGCGGACCGTGAGCCGGATGGAGGAGGCGCCCCAGGCCGACGTCGTGATCGGCCCCGGGTTCGCCCCGGGCGTCGTGGAACGCCTCGCCGCTCGCCGCAGGAATACCCGTGTGCTGGAGGCGCCTCCTCCCACCGGGGACCCCCTCCACCACCGTCAGATCAGCGGCGGCTGGCTGATCCAGGACCATTATCGGTTCGCTTCGGTCGACTGGACGGCGGTGACGAGCCGGCAGCCGACCGAGGCGGAACTCGCCGATGCCCGCTTCGCATGGCACGTGTGCGGCCACACCAGCTCGAACGCCATCGTCCTCGCCAAGGGCGGTACCGCCTGGGGGATCGGTGCAGGACAGCAGAACCGGGTCGAGGCGGCCACGATCGCTGTCGCCAAGGCGGCCGGCCGGGCGGCGGGCGGGGCATGCGCATCGGATGCGTTCTTCCCGTTCCCCGACGGGCTCGACGCGGCACACGAGGCCGGCGTGTCGGTGGTGGTGCAGCCGGGCGGAGCGATGCGCGACGACGAGGTGATCGCCCGGGCGGATGATCTGGGACTCGCCATGCTGTTCACTGGAGAGAGGCAGTTCCGACATTGACGAGGGAGTGGAGATGAGTGCGACGATCCTCGACGGGAGGGTCGTGGCGGCCGCCGTGCAGGAAGAGGTTGCCGCCAGGACCGCAGCGCTCCAGGAGCGGGGAGTGATGCCCGGTCTGGCGACGGTCCTGGTGGGCGACGATCCCGCATCCCACGTCTACGTCCGCAACAAGCGGCGGACGGCGGAGAAGGTCGGCATCACGTCGTATCGCCATGATCTGTCGGCATCGATCAGCCAGCACGAGGTCGCCTCGCTCCTCGACGACCTGTCCGACGACCCGGGTGTGCACGGCATCCTCCTCCAGCTCCCGCTGCCTGGCGACCTGGACGGTGAGGCCGCCGTCATGCACATCGATCCGGCCAAAGACGCCGACGGTCTCCACCCGGTCAACTTGGGAAACCTGATGTTGGACCGTCCGGGGCTGCGCCCGTGCACACCGTCGGGCGCTCTGCGGATCCTCGACCACTACGGGATCGAGACGGAGGGTGCCAACGTGGTCGTGGTGGGTCGTTCGTTTCTGGTGGGGCGACCGCTGGCGGTGATGCTCGGTGGCAAGGACCGCAACGCCACAGTGACCCTGGCCCATTCGAGGACGACGGGTCTGAAGCAACTGTGCGCCACCGCCGACATCCTCGTGGCTGCCGTGGGACACCCGGGGATGATTGAGGGCGACTGGGTGAAGCCGGGTGCGACGGTGATCGACGTGGGCATCAATCGAACGGACGAGGGTTTGGTGGGTGACGTCGACTTCATCGAGGTCGTGGAAGTGGCAGGGGCGATCACGCCCGTCCCCGGCGGCGTCGGCCCGATGACGATCGCCATGCTCATGTCGAACACCATCACCGCCGCCGAGGCTTTTTAGCGGGGCAGCGGTACATACGCGTACCGCAACGCAGAGCAGAACGCACCGGGGGTCCGTTCACGCCTCGAGCGACGCCACCGCGAACAGCACGTGAAACGGCTTGCAGTAGATGACGACGCTCCCGAACACACTCACGTCCAGGTCCTTCGGAATCTCGTAGTTCTGATCCCCGACGTTTCCCTTCAAGGGCTCCAACTCCAGATGGCCGGCGATGTCATCTGACACCTGTGGATCCCCATCGGGGACCAGCAGCACCCGTAGGTCGGGTCCGTTCGTCACCTCGAAGCCTTCGAACCTGAGCACGCGGGAGCCGTCTTCCAGTTCGTAGATGGTGGCGACACCGGTTCCCCGGTGAAAGTCGTCTGCCCCGCGGAAGACCCCGGTCGACACCGCAACCGGACCGGTCGGCTCGGCTGCCATGTCGTCTCCGACGCTTTCGGTGACGTCGTCGGTCATCGCATCTGCGGGGGCCGTCGTGGGTTCAGCTTCCGCGGCCGAGGTGGCCACCACGGGGAACGCTTCGTCGACCGATCGGTCGAGAAACAGTGGTGAGCCGAGCCACCATCCGAGTCCGAGGGTCGGAACGGCCAGGAGGGCGATGATCAGTTTGAGGCGGGGCGACACGGGTCTCCTTCGGTCCCACCAGCCAACCGATCGGTGTTCGTGCGTCATCCGCATATCCGATGAACGAATTCGAAACGTTGTCCCCCCGGGCGTTCTGCTCTGCGTTGCGGTACACCCATGTACCGCTGCCCCGCTAAAAACCCCTCCCGAATCTCGGTGGTGGCGTGCCAACTACGCTCGCGGCACCGCAGAAACTGACAGGAGTCTTCGCTCATGGGCACCGCAATCACCATGGGGCCGTCCGGCCTCCAGGTACCGAACGACCCGATCATCCCCTTCATTGAAGGCGACGGCATCGGCCCCGACATCTGGGCCGCGTCGGTCCGGGTCTTCGATGCAGCGGTCGCCAAGGCGTACGTCGGTGAACGCGCGATCGCGTGGAGAGAGGTGCTGGCAGGAGAGAAGGCGTTCAACGACAGCGGCTCCTGGCTCCCGGACGACACCGTGGCAGCGTTCAACGAATACCTCGTCGGCATCAAAGGCCCTCTCACCACCCCCGTCGGCGGTGGCATCCGTTCGCTCAACGTGGCACTCCGTCAGACGATGGATCTCTACGCCTGCGTCCGTCCGATCCGCTGGTTCTCGGGTGTGCCCTCGCCTGTGAAGGACCCGGGAATGGTGGACATGGTGATCTTCCGTGAGAACACCGAGGACGTCTACGCCGGCAGGGAGGTGGAGGCGAACAGCACCGAGGCGGCCAAGCTCCTCGACTTCCTGGAGCGGGAGTTCGGCTGGGACATCCGCCGTGACTCCGGTCTCGGCATCAAGCCGATCTCGATCACCGGGTCGAAGCGCCTCGTTCGCGCCGCCATCCGATACGCCGTCACCAACGACCGCAAGTCGGTGACGCTCGTCCACAAGGGCAACATCATGAAGTTCACCGAGGGTGCATTCCGCACGTGGGGCTACGAGGTGGTCCGCGACGAGTTCAGCGACGTCGCCGTCGCCTGGGAGGATTGTGGCGGGGACCCCGCTGACAAGATCCTCGTCCAGGACGTGATAGCCGACGCCATGCTGCAGCAGGTCCTGACCCGGCCGGGTAACTACGACGTGATCGCCACCATGAACCTCAACGGCGACTACATCTCCGATGCTCTCGCCGCCCAGGTGGGTGGCATCGGTATGGCCCCCGGCGCCAACATCAACTATGACACCGGTGTCGCCGTGTTCGAGGCGACCCACGGAACGGCGCCCAAGTACGCAGGCCAGGACAAGGTGAATCCCGGTTCGGTGATCCTGTCCGGTGACATGATGCTGCGGTACATGGGCTGGACCGAGGCGGCCGATCTGATCGTGTCCAGCCTGGAGAAGACCATCGACGACAAGATCGTCACCTACGACCTCGCCCGCCTGATGGAAGGTGCGAGCGAGGTGAAGACGTCGGAGTTCGCCTCGGCGATGATCGACCGGATGTGAAGCTCGACCACGTTGCGATCGCGGCACCGGATCACCGTCCGGTACTGCGGGCGTTGACCGGCGATCTCGGTGGCCTCGTCCTGAGTGGTGGGACGCCCCCGAAGGCCGGCTTTCGGGCTGTGCAGATCCGGCTCGGCCGGGGCGAGGCGGGCATGACCGTCGAGCTCCTCGAACCACACCAACCCGAACACAACGACTTCCTGGCTCGCTTCGTCGAGTCGACCGGCGGCGGCGTCCATCACATCACGTTCAAGACCGAGGACATCGTCGCCGAGCAGCGGCGGCTTCTCGCACTCGGGATCGATCCGGTCGGTGTGAGCTTCGAGGCCGGGTGGAAGGAGATGTTCATCCATCCGAGAGACGGTCATGGGACCGTCATCCAGATCGCACAGTCGGACATGCCGTCGCCACCGATGACCGAGTGGCTGGCAAGCCTGCCGGACGGCCTCGTGATCTTCGAGGGCGACGGGCCGTGGTGGGACCTGGGCTCGGTGCTGGAGTCAGCCGCGGTCGCCACCCTTCACCGCGTCGTCGTCGCCACGCCGGATGTGGGCGCGGGTGTGACCTTCTACCGGGACGTGCTGGGCGGCGAGGTGGCAGGCAAACACATCACCTGGGATGGAGGCGAGATCCTCGTCGAGCCGGAAGCCGTCGTCCGCGTGGACCGTCTGGAGATCACGGGCCACGCCACGACAGATGTCGGCTCTGTGCGCTTCCGCGAGGTCTGACGGCTCTGTCCCCGCTGTCGCCGACCCGCAGGCGTCTGCCTATTGGAAGAGTTGTGCTTCGAGGTTGTCGAACGCTGCGTCGAAGTCGTCGAAGACGGACGTGGGGAGCGCAGCGTCCGGCAGCATCCACGCCGAGATCTGGTCAACCGTGACCTTCTTGCATGAAGGGAACGGGCCGTCGCATATCGGATCGGTGACGTCCTCGTCGGGGAAGAATATGGCTCCGCAGGGTTGACCCGAGCTGGGGTTCGGGCAGTTCATCCACACCCCGGCGAGGAACACCGGTCTGAAGCCGCGTATAGGTGTGTACTTCGACCCTGGCGGTGACTCGTAGACGTACTCGGGTGCCCAGACGAATCGTGGCGACGCCGTGATACCCGGACTGAAGATCTCGCCGGCGCCCGGCGCCGACAGGCACGCTTCGAACATCGCGGTCTTGGCGTCCGTCGTGAGCGCGGACGTGTAGCTGGAACCCTGGCAGTCCGCCACGGGCGACGCCTCGGTCAGGAATGTCCAGGGTCCGACGTTGTCTACATCCCACGGTTCCAACTGGTTCATCAGCGGTCGGGTGGCAGTTGTTGGAAGTTGAAGTCGCGACGGTCGTCCCTCGAAAAGAAGGTCCGACACGAGAGCATTGGTGAGTCCTGGATCGGGGAATCCGCTGTCAACCTTGACGGTGTTGATGGGGATTCCGTTGGCCGGTGCAGCGTTGCCGTCCGGGTCCAGCACACACTCATCGCGATTGATGTCCGCAAGCGCGTCGAGGGCCGCCTGGCCGGGCCATGGCGATGGAGTAGGCACCATCGCCTCGTGAGGCCACGCCGAGAGTCGATGGTCCAGACCCCACACCAGGTTGCGTTCGAACCAGCGGATGGTGTTGCCGGTGCACTCGGGCGTATGGCTGCCGAAGTCGCCGAACAAGGGACTGATGATGGGACCGAAGGCACCCGTCTGGGATCCGGTGCATGGTGGGTGCGCGGTTCCCGAGGAGGCGGAGGACAGGCAGAACTCGCCGGCCGACGCACCGCTGTTGATGCCAAACGGTACGACTGGTGGCGCGTTGCCCGTCATCGCCGTCTTCGCGATCGACACTGCATGCGTCGTGAGTGAACTCGATCCGAGGACGGCACCGAACGTGGTTCCGACCAGTTGGTCGGGTATGCGCACTCTCAGCAGGCTCGTCGTCTGGCTGATGCAGTCGAGGGTCGCCCCCGGGCCAGCACCCCAACTGGCGGGTTCTGGCAAGGGTATCCAGTTGGGGTTTCCGTCGTCGGCACACGTTCGCCACATGGAGATCCAATCAGCGTCCGTTTGTCCGCCTGGGAACTCCGCTGTCAGATTCGACTGGATGATATCGAGTGCACTCGTGACGATCAGTTGAGGGTCCGGATTGGCCACCGCCTTCTCGATCGCACCTGCCATGACGCCGTTGTCACCCGCATTCTGGTTCTGGTTTCGTTCGTTGAAAGCGGCGCTCACGTCCAGGGCCACGGCGAGGACGCCCAGAAGAAGGACGAGTGAGCCCGCGACAAGGACCGCACTCGCCCCACGCTCGCGTTGCCGACTCAACATGTGGTGCTTCCGCCCGTCCACTTGGCAGGCTGCTCGAGCCGGAACGTGGCGGTATTGGTGAGGGTCGTCGGGAGGAAGCTGGTGATCAGCGGCAGGTTGGACAGAGACTGCACCATGGCCGTCACCGTTACGGTCGCGGTGTCACCCTTCGCCCCACCGCCCTCCGAGCCAGTGACGGTGACCGTCGTTCCGCTGGGCAGATTCGCAGCCGCGCACGCTCGGGCACTCAGATCACCCCAATCCTCAGTGCCGATCCCATCGATCTCTGGATGGCTGACTGCTCCCCACCGCGCGCCTTCCTGCGCGACATGCCGGATTTCGTTCATTTGGGCGAACAGCCACCCGAACTCGATGACTCCCATGAGGAGGATGATCAGCAACGGTGCCAACAGGGCGAATTCGACCAGGGCTGCCCCATTTTCGCGCCTCATAGGTCGACGGCACACGTCCGATCACTCCCAGTCAGGTGCAGGTACACCATTGCCCGAGCGTGATTCTGGCACCACTCCGGCCCTTTGCAAGGAGGCGCCGCTCACGGACCGGGCGCCGACGTGGAGCCCGAGCTCAGCAAATAGGGTCGCCTCCTGCTCCACTACGCTCGACCGTATGACCTCTCCCAAACGCGTTGCAGTGACCGGTGCGGCCGGTCAGATCGGATATTCACTCCTCTTTCGGATCGCCTCAGGACAGATCTTCGGTCCCGACCAACCGGTCATCCTCCAGATGCTGGAGATCACGCCCGCCCTCGGTGCTCTCGAGGGGGTGGCCATGGAGTTGGAGGACTGCGCCTACCCGCTTCTCGCCGGGATGGTGAAGACCGACGATGCGGAGACGGCGTTCGCCGATGCGGACGCCGCGCTTCTCGTGGGAGCGATGCCGCGCAAGGCGGGTATGGAACGCTCCGACCTGCTCAGCGCCAACGGTGCCATCTTCACCGGCCAGGGCCGGGCCCTCAGCACCGCTGCTTCACGTGACGTCAAGATCCTGGTGGTCGGTAACCCGGCGAACACGAATGCGCTCATCGCCATGAACAACGCGCCGGATCTCGACACTCGCCAGTTCACGGCCATGACCCGTCTCGACCACAACCGGGCGAAGAGCCAACTCGCCGCCAAGGTGGGCGTCCCTGTCTCGGACATCAGGAAGATGACGATCTGGGGCAACCACTCGACGACCCAGTACCCCGACCTCTTCCACTGTGAGGTGGGTGGCCGCAGCGCCTACGAGCTCGTCGGCGACCACGACTGGGTGGACTCGAAGTTCATCCCCACCGTGGCCAAGAGGGGAGCGGCGATCATCGAGGCTCGGGGAGCGTCGAGCGCCGCTTCCGCCGCCAACGCCGCCATCGACCACATGCGCGATTGGGTGTACGGCTCCCCTGACGGGGACTGGGTGTCGATGTCGGTCCCGTCCGATGGGTCCTACGGTGTTGCCGAGGGCCTCATCTCGTCGTTTCCCTGTACCACTTCCAACGGTGAGTGGTCGATCGTGCAGGGTCTGGACATCGACGACTACTCGCGAGCCAAGATCGACGCGTCTGTCGCCGAACTGGGCGAGGAGCGCGAGGCGGTGAGAGGTCTCGGCCTCATCTGAGAACAGAGAAGGCCCCGACCGCAGTGGGGGCCTCTCGGAAATCGGACCGCTTCAGGCGGCGACGCTCTTTCGCTCGGCACGGACATGGACGACGTGCGGCGATGGTTGGCGGGCCACCTGCATGGCGTACCCGGCGGAGGCGAGCCCGAAGGCGCTGCCCATGAGCAGTGTCGCCTCTCCTGTCAAGGCTGCGAGACCGGTCACGGCGACGGCGAAGATCGCTCCGAGGGCGAGGACGATCCTTGCCAGATGAACATTGATGATCGGCAGCTTGCTGTCCATGTGATCCTCACACTCGACGTATGCGAGTCTCATCGGCGCGGGCGCATCCGGACTTGAGCGATTGAGACGGCCAAGGGGCCAACTGGTCCCTCTATGTTTCCGGCTTGGTCAGCCGGTCAGTACTCGACGTCGACGTCCGAGGTGGCCGCCTGCCACTGCTGGATGGCGGCCTGATGCATCATCAGCTTGGCGAGGTTGCCCGACACCTTCAGCTTCCCGGTCATGAACGCGGTCTGGGTGTTGAGTTCCCCTTTGGCGATCGCTGACGCTGTCTCGTAGGTCTGGCCGATGGTGACGTCGGCGTCGTCGATGGTGCCGAGCGCGAGTGCCGTCGAGCCGCCCGACGCCTTGAGGTAGTAGGCGATGTCGCCGTCGGGTGCATCGCTGACGTTGAATTGGAGGCCGAGATCGGCGTTGCCCATGGCGCTCTTGAAGCCAGGGTGGCCGTTCAGCGCCGTCTCGACGGTCTGGGCCCACTCGGGGGAGAGGAACTTGACTGCCATGTGTCTCCTATGTGATTCGGGATGTGGGGAGAGTAGCAGCGGAGACGCTTTTTGAACGATCGATCAAATCGCCTGAACGGCGTCCTGAAGTGTCTGGCTCAGCTCGTCGTCGGCGGGTGTCAACGGGAGCCGGGGGAACCCACTGCGCAGACCGGCGGCCGACGAGGCGGCTTTCACGGCCGGTATCCCGTTGCCTTCGACGATCCGGCTGATGTGTGAGAGTCGTGTTTGCAGGGCCCGTGCCGCTCGTGGATCCGCCAGTGCTGCGTCGAGGGTCTCGAGCACCAGTCCGGGAACGTAGTTGCCCGAGCCGGTGATAACGCCATGCGCGCCAGCCGTCACTGCCAGTGTCAGCGCCTGCGAGCTCCCGCTCCACAGTGTGAAGTCATGGGGCGTCGATTCGACCAGGCGTTGCATGCGAACCGGATCCCCGCTCGAGTCCTTCATCCCGAGGATGTTCGGGTGGATGGCGAGCCGGGCGGCGGACTCCTCCGGGAGGCTGTAGGCGGTCGTGTTCGGAACGGAATACAGCATCACCGGCAGGGTCGACTCGTCGGCTACCTCCGTGAAGAACCGCTCGACGACTTCGGTTCGATTGCGGGCGAGGGTGGTCGGCGTGAGGCACAACACGGAGTCGGCGCCTCCTTCGGCCGCCTCGCTCAACTGGCGAACGGCGGAACGAACCGTCTCGGCCATGACCCCGCACATCAGATGGGCTCCAGGACCCAGGGTGTCCCGAGCGCTCGACACGAGATCCCGTCTCTCGCCGGGCTCGAGGTATGGCCCTTCGCCGTTCGATCCACCGATGACGAATCCGCGGATCCCTGTATCCCAGAGGATGGCCACGTTGTGCTGATGAGCATCGAGATCGAGCTCACCCTCGGAGTCGAACGGCGTGATGAGGGCGACGAGATAGCGGGGGAGCGAGTGCACGCGGCGCAGGCTACATCTCAGTCAGGAGACGAGTTCCACCTCATAGTTGGGGATGGCGTCCGGATTGTCCTGCCAGGAGATGGAGAAGTCCGAGCCGGAGAGGTCGATGGTGTAGGCGAAGATGGAGCCGTTGAGTGAGGCGCTCGAAGCAGAGCTCTGTTTGGCCTGTCCGTACGGGGCATAGATGACTCCGGTCCAGGTACCGGAAGACACGCTCCACTGGATGGCGTTGCCGATGCACGTCGGCCCGCCCTCATCCGGGTGCAGATAGGTCGAGTACATCA
>Ga0214472_10003197_pt1 | contig 17382 bp, 17 predicted proteins | sample RVTome_6_FD_207662 | JGI IMG/M metagenome (GOLD analysis project Ga0214472, IMG submission 207662) | Soil microbial communities from uranium-contaminated site in the Upper Colorado River Basin, Wyoming, United States - RVT140D175 | ecosystem: Environmental > Terrestrial > Soil > Contaminated >... | reverse complement strand
CAGCGGCCCGAGCGGATAGACCTCGAACACCTCGAACTGGTTGACGATGAACCATTTGCTGAGCTGGTCGGCCGCGACGATCAGCAGGGACAACCACAGCCACACGAGCGCGGTCTGTTTGGCGGAATTTGCGTCGCTCATGCGTAGCGCCTCGCTTCGCCGGGGCCTTCCAGGTTGCTGACGCAGCGGCCGCAGATCGCCGGATGCCTGGGATCGCTGCCGACATCCGCGCGCCGATGCCAGCAGCGCGCGCATTTCGGTGCCTCCTGCAGGCCCACCGAAATCCAGGCACCGGTCTTCGCGACCGAGGCTGCCGCCACGGCGTCCGCGGTGCGCTCAGCCGCCGGCCGCAGCCGCGCCGCCGAGGTGATCAGCACGAAGCGCAGTTCGTCGCCGATGGCCGCCATGCGCTGATGCTGCGCCTCGTCGAGATAGACTTCCACTGCGGCCTCCAGTGGCGCGCCCAGGGCACCGGCCGCGCGCAGCCGCTCGAGCTCGCGCGCGACGTCGGTCTTGAGTGCGATGACGGCGCCCCAGTCGATCTCGCTCGACGCCGGCACTTGCGGCAGTGGCCACCAGGTCGCGAGCAGCACCGACTCTTCACGCTCGCCGGGCAGGTATTTCCAGATCTCCTCGGCAGTGAACGACAGGATCGGGGCGAGCCAGCGCACCATCGCCTCGGCGATGTGGTACATCGCAGTCTGCGCCGAGCGGCGCGCGGCGCTGGCCGCCGGCATTGTGTACAACCGGTCCTTCAGGATGTCCAGCCAGAACGAGCCCAGCTCCACCACGCAGAAACCATGCACCTTCTGGTAAATCAGGTGGAAGTCGTAGTCGCGGTAGGCCGTGACGACCTCCTGCTGCAGCCGGCCCGCGGCGGCCAGTGTCCAGCGGTCAAGATCCAGCAGCTGTTCCGCCGGCAGCGCATCGCGCGCCGGGTCGAAGCCGGCCAGGTTGCCGAGCAGGAAACGCACCGTGTTGCGCAGGCGCCGGTAACTGTCGGTCATGCGCTTCAGGATCTCGTCGGAGACGCTCATCTCCGCGCTGTAGTCGGTTGCAGCGACCCACAGGCGCAGCACGTCCGCGCCCAGGGTGTGCATGACCTTCTGCGGCGCCACCACGTTGCCGAGTGACTTCGACATCTTGCGGCCCTTGTCGTCCACCGTGAAGCCGTGGGTCACGACCTGCCGGTAGGGCGCAACGCCCTTGCCGGCGACCGAGGCCAGCAGGGAACTGTGGAACCAGCCGCGATGCTGGTCTGAACCCTCCAGGTACACGTCGACCGGGAACGGAATGGTATCCGGGCGCAGCGCCGGCAGGCAGTGGTGCACGACGCCCGAGTCGAGCCAGACGTCCATGACGTCCTCGCACTTTTCGTATTCCAGCGCCTCGTCGCCCAGGAGTTCGCGCGGCTTCAGCGCGAACCAGGCCTCGATACCGCCCTGTTCGACGCGCTCGGCGACGCGCTCCAGCAGCTCCGGCGTCTGCGGGTGGGGCTCGCCGGTTTCCTTGTGCACGAACATCGCGAGTGGCACGCCCCAGGCCCGCTGGCGCGAGATGCACCAGTCCGGTCGCGTCTCGATCATGCCGGTGATCCGCTGCTCGCCCCAGTCCGGCAACCAGCGCACCTTGCGGATTTCGGCCAGCGCATCGCGCCGCAGCCCTTCCTTTTCCATGCTCAGGAACCATTGCGGCGTGGCACGGAAGATCACCGGCGTCTTGTGCCGCCAGCAATGTGGGTAGCTGTGCTGGTACGGTTCGTGATGGATCAGGCGTGCGGCCGTGTGCAAGGTGTCGATGATGGCCGCATTCGCGTCGAAGACGGACTGTCCCTCGAACAGCGGCGTGCCGGCAACGAAGCGGCCGTCGGGCCCGACCGGATTGTCGATCGGCAAACCGTATTGGCGGCCCATCTCGTAGTCCTCGGCACCATGCCCCGGCGCCGTATGCACGGCCCCGCTGCCGGTCTCGAGCGTCACGTGCCGGCCCAGGATCACCGGCACCTCGCGCTCATAGAACGGGTGCTCGAGTCGCAGGCCTTCAAGCGCCGCGCCGGTCGCGGTCGCGAGCACGCGGCTGGCGCTCGCCCCGATGCGCGCGGCGACCGATGCCGCGAGACCCGCGGCGACCACCAGCCGTTCGCGCTCCGCGGGCCTGTCGAATTCGACCAGCACGTAATCGAGTTCCGGATGCAGACACACCGCCTGGCTGGCCGGCAGGGTCCAGGGAGTCGTGGTCCAGATCGCGACCGAGGCGCCGGTCAGTTCGCCGCTGGCGACCTTGAATCGCCGCGCGGCATCGAGCGCGTCCATGATCCGGAAGCGCACATCCACTGCCGGCGAGCTGCGGTCCTCGTACTCCACTTCCGCTTCCGCGAGCGAGGACCGGCAATCGAGACACCAGTGGACCGGCTTGAAGCCGCGCACCAGGTGGCCGCGGCCGATGATCCCCGCAAAGGCGCGCAACTGCTCGGCCTCGTAGCGCGCCGCCATGGTCAGGTACGGATTTTTCCAGTCGCCGATCACGCCCAGGCGCTGGAAGTCCACGCGCTGTGCCTCGACCTGGCTCGCGGCGAACTCGCGGCAGGCCTTGCGGAAGGCGTCGGCATCGAGTTTCTGGCCCACGCGGCCGTGCTTCTTCTCGACCTGCTGCTCGATCGGCAGACCGTGACAGTCCCAGCCCGGAACATAGGGCGAGTCGCAACCGTCGAGCGACCGCGACTTGACGATGATGTCTTTCAGAATCTTGTTGACCGCGTGGCCGATATGGATCGCGCCGTTCGCATAGGGCGGGCCATCCAGTAACACAAACCTGGGCCGCCCCGCCGCCTTGCGGCGCAGCTTTCCGTAGATGTCGCCGCGCTGCCAGGCATCCACCACATCCGGCTCGCGGCGCGCGAGGTCCGCCTTCATCGGGAAGTCGGTGTTCGGCAGGTTGAGGGTCTTCTTGTAGTCCACGACTATCCCCTGGCCTCGAGCAGCGCGCGTGCCTCGCGTGCGTCCTCGCGCATCTGCGCGGTCATCGTCGCAAGATCCGGGTAATGCACTTCGTCGCGCAACCTGGCGATGAAGTCCACAGCCAGGCGCCGGCGGTAGAGCTCGCCTGCGAAATCGAACAGATGCACCTCCAGGAGCCACTCGACGCCGCCGACCGTGGGCCGCGTGCCGACCGAGGCCACGCCCGCCAGCCGCTCGGCGCCCGCGCCCGATACGCGCACGGCGAAGATGCCGGCCACCGGCGACACCCGCCGATGCAATCGCAAGTTGGCGGTCGGGAAACCAAGCCGCCGGCCGAGCCGCTCGCCGGCAATCACGCGCCCGCTGATACGGTAGTCGCGGCCGAGCAGCGCCTGCGCCTCGTCCAGCCTGCCGGCTGCCAGCGCCGCGCGCACGCGAGTCGAGCTGACCGGCCGGCCGCCGATTTCGTGCGGCGGCAGCTCGTCGACCCAGAATCCGCGCCGCGCGCCCTCGGCGCGCAACAGCGCCACGTCGCCGCGGCGGCCTTGTCCGTAACGGAATCCCTCGCCGATCACGACGTGTTTCGCTCCCAGGGCACGGTCCAGCACCCGATCAATGAATGTTCCGCCATCCCACGCGCTGAGCGCCGAATCGAAACGCAGCACCCGCAGCTCGTCAACGGCCATCGCCGCGAGCGCCTCCGCCTTGTCCCGCAGGCGCATCAGCCTCGCCGGGGCGGCCTGCGGCGCGAAGTATTCGCGCGGATGCGGTTCGAAGGTCACGACCACGGCCGGCAATGCCGCATTGCGACGACGCCTGGCCAGGGCGGCCAGGATGGCCTGGTGGCCGAGGTGCAGCCCATCGAAATTGCCGATCGCCGCCACGCATCCCCGACCGGCGGCGCGTGCGGATTCGAAACCGCGGGTAACCAGCATCGCAATTATAGTGACTTCAGGTCGCGCGGGCGCGCGCCCGTGAGCCACAGGGCAAGCAAATAGACCCCGCCGCCGCCCAGCACACACCACCCGAGCTGCAGCGCCCTGTCCGCCGCGTGCCAGTGGGTCCAAGCGGACCAGTCGCCGGACAGCCACCACAGGAACGCCGCCATCGCGCTGCATGCGAACAGGACCTGCGGCAGCAGCCGCCGCCAGTGCGCCGAGGGCAGGTAGACGCCCTGGCGCCGCAATCCGCGGTAGAGCAGCGTCGCATTGATCAGCGCCGACAGCCCGGTGGACAGCGCGAGCAACGCGTGTGGCACGGGAAAGCCGTTCAGGTGCGCCGGCACGACGACGGCCAGGTTGAAAGCCATGTTGGTGGACAGCGCGATGATGCCGACCTTGACCGGTGTCCGGGTGTCCTGGCGCGCGAAATACCCCGGCGCCAGCACCTTGACCAGCGAGAAACCCAGCAGTCCCAGCGAATACGCCATCAGCGCGTAGCCGCACATGACGACGTCCCGCGCGCTGAATGCGCCGTAGCCGAAGATCGTCGCAATCATCGGACCCGCGAGCATCAGCAGCCCCACCGCGGCCGGCGCCACGATCAGGATCGTCAGGCGCAACGCCCAGTCCAGTGTCGCGGTGAAGCGCTCCGGGGACTGTTCGGCGTGATGCGAGGAGAGGCCCGGCAGGATCACGGTTGCGAGCGCGATCGAAAACACGCCCATCGGGAACTCGACCAGTCGGTCGGCGTAATACATCCAGGCGATGCTGCCCGTCATCAGGAAAGACGCAATCAGGGTGTCAAGCAGCAGCGAGATCTGCGCGACCGAGGAGCCGAAGATGCCCGGCAGCATCAGGCGCGCGATCCGACGCACGCCCTCGTGGGGCCAGCCCCAGCGCGGCTTCGGCAGCAGCCCGAGCCTGTGCAGCGCCGGCAGCTGTGCCGCGAGCTGCACGAGCCCGGCGACGAATACGCCGATCGCCAGGACGAGTCCGGGCCGGCCGGAATGCGGCGCGATGAATGCCGCGCATACGATCATGACCGCGTTGAGCAGCACCGGCGTGAAGGCCGGCAGGCCGAAGCGCCCATAGCTGTTCAGCACGCCGCTCGCGAGTGCGACCAGCGAGATGAAGAACAGATACGGGAAGGTGAAGCGCAGCATTTCGACCGCCAGGTCGAATCGCCCGCCATCGGCCTGGAACCCCGGTGCGAAGATCAACACGAGAACCGGTGCCGCAATCACGCCGATCACCGTCACGACGAACAGCGCAACGCCCAAGGTGCCGGTTACGCCGGCAATCAGCCCGCGCACCTCGGCGAGCTCGCGGCGCACCCGATACTCGGTGAAGACCGGCACGAAGGCCTGCGAAAAAGCACCCTCGGCCGTCAAGCGGCGCAGGAAATTAGGGATTTTGAACGCCACCAGGAAGGCGTCCATCAGCGTGCCCGCGCCGAAGGCCTGCGAATAGACCATGTCGCGCGCCAGTCCCGTGACCCGCGAAAGCAGCGTCATGGAGCCGACGACGGTCGTGCTGCGCAGGAATCCGCGACTCATGCGCCGGGCACTATACCGCGTTGACAAGCCGCCCCTGCATCCGCAGAATGCGCGCCCTTATGGCCAACACCAAGTCAGCGCAAAAGCGCGCACACCAGGCCAGCGCCCGCCGCGCCCAGAATGTCGCGCATCGCTCGAAGGTGCGCAGCGCGGTGCGCAAGGTCGTCACCGCGATCCAGACCGGCAGCCAGGCGCAAGCGAATGCGGCGCTCAAGGTCGCGACCCCGGTCATCGACGCCATGGCGCGCAAGGGCATCATCCACCCGAATAAGGCGGCCCGGTACAAGAGTCGCCTCGCGCGCCAGGCCAGGACACTGGCCGGCAAATAGCGTCTACTGCAGATCAAAGGGAGATGGCGGGGGACGTTCCTTTCCTCTCCGTTCCATCCAGCGAAAAAGGCCGGCGTCGCGTTTCTCGACCGCTGCGGCCTCAACCGGCCTCGGCGACCGGATGCTGCTCCAGATGGTTCATGATGGCCTGGCAAAGCCGGCGGGTACCCTGTCCCGTCGCGCCTGAGATCCGGAATACCCGGCCCTTGAAGCGCAGCCGGCGGACGATTTCACGGCAGCGTCGCTCGCATCGCTCGGGCGTCAGCAGGTCGATCTTGTTGATTACCAGCCAGCGATCCTTCTTCGCGAGTTCCGGGCTGAATTTCTTCAGTTCCCGGGTGATCGCGCGGGCGCCTTCGACCGGGTCCGTCTGCGGATCCGGTGGCGCGATGTCGATGAGGTGCAGCAACAGCCGCGTCCGCTGCAGATGCTTCAGGAAGCGGATCCCGAGCCCGGCGCCCTCGGCGGCGCCCTCGATCAGTCCGGGAATGTCGGCCATCACGAAACTCCGGAGCGGCCCGACCGTGACCACGCCGAGCTGCGGATACAAGGTCGTGAACGGATAGTCGGCGACCCGCGGTCTTGCCGCCGAAACCGCGCGGATCAACGTGGACTTGCCGGCATTCGGCAGGCCCAGCAGCCCGACATCGGCCAGCAGGCGCAGCTCCACCCGCAGCGTGCGAGCCTCACCTGCCAACCCCGGCGTGTTCCGCCTGGGTGTGCGATTGACTGAGCTCTTAAACCGCTGATTGCCCCAGCCGCCCTTGCCACCCTTGGCGACCAGCAGGGTCTGGCCCGCGCTTGACAGATCGCCCAGGGTCTCGCCGGTGTCGTCATCGATGACGACCGTGCCGACCGGCATCGGGATGGTCAGGTCCTCGCCGCCCTTGCCGGTGCAGTCCTGTCCGCCGCCGGGCTGGCCGTTCTGCGCCTTGAATGTGCGCCGGATGCGATAGTCTGCAAGCGTGTTGACGCCTTCCTGCGCGCGCAGGAATACGCTCCCGCCCAGCCCGCCGTCGCCGCCGTCGGGGCCGCCATAGGGCACGAACTTTTCGCGGCGAAAGCTGACCGCGCCGCGCCCGCCGTGGCCGGCCATCACCCTGACGATCGCTTCGTCGACGAACTTCATGCCTGCCTGCGCCCCAATGAAAAACCCCGGCCGGAGCCGGGGTCCATAAAAGGGGACGCTACCCTTTTCGCATCCAGGGGGCTGCTATCCACTTGGGATGGTTGCCTCGATAAGGACAGCGCCCTCTCTGATACCCGTCTTACTCCGGCAGTACGCTGACGAAAGTGCGGTCTTCGGCGCCCTTCTTGCGGTATTGCACGCGGCCAGTGACTTTCGCGAACAAGGTGTGATCGGTGCCGACGCCAACATTGTCGCCGGCCCGGTAGGGCGTGCCGCGCTGGCGCACCAGGATGTTCCCGGCCAGCACGCGCTCGCCGCCGAATTTCTTGACGCCCAGGCGCTTGGACTGGGATTCGCGGCCGTTCTTGGTACTGCCGCCTGCTTTTTTGTGTGCCATTTCAGTCTCCGAATCCGTTCGCTCAGGCCGCCATGATGCCAGTCACTCTGACCTCGGTATACGGCTGGCGGTGGCCTTTCTGGCGCAGGTAATGCTTGCGGCGCCGGAACTTGGTGATGCCGACCTTGTCCGCCTTGCCGTGCGACTGCACGGTCGCCACGACCCGCGCACCGGTGACGTAGGGCGTCCCGATGGCGACGTCCGCGCCCGCACCGACCAGCAGCACCTGGTTGAACTCGACCATGGCGCCGGCGTCGGCATCGAGCTTCTCGACACGCACCACGGTGCCCTCGCTCACGCGGTACTGCTTGCCACCGGTAGCAATGACGGCGTACATGATTGTCTGGACTCCAAAAATGAGCCGGCAATTGTAGAGAGCCAAGGGGGCACGGTCAAACCGGGTGGCGGATCGCGCATTTCCCGCAGCAGGATTTGCCGCTAGGATGCGCGTGCCCGGCCCCGGCGCCAGGAAGCCATGCAACTCAAGGACATACGAGCCCTGGTCGCTGCCGACCTCACCGCGGTGGACGAGGAGATCCGCCGTCAGCTCGCGAGCGATGTGGCGCTGGTCAGCCAGGTGGGCGATTACATCATCGGCGCGGGTGGCAAGCGCCTGCGACCGCTGCTCGTGGTGCTCGCCGCGCGCGCTGCCGGAGCCACGAATTCAGCACACATTCCAGCGGCAGCGCTGATTGAGTTCATCCACACGGCGACGCTGCTGCACGATGACGTGGTCGACGATTCCGAAAAGCGCCGCGGCCGAGATACGGCCAATGAGATGTTCGGCAATCCCGCCTCGGTGCTGGTCGGCGATTTCCTGTATTCGCGCGCCTTCCAGATGATGGCCGCGCTCGATTCCCCCGCCGTGATCCGCGTGATGGCCGATGCGACCAACACCATCGCGGCCGGGGAAGTGCTGCAATTGATGAATTCCGGCGACCCGGACACGACCGAAGTGCGCTATCTCGAGGTCATCTACCGCAAGACCGCGCGCCTGTTCGAGGCCGGCGCGCAGATTGCGGCCATCGTGGCGGGCGCTCCACCAGCGACCGAGGCGGCGTTCGCGCGTTACGGCAAGCACATGGGCATCGCCTTCCAGCTGATCGACGACGCCCTCGACTACCGCGGTGACCAGGCGGAACTGGGCAAGAATGTCGGCGATGATCTCGCGGAAGGCAAGCCGACCTTGCCGTTGATCCATGCCCTGCGTCACGGCGATGCGGCGGCGGTCACGCTGATCCGTGCCGCGCTCGAGCAGGGCGGCACCGAGGACCAGGCGCCGATCCTTGCCGTGATTGAAAGCACGGGTGGCCTTGATTACACTGCGCGACTCGCCGCAGACGAGGCGGATCGGGCGCTCGAGGCGCTGGCCGGTGTTCCCGCATCGGCCTATCGCGACGCGCTGGGGGCGCTGGCGCGGTTTGCGGTGACCCGCAACGCCTGATCGGTTCGCTGTCCCGCCAGTTCGGGGTGTAGCTCAGCCTGGTAGAGCACTACGTTCGGGACGTAGGAGTCGCAGGTTCAAATCCTGTCACCCCGACCACCTGTCCCTCTGCAGCTTGTCGGCTCGAGGTTCAACTCGGTCGCTCGGTGGTCATCACCCCGGCTGGTACGCCTCGCGTTTCGGCGTTAGTTCCGATGAACCAAATCGCATGATCGGAGCGATGCAAGTAAGCGGCGGAGAAGTGCAGCGCATAACGGTTCTCCCAGTTGCAACCGATGTGCGAGTCCGGCGTAAAGTCAGAATCGGAGAAGTCAGGCAGCGCAAACTCGAACGCCAAGTACGCGAGAGAGTCACTATGACGCATGTTCCGGACGAACACGATTGCGCGCGACGTGCTGCGGAATGAACAATGGTGTTCGAGGTTGAGATGCAGATTGTTACGCGCGTAAAAATGGCGGATTGGCGCGCTCAACGCTGAGACGTCGCCTCCCGAGCGCTCGTTCAGGTACGTACTGCCGGCATTCTCGCCGATGCCACCGTCCAAAGTGACGATTGCGTCCACCGGCCGCTTTAATTGCAAAGCGACCGCCGCAATCGATCCATTGCTCATGCCAATGACTCCGATTGACGCTGCCGACATGTTCGGGTCACGCTTAACACGAGCAGCGACGAAAACCTGATGGGCGGCTATCGCATCGAGGTTCTCGCGACTGCGTCTACACGTCCGGTCGGAAGCACAATGCCAGCGTCACGTCAAACGCTAGTTAATGTACGCTGTAACCCCTGCAACCGTGAGACTCGTCTTATGGCCGCTACCGAATCCACCATGCTCGCACTTGGCACGCCCGCGCCCGATTTTCGCCTGGTTGATTTCAACGGCAAGATGAGCACGCTCGAGGACTTCGGCGCCGCGCGCGGGCTGGTCGTCGCGTTCATTTGCAATCATTGCCCGTTCGTTAGGCACATGCGCAACGAGTTTGCGCGGTTCGCACTCGAATATCATCCGAAAGGCATTGCGGTGGTCGCCATCAACTCCAATGACACGAACGCCTATCCGCAGGACGGGCCCGCCGGAATGGCAGACGAAGCACGCAGCGCCGCTTACTCTTTTCCTTACCTGCTCGATGCGACGCAGGCGGTGGCGAAAGCGTACAAGGCGGCGTGCACGCCTGACTTATATTTGTTCGATGGCAATCGCAAACTGGTGTACCGTGGCCAATTTGATGACAGTCGGCCGGGCCGAGGCACGCCCACCGGCCATGACTTGCGCGTGGCCTGTGACACCCTGCTCAGCGGCGCCGAAGTGCTCCGCGATCAGAAGCCGAGCGTTGGCTGCAGCATCAAGTGGAAGAAGTGACACCTCGCCCCAGCAAGGTCGGCGGTTCAAATCCGCTCGCCGCAAGTTTTGCTGGCGCTGCACGCGATACCTCACGCGAATGCGCACCTGGATTGCAGGAACAGATCAAATCCCTTGACCCCGACCAAGATAGCCAGAGACAACCAGAAGGCCTCACGGTGAGGACTCCGGCCGCCATCCTGCTCACGCTCCTCGCGCCGTTCGCATCGCACGTTGCCTTGGCGCGCCCCGACCTCGTTGCGGTGCTGAATGCGATACGCGCGCAGGGCTGTGCCGATCATTCAGGCGTGAAGCCGCCGCTGCGTCCCGATCCGCTCCTGGATCGCGTCGCGCAGGCGCTGGCTTCGGGCCGCAGCGTGCGGGCGGCGATGAAGGATGCGGGATACCGCGTCATGCAGTCGGCCACGCTGGAGGTGTCCGGCAGCGACGCGAGCATAGCACGCGCGCTCGCGGAGCGAGGGTGCACGGACATCGTCGATCCTGTCTATCGAGACGTCGGTGTTGCGCAACGCGCCAACAGCGCCTGGATCGTCCTGGCGGCGCCGTTTGCCCCGCCCGCGGCAAGCGAGGCGCAGTCGGTCAGCCGCCGGGTGCTCGAGCTCGTGAACGAGGCCCGTGCAAGCCCGCGACGATGCGGCTGGAGGCGTTTAGCGGCCGCTGAGCCCCTCGTGCTGTCAGATACACTGCAACGTGCCGCGTTCGATCACGCGCAAGACATGGCCGGCCGAAGCATCATGAGTCATGCTGGGCGCGATGGCAGCACACCCGCCGAGCGCGCTTCGCGCGCCGGATACCGGTGGCGTGTGGTCGGCGAGAACATCGCAGCCAGTCAATCGACGCCCGAGCAGGTCGTCGCGGAATGGGTGCGGAGCCCGCGCCATTGCGTCAACCTCATGGACGCGGAGTTCTCCGAAATGGGCGTCGCCTACGCGGTCGAGCCGCAGAGCGCGGCAGGAATTTACTGGGCACAGATGTTCGCGGCGCCGCGCCGGTAGTGGCGCCATTGAGGCGAATTTCCGGCGAGGGGGCGCGCCAACATAAGGGGCCATTCGATGTCTTCGCTCATCGCCGCGAGTGCTTTCTTCCTGCTGATTCACTTCGGCGTTTCCGGGACGCGACTGCGCGACGTCGTCGTGGCACACCTGGGCGAGGGACGCTATCGCGCTGTCTTTGCCCTCGCTTCAGTCGTCGGGCTCATCTGGATGAGCCGGGCATACGGACGGGCGCCCCTGATCGATCTGTGGGGCCAGCTCGTCGGCCTAAGGCCCGTAGCGTTCGCGCTTGTACCCGTCGCCTTTCTGTTCGCAGGGATCGGCCTTGCCACAGCGAGCCCCACTCGTGTCGGCATGGAATCCAAGCTCACGCAGGGGGCGGACATCGCGCGTGGCATCGTCCGCATCACCCGGCACCCGTTCCTGTGGGGCGTCGCGCTCTGGGCGCTCGTGCACCTCATCGTGAACGGCGATCTCGCATCCGTGATTCTGTTCGCCTCTTTGCTGCTGCTCGCGCTCGGCGGCACCGCTTCCATCGATGCCAAGCGGCGCCGGCTGTTTGGAGAGACCTGGACACCCTTTGCCCGGGCGACGTCGAATGTACCCTTCGCCGCGATTGCCGCCGGCCGAAATCAGCTCGGCCCGGCGCTACGCGAACTCGGCATCCTGCGGCCGGCCATCGCCATCGTCGCTTACGCCCTCCTCTTCATCTTTCACGGTCGGCTGTTTGGCGCGCCGCTCGCCTGATGCAAGCTGCCGGGAACCGGCGGACCGGAGTCGGGATTGAATTCGCGGTAGTCGAGCCCGAAGTACTGCAGCATCGTCGCCGCAATGTCGCTCTGCGTGACATCCGGATGGTTGCTCACTTCGCCAAGCGCGGGCGTGTCCGGCCCGATGATGGCGAGCCAGATATCCTGGCTGCCCTCGATCCCGGTGTCGTGCTCGACCCAGTCCTTGGGCGTGCGGCCACGACCGTGATCGGTCGTGATGATCAAGGTCGTGCGATCGCGATAACGATCCAGCGATTGCAGCGTTGCCCAGAGTTCCTCGAGGAAATCGTCGGCAAGATTCAGGTAATCCAGCAACCGGTCGTAGCGTCGCGCATGGGCCCAGTCGTCCGACTGGCCGAGGCCGAGCCACAGCACCCGCGGCTCGTGTCGCTTCAGATAGGCGAGTGCGAGCCGGAATGTCAGCGCGTCGTTGCTGCTCTCCTCCCACAGTTCCATGACCTGCCGACGCAGCGCGCCGACGTAGTCCATCTCCGGTGTGCTCAGTGCGGGTGGCACGAGGTCGTAGGCGCCATTCATGAAGAACGTGCCGTCACCGCGTGACGCCGCCATCTTGAAGCCGTCCCATGACCCGATCTGCGCGGTTTCGGTCGGTTTCAGCTCCAGAATTCGATGGATATAGTCGAGCACCGTCTCGTGCGGGTAGCGTACGAGGTCGTTGCTCTGCACGTCGGGTTGCGGCTGGCCGGTCAGGATTTCGGAATATCCCGGATACGAGTACCACCGCGGATTTCGCACCGTGACCTTGCTGCCGAGCGCCTGGTTGCCGAGGACCATGCCGGCAGGCGCCAGGGTCTTCCAGAAGTACGGCATCAGCACCTCGCGCCGTTCCTTCGCGGTCGCGCGCCAATAGCGCCCGCGCGTGACATCGATGTCGTAGATACCGGAGTCCGTTTCGTCCGCGGCAACGAGCGGATCCATACCCGCGAACAGCTCCTGCACGCGAACGCCATCGAGTGTCACCAGGACGATGTGCCGGTCAGTCGCCTCGGCAACCGCATTTGAAAGCGCCAGGCTGCAGAGCAGCGCGCAGGTCGCCGCCGCGAAGCGTCCCAATCGCCGCGGTCCGTCGAAGTGGCGGGTCACAGCACCTCGCGCGAGGTTGCTACATCTTCATGGCTGCCTGGGCGGATTTCACCTCGATCGCGATCACGCGCGCATCGCCGGCGAGTGCCTGCCAGGAATGGGTCCCGCCCTGGTCGAGCCACAGCACCTGGCCGGGACTGAAGTCGTGGATCAGGCTCTTGCCGTCCGGCAGGGTCAGCTTCAGGCGCGCCCACTCCAGACTTACGAGGAGGGTGGGAGGATGCGAGTGCATCGGGCTGCTTCTGCCATGTGACGTGCGCCCTTCGAACACGCGGACGTGCGGATTCTCGAACAGGACATGATGGGCCTCCGGATCTACCGACACGGAGTCGTCCTTCCTTGGCTCAGCTGCCGGCGCCGGCGCTGCGCCTTCCTTCTGCGCCGACTTGATCTCCACGCCGATGACGTGCAGCTCGCCGGCCAGCAACTCCCAGGAATGCCGTGCGCCCTCCAGCCAGATCACCTGGCCGGGATTCAGGTCGAGGATCGTCGACTTGCCATCCGGCAATGTCATTCGGAACCGCGTCTTGTCAACGCTGATGATGACGGTGGGCGGATGCGAGTGCATGGGGCTCTTGGCGCCCTGCGATGCGCGCGCATCGAACACGCGGAAGTGCTCGTTGTCCAGAATGACATTGTGCACATCGGGGTCCACGCTGACCGCGTCGCCCGCCCCCTGTGCGAACGCGGCGGCGGAATAACTGATGACGAGGGCGCCCGTGAGGCCGAAATTTCGTAACATTGCAAGTCTCCCAGCTGACCCGCCGTTCGACGGGCGCAACATGCTAGTGAGAAGCAGACGGGCAGGTCAATGAGCGCGACGTTGTTTCCGCGCTATGGCAGCCGTTTCAGTCCGGTGATCAGCCGCGCCCCGCGCTCGAATGCCAGATAGGACCACAGCCATTGCGTCACGACGATCAGGCGGTTACGCAGGCTGACCAGGAAATAGATGTGCGCGGCACCCCAAAGCCACCAGGCCAGCCGGCCTTTGAGCCGCATTCGCCGGTAGGAGATGACCGCGGCCCTGCGGCCGATCGTTGCGAGCAGGCCGCGGTCCCGATACACGAAGGGCGGCGGCTCCTGGCTGCCCAGCACCCGCGCCTGGATCGCATGCGCGACGTAGGCACCCTGCTGTTTCGCAACCGGCGCGATGCCGGGCAGCGGTGCGCCGCGCACGATCGCCGTGTCGCCGATGACATAGACATCGTCGAGCCCGGCGGGCCTGAGATCCGGGCCGACCGGCACGCGACCCGCGCGATCGCCGGCAATGCCGAGCCATCGCGCCGCCGGCGATGCGGTGACACCCGCCGCCCAGATGATCGTGCCCGCCTCGATCACTTCGTCACCAAGCGTCACGCCGTCCGCACCGCAGCGGGTCACAGCCTTGCCGAGGCGCACTTCCACTCCAAGGCGCCGAAGCGCCGCCTCGGTGTAACGCGACAATTCCTCGGGAAAGCTCGGCAGCAACCGGGGGCCCGCCTCGAGCAGCAGCACGCGTGTCTGCCGAGGGTCGATCTCGCGGAAGTCGGCCGCCAGTGCCCGGCGTGCGAGTTCGGCGACGGCCCCCGCCATCTCGACTCCGGTCGGCCCTCCACCGACGATGGCGATGGTCAGCAGCCTGGCGCACAGCTCGGGGCTGGAGGCCATCTCGGCGCGTTCGAACGCGAGCAGCAGCTGGCGCCGGATCCGCGTCGCATCGTCGAGGTCCTTCAGGCCTGGCGCGTGCTCGGCCCAGTCCTCATGACCGAAATAGCCGTGCGACGCGCCGGTCGCGATCACCAGCCAGTCGTAGGCCATCGGACGGCCGCCGAGCCGGACGACCTTGCGCAGCGGATCGACACCGGTGACCTCGCCCAGCAGCACGCGGGCGTTGCGCTGGGACCGGACCAGCCGGCGTATGGGCCAGGCGATGTCGGCCGGGGATAGCCCGGCCGTGGCCACCTGGTACAGCAGCGGCTGGAACAGGTGGTGATTCTGGCGATCGATCAAGGTGATTTCGGCCGGCAGCCTGGCGAGTCCCTTGGCGACTGCCAGACCGCCAAACCCGGCACCGACGATGATGACCCGGTGCATGAAGAAAAGCCTGTAAGAACGGGATGTTAAAGACAGTATATCGGTCCCCGCTCTTGCGCCGCGGGCCGCCAACAGCGTAGTCTCAGCCCCGCGGCCTCGGGGGTGCCATGTTGCGGATTGTGCTGCTGAATCCCAAGGGCGGTTCGGGCAAGTCCACGATCGCGACCGGGCTCGCAGCCATGTACGCGGCGCGCGGCCTGCGGCCCGCTCTGATGGACTTCGACTCGCAAGGGACCAGCTCGCGCTGGCTCGAGAAACGCCCGCCCGACCAGCCGGCCATTCACGGTATCGCCGCCTATGCGCGCTCGATAGCCGTAACCCGCAGCTTCCAGTTGCGCGTTCCGCCGGGCACCGACCGCGTCATCGTCGATACGCCGGCCGCCCTGCAACCGCCGCACTTCATCGAGCATGTGAAAGACGCCGACGCCGTGCTGGTGCCGGTGATGCCATCGGACGCCGACATCCACGCCTGCTCGCGCTGCATCGGGCACCTGCTGATCGCGGGCAAGATCAAACGCCGCGAAAACCGCCTCGGCGTCATCGCCAATCGCGTGAAGCCGAACACAATCATCTTCCGCACCTTGATGAAGTTCCTCGACCAGCTGCAGATTCCGGTCGTTACGACGCTCCGCGATGCGCAGAGCTACGTGTTTGCGGGAGAACAGGGTCTGGGCCTGCACGACATGAACCCGGCGCGCGTGCAGCCCGAGCTGGCGCAATGGGAACTGCTGTGGTCGTGGCTGGAGTCGCGCCAGCACGTTGCCGGGCCTGTTGCAGAGCCGGCCGCGACCGCTGCCGGTGGCGGCTGGTCCCTTTAGTTCTGCAGTATCTTCGACCCCTTGATGGCGACCTCCCCGGCTGAGCTGATCAGGATCCTGGTTCCGCTGATCTGAACGGTGCCGTCTTTTTTCATGACCAGCAGCGCCGTACCGGTGCGAAGCGTCAACTGATCACCGGCAGTCAAAGTGATTGTCCGACCTGCCTGCGTCGTCAAGTCCCCACCGACATAGGTCTGCTGCGCGCCGCCGACGCTGATCGCCTGGTTCTGCCCGATCGTCGTGCGGCTGCTGGCGCCGACGCGGTCATCCCTGTTCACTGCGGCCGCCAGCATGACCGTTCCATCGCTGGCGCGGCTCATGATCGACTTCAATGCATTCAACTCATTCGTCAGGGTCGTGACCCTCTGGGCCAGCGATTCGATCTTTTGCTCTAGGACGGGGTCCGCGGCCTGGGCTGGCAGCGTCACGAGGAACGCGAGCAACGCGACGACGGTCGATGGGTTGCGCATGCGATGGCTCCATTGTCAGGGTTGGTCTACTAACAGGCCCGCGCAATGCTATCCTGCCCCTCAAAAGTCTGGTAGCCAGCCGGCCAACAGAGCCGCCAGGGAGTTGTTCATGCGACATGCAACCGTGGTTCGGGGGGCCGTCCTGTGCGTGTTGACGGCCGCCGCCCCGATGCCGTCCATCGCGGCCAATCCGGATTTCCAGGCCTATTTCTTCGATGTCTGCCTCGCGCCGACCGGCCTGCTCGCGACGCGCTGCGGTGAAACCACCGGCGGGGCCGGCGACCTTTCCGGCGACAGCGAATCGTCACTGAATCCGAGCCAGAACCTGAGTCACACCCTGTCCTCCAACGCGGCGGCGCAGGTGCGCGGTTCCGAGGCGCGTGAGCGCGCCGAGAATATCCGCGAAGGCGGCGCACCGCCCGTGGACGGCTCTTCGTCCGCCGGCATCCGTCCATTCAGCCTGCTGGTGCATGCGCGCGGCACGCGGTTCGAACGTGACCGCGACCTCCTACTGGATCGCGAGCGCGGTCTCGAGGGTGATGGCTGGGGGCTCGAGATCGGTTTCGACCGGCGCATGTCGGACCGCGTGTTTATCGGAGCGCTGATTTCGTTCGAGCAGTCGAGCTATGACTTCGACGCCGAGCTGCCGGGCGTCAATTTCGTCCCGGCGCCGGAAGCCGGTGATGGCGAGAGCGATGCGCAGTCGTTGACGATGTTCGCCGTCCTCAACCCCTCCGAGCACTTCTTCATCGATGGCTCGATCGGCTATGGCCGGCAGGAACTGACCTTGCGCCGCAATTCCGTCTTTCAGGATTCGACTCGCGTCAACGATGTCGAGGTCCACACCAGCGGCGATACGGACGGAGATGTCTTCTGGGCCGGTGTCAACGCGGGATTCGACGTGGGCGAAGGCGCGTCGACCTTCGGTCCCTATGCCGGCGTGACATTCACTCGCACGACGGTCGACGCCTACACGGAACGCGACCTCAGCACGTCCGGACTCAATATGGCCTTCAGCGAGCTCACCGCGGAGTCCCTGCTGGGT
>Ga0214472_10003196_pt1 | contig 17386 bp, 11 predicted proteins | sample RVTome_6_FD_207662 | JGI IMG/M metagenome (GOLD analysis project Ga0214472, IMG submission 207662) | Soil microbial communities from uranium-contaminated site in the Upper Colorado River Basin, Wyoming, United States - RVT140D175 | ecosystem: Environmental > Terrestrial > Soil > Contaminated >... | reverse complement strand
ATGGTCTGCGGACTGCCGTCGGCCATCGCTGCTTCGGTCCGCCAGTAATCAATATGAGCCTTGATATGCTCTTGGTTGTTGATCTCTTGAGCGTAGCGGAAGCGATACAGCGGGCAGATCACCGGCCAGGCCGCAATGACATAAGCGAGGCCGGCATCGAACTGAGGACGGTTTGGCAGCGGCAGCGTTGAATAAGCTGCATGCCGCGGTCGTAGCGCGTTGAGCACGACTTGATGGCCACCGCTGGAATTGCCGAAAGCACCGACCGTGGGCGAGCCATTGAACTCGGCCGAGTGCGCCTTGAGCCAGCGCACCGCCAGGTTCACATCGCAAATCGAGGCAGGATAGCCCGCCTGCGGCGGCTGGTGAAAATCGATTGCCGCCACCACGATGCCCTTGGCCGCCAGCGCGCGATCGATGCCGCCATTATTCATCCGATCACCGTTATGCCAAGCGCCGCCGTGCACATCGACGATAGCTGGAAATGGCCCGGCTCCTTTGGGTTGATATATACGCGCCAGCCACGCCTTGCCCGCCTGGCGCTGATACTCGACATCGCGCACGTCTACTTCGTATTCAGTGTGATTAACCATTGCGGAAATTTACCAAGGTAAAGATGCGACCGTATTTTTTGCCTTTTGCAACCCGATGTTTTTCAAGCATGCGAAGTTCTCAGCTCTTGGGTCCGTGTGCGGGTCCGGGCAAAGGATTCGATGGCGTCGACGACGCATTCGTCCATGGATACATTGCATTGCCGCACCAGCGACACCCCCTGGACGCCCGAGAAGGCGTCGGGGTTCTGCGCTGCGCCAGGCTCTTTGCCCTCACAGAGATCCTTCGCCGAGTTCAACAAAAGGCGCCGCATTTCGATGATCCCCACGTCCGTCACTCCGAGGTGCTCCTCTGTCCTGTCGGTGATCGGCCCCATGCTAACCTGAGCCGCCATGTCCTGATTGCCGGTGCCGACGATGCCGGTGAAGTTGTAGCTTCGCTGCACCTTACGATCGAGCAAGAAGTCATTCGCCTGGTTATGCAAAGGAAAATAGTTCTCATCCACTTCGGCGCCGAAGGGCCCGCTCACCGTGCCGCGCTTCATGCCGAGAATTTCGTCGACGCTGTAGGGCCGATCGAGTTTGCATCCGAAAGTCCAAACCCAACAGTGGGTATCATCAATCGGAACGAAAGCGTGTCCGCCCGGGCTGCGCGGCGGCATGGTATAGAAAGGCATCAGAAACTGGTTGAAGCGCCAGTAATATTGGTCGCCCAAATTGCGCTGGGCGGCTACCATGAGGCCATAATCCGTATTCTTGGCCATGACCCGTGGCGCCTTGTCCACTGTGCGGAAAAGAAAATCTAAATCTTCCGGTTTGAGGGTTTCGGGAGTTTTTTCAAATCTCTCGCGCAGCGCTTTGGCCTTTTCGCGATACGACTCGGTGCGCCGATAGAAGTCGAGAGTCGTATGCAAATAGCTGGTGTGAGCCGAGTCGATCCCCCCCTCCAGCGCTTGAGCATAATTACACTCCTGAAAACGTTTCATGACAAAACTATAGCCCGTCGGAACCTGGGTAAAGGTGAGCTGCGGCAGATCGGGAATGTTTTCCTTGGGCCCCATGTAGGCCCATAAAATCCCGCCATGTTCACGCAAAGGATAGGATGTCAATTTGACCTTCTCTTTAAAGTTCGACTCCGCGGGCTCCGTCGGCAGGTCCACGCAATTGCCGTCCACATCGAACTTCCAGCCGTGGTAAATACAGCGAATCCCGCACTCCTCGTTTCGGCCGAAATAAAGATGCGCCCGCCGATGCGGACAGTTGGCATCGAGCAGCCCCAGCCGCCCCTCCGTGTCCCGAAACGCCACCAAATCCTCCGACAACAATCGAACTCGCACCGGCGCACAGTCTCGGGCCGGCAACTCATCGGGAAGCAAAGCAGGTAGCCAAAAGCGCCTGAGCAGCTCCCCCATCGGCGTACCGCGACCGGTCCTCGTCAAGATCTGATTTTCTTCCGCGTTGAGCATGTTTCGCCGCTCCCTTCAATTCACCGCTCGTTAATGAACATCTGTAAAATTAATAGCGCCAATCTGTCGGTCTGCGCAAGCCTTGACTCCGACCTCGCTGTAGAGGGATATTTAGACGAATGGCCTGGGGATATTTATCGAGGGAGCTTCACATCCTGCGGAGGTGGCAAATGAATAGCGGTCCGTGCACGCGATCTTTATTATTTTTTCTCCTAGCATGTCTCCTGGTTCCTGCCATTGGTTTGGCTGCCCAGTCCAGCGCGGCTCTGGCGACCGCCAAAAGTGCCGCGGAAGCCAGGGGTTTGATATTTGAAAGCAGCCGCGACGCTATTCTGGCCAAGGCCAAACAGGAAGGCGCGGTTAAAGTTCTAAGCGGACTCGACCCGAGCCTTTATCCGGGCATGATCAAGAGCTTCAGAGCAAAATACCCTTTCTTAAAAGCCGACATGGTCGAAATCAGCGGTCCCGATTCGGCGCAGCGGTTTATCCTGGAACTGAAAGCTGGCAGCAAAAATGACTTTGACATTAGCCACGCCTCCACGGAATTTTATTCCGAGTACATCCCCTTCGCGAAAAAATTCGATCTTCTCGGCATGGCCGAAAACGGCGTGTTGCGCATTCCGCCAAAGATGGTCGATCCCAAGCATCGCACCGTCGCAGCCCTGGGCAGCGCCCTGTCGGTGGTGGCCTACAATAAAAAATTGATTCCGGCCGATAAAGTTCCCAACCGCTGGGAGGATTTTCTCAAGCCCGACTTGAAAGACCGAAAATTTTTGGTGGACATGCGGCCCCATGCCTTCGCGGCCTATCCCGCCTGCCCGCAAGAGGGCCTCGGTTTGGAGTGGATGTTGAAGTATGCTCGGGGACTGCGCGAGCAAAACCCGATCTGGTCACGCGGCCATAGTCGAGCGTTGAGCTCCATACTCGCCGGCGAATATTCGCTTCACTCCGGGACGCACTATCAATCGGTGATGAGAGCCATGGGTAAAGATCCCACCGGCACGCTGCAGTTTAAGATGGTCGAGCCGGTGCCCGTGCGTCTCACGGAGCTGGAGCTGGTGCTCGCCACGGCCCAGCATCCCTATGCCTCTCTGTTGTTCATGGAGCATGAAGCCAGTCCCGAAGGTCAAGATCTCATCGACAAACAAGACTTCGTGGGGTCGATATTCAACCCGACAAGCGAGATGTCGAAAACTCTCCAGGGCAAACAACTCTGCATCAACGGCTTTGCCGACTTTCACAATTCCGCCAAGTGGATGTCCATGGCTGTTGAAGCCTTTGGGTTCCCGAAACAAACTACCAAATAGAAAGGACATGAAACATGCGCAACGGCGTTAAAGTTTTCGATAGCGATACCCATCTCCGCCCGACGGTGGAAACCATCACTCCGTATCTCGATCCAGAGCTGCGCGAGCAAGCGCCCAAGTGGGGCAAGGTTCCTGTGCGCATCGGCATGGCAGGAGAACGCTTCGAACCCCCGCACAGGCATTACTTTCGTTTTAAAACTCGAAACGAAGGGTGGAACAAGGAGTCCATGCGCATGCTCGGCCAAGCGGCCGCTCCGGAAAGCGTGGAGCGTACCTTTCAGCAATTCATGGGGAAAAAATTTCCGACCTACGGCGGCGGCGACTTCGACGCCGAGGCGCGCATTCGCGACATGGACGAGGAAGGGGTCGACGTTAACTTGATGGTACCGGGCGGCATACCGAGCAGCGATGATGCCGACCTGGAAATGGCGTTTATTCGAGCCCAGCACCGCTACCTGGACGATTTTACCAGCAAGCATCCCCATCGCCTGAAATCATTGATCATCGCCAGCGGTCTGCGCGTCGAAGATTCAGTCAAAGAGATCAAAAAATGGGGCCGCAGCGCCTGGGCGGTGGGCGTCGAGCCGCGTCTTGCGCTCGACCAGCCGCTGGATCATCCCGACCTCGAACCTATCTGGAAGGCCGCCGACGAAGAAGGTCTTTCAGTCGTCCATCACAGTTTTTCTTCCGGCTTTCCCGGCTATCGCGATCTTTGGGACAATCGGTTTATGGGCCGATTGGCATCCCACCCCTGGGGTGCCATGCGGGCGATTCCGTCGTTCTTTGGCTCCGGTATCCTGGACCGATATCGGAATATTCGTTTTGGCATTCTCGAATCCGGCTTTGGCTGGCTGCCCTTCTGGGCGAGCCGGATGGACGATCAAGCGATTTACATTGGCGAAGGCGCGGTTCCCAAAAATCTGCAGCATAAGTTTAGCGAGTACATGGTGAATGGGCGTTTCTCTGCCGGCATCGTCATTCATGAAGGCGAGAAGATAGCCAAAATGGTCACCGATTTTCTCGGCGACCATGTGCTGATGTACGCCTCGGATTATCCTCATGCCGAATCCCGCTTCCCCGAATCGGTAGACAAAGTCCAATCGTGGAAGAGCCTGGGCAATCAAGCCTTAGGAAAGCTTATGTGGGATAATGCGGTGCGCTTTTACGGCGAACCATAAGGGATATCCAAGAGCAGGAAAGATAATTAATTTGCGCGCGATAACCGGCTACTTAAAACTGGAGCAAGTTGATGCCGACCCAGGTGGCGGAATCGCCGCCAATATCTTTCGGATCTCCACTTTGCATCCCGAGTTCGCCATCTAGTTCAATCAGTTTCTCAGCGCCGACGACCAGCCGTTTCTGATGCACACAGGCATGAAGAAAATGTTAGCCGCGGAAGATGCAATTGGGCTGAGAACCACGAAACTTACCACCACAACCGAAAAAGTATTGGAGGCCTTGCGGCGAGATTAGAAGCGGAAACGGCGTGAACGCTGCCGGGACGCCGTCTTGGAAACTGCGGTCAGGGACAACAAGGGTACGCCGTCACTTTACCTGGGCTTTGGGAAAGCCGAATGCTTCGGTCAATAGCCCGACCCATTGAGTGTATGCCTGCCAATTGTCCCAGCCTTTTACGGAAATTCTGCGACCGCGGATCAGCTTTTCCAATTCCGAGCCCGGCGCGTAAATAGAAGACTTCAAGGGCTCGTATTGGTCGATGATTTTTTGCCCTTCCGGACCCGCCTGAAACTCCAGCCACAAGAGCGCCGCATAGGGGTGTTCGGCCAAGCGGTAAACCCCTTGCGGCTCATGAATTCTCACGGGCACCGGTTCGACCACCTTGAATGCGAGGGATCCTCTGGGATCTTTACGGGCGACACGAATGATCGCGTTGTAATTCCCGAACGAATGCAGCGCGTGCTCGCCGGCCATGATTGCCGTGTACGCTCGAGTGAAGCCTCTGACCCAGACAGGCTCTTGAGCGGCTAACTTCTTGGCGTAATCAACCAGCCCGGCGACACCCAGTTCCGGGACAAGGGCCGCGTAAGCAAGCGGACGAATATCGGTGAAAAATTTTCGCCCCTTAAATTCGGGCTTGAGAAAGTCCTCCAGCGCGTTAGGCACTTTCTCGCCGGAAATCATATGTCGGTTATATCCAACCACGTCCACAATATTCCCCAATGCCACAGCGTTGCGGGCCTTAGGATCGATCATGCCGTCGGGAATCGCCAGCACCCCATGGTCGGCCATGCCCCGTATGTCGAATTTCTTCAAATAGGGAGGAAAATCACCGTAGTGATCGGTGTTGATATGTAGAACGTCCCAGTTTCTAACCCGGCCGGCCTTCAGTTCCAAGAAAAACCGCTGTCCGGCTTCAGAGCCGGAAATTTCTTCCAGGTGTACGTCGATAAAGGGATACTTTTTCTTGAAGGCGGCGATCAAGTGGGGGTGATTTGGTGGGTCCCAGCCGATCAGGGCGCGAAGCTTTCCTTCTTGTCGCGCTTTGGCAACGATTTCATCGTGACTCGTCTCAAAGATGAATCCGTTGGCTTCCGCCTGTTGCTTGGCCTTCCCCATAGACGGGCTGGCGGAGGCAGCTAATATTTCAGCCCTTGCGGCAAAGCTCAGAAGAAATGCCAAACCGGCAGCCGGGACGTATTGCCGGGTTATTTTCGCAAAGCCAAACAATCGGACACGCTTCATCTCTATGCCATCCTAAGTGAAGACAATCATTTATTTTCGAATTCTTATCTCGTGGGTATTTGCACGAGGTCAAGCTGTTTGGCTATGCCCACCCTCTTTTTTGCTGTCACCAACCGCGCGATTTCCAAGGTAGATAGTGGTCAGGGTACACCGAATAAATACCGGTAGAGCATGAACAGCGGCGGATCATGCCAGGGTACACGAATCAAGTAGCCATAGACACCGACGATCAAGCCGACAAAGATTAGGGCGATCCCCCCTGCTACGACACGGTGAGCCCGGCCGAACCAAACCATGTAGGTGAACACCCACAGAGGCATGGCGATCTGGAATCCGGCGATCCAGATTCCCAGATAGAGCACCGCAATGGCGGAAAGAATGCGAAACCACCGCTGGCCTTCCTCCGTCGGATCGCCACCAACCCGAAAGCCGAGGTCCATGATTCCGCTGGGGGTCACCGTCGCTACAGTGCGGCTCCATAATAGCGCGCGCAGAACGTAGATAATACGAAGAACTAGAAACGGAGTGCCAATGGCAACGGCGATTTGCGGCACCAGGCGAGCGCCCCACGGCCAATCCAACGAGGGAATGAATAGATAAATAAAGAAGAAGGTCACCGCAAGAAGCAAAATGATCTCCCCAAAAATCTCGACGGTTAACTTCTTTCGCAGCTGAACCTTATCCAACGCTATTCGCTCTTGGCCGCGCCGATCATCTGCGCCGGACTGAACCTGCGGCTCACCGTCGTCTGTGCTCGCTGGTTCCAGAGGCATCGAAGCCATCGCCCGGTGCATGTCGCGCTGCATCCGGAGGGACCCGACTACTATCACAAGCATGAACCCGGCGATGGCGAGAAACTGCGGACGTACCAGCATGGACATTCCGTAGGCCGATACGGATGAATACATATATCGCTCCACGCTCTCGCCTAGCACCACTGCGATGAGAATGGGAGGTCGTGGCCATCCATACCGCTTCATAAATACGCCCAACACCGCAAATCCAAGTGCAAGCCATAAATCGCCCAGGGAATAGGTCGCCATGAAGGCTGAGAGGGTAACGACAGCGATCACCACTGGCGCTATTAGGTTGGGCGGAATCGTCGCGACCCGCGCAATAATCGGGCTAGCCGTCAACATAATGGGCACGACGACGAGGTTCGCCAACGCGATGACATAGACAAAACTCACAGTCAAATCGAGGTGGGTCGTGAGCATCGCTGGACCCGGCTGAATTCCGTACAGAATGAACATCGCCAGAAGAATGGCCATACCGCCACTTCCTGGGATGCCGAAGCCGACGGTGGGCATAAGCTCGCCGCCATCGACGGAGTTGTTGGATGACTCGGCCGCTATCACCCCACGAATATCGCCTTTACCAAACGATTCCTTCGCGCCTTTTTCCGTGGCCCGTGCCTGCGCATAGGCAATCCAATGCGCAACAGAGCCGCCCAACCCCGGGAGCGCACCAATGAACACACCCACAAGCGACGACCGCACCGTCAGCCACTTATGGTTAAGGGCTAGTTTCATGCCCCGGTAGACATCCTTGCTGACTCCCCTCAGCATCTCGTCGACGCGCTGCATTGCAATAGGGGAATTACCGACTACTAAATCCATCGCTTCGGGAATCGCGAAGAGGCCGACGACGATGGGCGTCAGCGGAATTCCATCCCATAGGTATTGAAGCCCGAAATCGGCCCTTACGACGCTGCCGATTGCCGAATAGCCAATCATCGAGATAGCCAGGCCAAACATGGCGGTCAGCATGCCCTTGACAAAAGCTCCGGCGCTGACGATTGCCACCGTCATGATGCCCATCAAGGAGAGCAGGAAGAACTCGGCCGAACCGAAGACAAACAATAGCTCTCGTATCACGGGCAGTGAGATCAGCAACGCCGCCGCGCCAATGAGACCGCCGATTAGTGACGCGGTGTAGGCGGCACCGATCGCCACACCAGCGAGCCCTTGTCGAGCCAGTGGATAACCGTCGAGAATGGTCGCCTGGGACGCCCGGGAGCCGGGAATCCCCAGCAAAATCGACGGGAGAGGTTCAGTGGCATCATTCGCTGCGGATTGAAACACGACCATCGTTATGGCGACCCACGGGTCGAGGAAACCGACAAAACCAAGGACCACCACCGTGACCGGCAGCCCCCCGCCTGGCATGAGCCCCGATATCAGGGCTATCGGCAACACGGCCAACATGCCCAGAATTGGGCCGGGCGTGAAGAGTTGTTGAGCTGCCGAAACGGCAGCTTCAAGCATGGTCATAAGCGCAGATCTCGGTTTAAGTATCCAAGGTGCTTGCGGGGTAGATTTCTTCGAGCTTCATGAGCCGCGGTGTGATCCCTTGCTCGTGGCTGTACTGAAGCCAGGTATCCAGCACCTTTTTGTTGAACTTAACACCGTGAAGTGCGAGCGGCTTCCGCAATGCCGTCTCGGCTTCGGGCGGCAGCAGGCCGCTCTCTAAGTGGTAGCCCACGTGAGCCATGCGGCGCTTGTCGGCCAGCTCGGCCGCTTGCTGAAATGCGTTGAATAGATTGAGCACTGCCCACGGGTGCTTCTCGACAATTTCTCGTTTGATCACCGCCCCGTGGTTGATCGGGTATAGCCCGGTCTTTTGATAGTAGCGTACGCACTCGGCGTACACGTCGGGAAAGAGTGGACGAATATCGGGATCTTCGACGCCTGGGCCATGGCCGGCGTCCACGGGCGCCTCAAACGCCGCCTGTAGTTCCCCCGACTTCAGCATCGAAACAATACTCTTGCCGGGCGGAATATCATTGAGCTTTACGCCCGCAGGCGGCGTGAAGCGCGGATGATGCGTGAAACCCCCGGGGGGTTGCTCGGGCTCTTTGTTTCTCCAGAAGGTCATATCCTTGGGGTGAACGCCGTGTTCGTGCTGGAACATGCCGCGGTTCCATACTCCCGGCACAGATTGATAGTTGCCAATGCCAACCTGCTTGCCCTTGAAGTCTTCGGGCTTCTCGATGCCTGAGTCTTTGCGCACCAGAATGTCCATGTGAAAAAAACGCCGGCTCATGAAGACCGGAAATCCCAGCCAGCGATCGTCGCCCTGTGCGATCGACATAATGGTCCGGGTCATGGACATCTCCGACACATCGAAGTCGCCGTACATGAGCTGGCGGCCGAAAAGCTGCCCCGGACCTCCTGACACCCGGTGCACAATGCTGCCTGGAGCATATCTATAAATCTCTTCTCCAGTTATTCCTCTGTTCGCGATCGTCTCCAAACCAAAGTGCGGATCACGAAAGACGGTCGCCACCAGTTCGATGCCCTCCGGCTTGATCGTGCCGTTGAGCAGCGGCCATGTCCGAGGATTGGATACCAGACCGATGCTGAGCTGAAGCTTCTTCATCGAATTGATTACCTCCTTACATCTGATGCCGCACTCTCATCGTCGTCAACCCGTAGCAGACTCCAAAGCCCCCGGGGCGTCCGCCCATAGGTTGAAGCTCGTGCTCCGCTCATGTATCCAGCATGCTTGCCGGGTAGATTTCTTCGAGCTTCATGAGCCGCGGTGTGATCCCTTGCTCGTGGCTGTACTGAAGCCAGGTATCCAGCACCTTTTTGTTGAACTTTACACCGTGAAGTGCGAGCGGCTTCCGCAATGCCGTCTCGGCTTCGGGCGGCAGCAGCCCACTCTCTAAGTGGTAGCCCACGTGAGCCATGCGGCGCTTGTCGGCCAGCTCGGCCGCTTGCTGAAAGGCGTTGAATAGATTGAGCACTGCCCACGGATGCTTCTCGGCAATTTCCCGTTTGATCACCGCCCCGTGGTTGATCGGGTATAACCCGGTCTTCTGATAGTAACGGACGCACTCGGCGTACACGTCGGGAAAGAGTGGACGAATATCGGGATCTTCGACGCCGGGACCATGGCCGGCGTCCACGGGCGCCTCAAGCGCCACCTGCAGTTCCCCCGACTTCAGCATCGAAACAACGCTCTTGCCGGATGGAATGTCGTTGAGCTTAACGCCAGGAGGAGGTGTAAACCGGGGAAACGCGGGGATTCCCCCACCAGAGTCCGGCTCCTTCTCCCGCCAAAAAACCACGTCCTTGGGGTGGACGCCGTATTCGTGCTGGAACATGCCGCGGTTCCATACCCCCGGCACAGACTGGTACGTTGCAATGCCAACCTGCTTGCCCTTGAAGTCTTCGGGCTTCTCGATGCCTGAGTCTTTGCGCACCAGGATGTCCATGTGAAAGAAGCGCCGGCTCATGAACACCGGGAAGCCCAGCCAACGATCGTCGCCCTGTGCGATCGACATCAGGGTCCGAGTCATGGACATCTCCGACATGTCGAAGTCGCCGTACATGAGCTGGCGGCCGAAAAGCTGCCCCGGCCCCCCTGACACCCGGTGCGCGATGCTGCCTGGAGCATATCTATAAATCTCTTCTCCAGTTATTCCCCTGTTCGCGATCGTCTCCAAACCAAAGTGCGGATCACGAAAGACGGTCGCCACCAGTTCGATGCCCTCCGGCTTGATCGTGCCATTGAGCAGCGGCCATGTCCGGGGATTGGATACCACCCCGATGCTGAGCTTTAGCTTCTTCATCGAATTTATTACCTCCTTCTAGGGCTTTGTCCGCTAAGCGCTTGCACAAATGAGAACCTTACAGGTCGCCGAGTAAAGTTAGCCTCAGGCGAGATCGGCACCGTCTTGATTTCGACTCGGCCCGCCGCTGGGGTGAGGATGCATGGACGAGACTCATCACAGCGCTAGTCGTTGGAGCCTGTGATTGACAAGTCAGGCGCGGACCCAGTCAGGAATTATCAAGCTCCCGCTTGCAGCAACGCGGTCAGCATGGAGACAGACTTTAACCCCTCGAGTTCACTTACCAACGAATCGATTCTTCGCGCTTGCTCCTGCCCGACCACAGGAACGGCACAATCAAAGAATTTTGCCCGGACCTCGTCATAGGTGGTAAGCTCCCGCTTCTCTCGTGTGATGTCCTCCTGATAGACCTCGCCGTTCACCGTCTTCACCCGAACAAAACCGTCGGCATGGTTTGCCTCATAGCCCGGCGGCTTTTCGACATAGACGGTTTTCGCCAGAAGAGCTTGCACATCGCTTCGCTTGAGAAACGAGTTTGTCGAGTTAGCGAGATTTACTTCTCCATCAATCAGCGTTGCGACCAGGCTAAAGTCCGCGCTGAACTTACTTTCCAAGTCTGTTTTTGGATACGGACAGCGTAACGACCGCGACGGCGTGCATTCGATAGACTGCACGTTTTCCGGAGTCAAGCCATATCGGTCGCGGAGCAGGCGCATGGTCTCGATATAGCGATGCGCGGGGCTGACGCAAGGATAACGCTTGAATGAGACGACGCGCTCGGCGATTTCCATATGATTGCGCAATTTCTCCGCCGCAGCCGCAATGCAGCCCGGCGGCAGGTCATACGCCTCGGCGAATCCTCCGGTCGCGGTAAATACCGTGCTATCGGCGGTAAATCCCATGCTTGCCAGAGTGCTTGCCAGAACGCCGTTACGGGCCGCGTTGCCGGCGTGCATGGGCTTGGTCATCGAGCCCCGGTTGGCCCATAAGCCGGCGCTCAAGGAAGCGCCGATACCGAACGCGTGACAGATAGCTGGAGGATCAAGATCGAGGATCTTCGCAGCCGCCGCCGTAGCACCGATGGAGCCATCGACTCCAACGGAATGCCAGCCGCGGTTGCGCGGCCCCGAGCCTCCTGCGGCAACGGCATGGAAAGTCCCAGAACACTCCATTAGGCGCGCACAGATCTCACGCCCAACGGTATAAGCCGTTATGAGCCTAGCGCCCGATGCACCTCGCGCCCCGCCCAACGCCAAAGCCGCACTCAAAGTGTGGGTGGGAATATGGCCATCGCCGTCGTAGTCATGCGCATGAGCCATAACACCGTTGGCGAGAGCGGCAAATTCTGCTGATGTTTTGAACTCCGCACCGGCGATGTTAACTGAGCCGGTCGGACAGGTCGCACGCACATATTCAGAGATAATTTGACCGACCTCATGGCGGGAGCCGGCGAACATGACGCCGAGGGTGTCGAGAACTAGCCACTTGACGTTGGTAATCGCGTCGCGCGGCAGGTCCTGCAAGGACATCCGATGCACGTATTCAGCGATGTCGAGCGTGGGATTCGCCTTCTCCGACATGGCCACCCTCCTGACTCAAGCCGATTCATGTAGCGCCGCTCGCCGAGCGGCGCTCATGGGCTTATTTACCCTTCTTAAAGTCGTCGCCCGAAAGTATCGCATCGAACATCTTCTTTTCGTCCGGGGAAAGCCCGCGTACTGTGTTTTGCATGCTGAGCACCTTGTCGCGCGGGGTATATCCTATATCCGTAGGGGAGATTCCAGCAGCCAAGAGCCGCTTCGTCCATTCCGGATCCTTTGGTACCTGCGCGAGAGTCTTTTCCCAGAATTCTCTGATATGGACGGGCGTGCCGGGGGGGACCGCATAGCTGCCACGATGTATGGCGACCGCTTCGGTGGCGACCGTGAAGGCTACCCGCATGTTTTCGGGGACTTTCATAGCGTCAAATAGATTCGGAGGATTCTTGGTCACACCTCCCGCCTCTAAGAGATCTCTCCACTCCTTAAAATCCAACGGCGCCAGCTCCCCCCACCACAACACAGGGACAATCTCCCGCCGCTTAATCACCTCAGGAAAGTGCCTCGCTATGGTCCAGCCGGCATGCAGGTTCGTCTCGCGGCGGGCAAATGCCGCTGTTCTATCCTTGGTGCCCGGCGCATAAGACCAAATCATCTTGATAGGAGCGCCATACATCGTTGCGAGGTGAGGTCCTGACTCGGCGGCTTCACCTCCGAATTTTGCACCCGCAGCGAGAGTCAGACAGCAAGGCTTAGCCATAATTTGATCCCATGATGTGGCAATCTCCTTCCAAACCCACAACAGGTGACCCGTTTGGCGAGATCGTAACGCCGCCACGAATTGCTTCTCGGGATCATAAAACGGGTGCGGCTTGCCCTGTATAGCGTCTAAGAAAAACCGCCCATGAACCGGCATGATCACGGTGCCATCGCGCGGTGTTCGCGCGTCGCCTAGGCGCCGCAGAGCCCTATCACCGTCACCGCCCGGGATATTTTGCACGACCACACGGGGACTACCCGGGAGAATTTTCGCCAGAGTCAGAGCAGTCGCCCTGGCACCTGTGTCCCAGCCGCCACCCGCCGAACTACCGACGATAATTTCAATCGTCTTGCCCTTGAAGTCAATGGACTTTGCAGGCGCAGACGATTGCCCCCGAGCATCCGCCGCAAAGCCCAGAGCAACTAGCGCTATTATCGCAACCCATCCTAGTTGGACCATTCCTCTTGCGTATCGCATGTGGTTACCCTCCTAGCTTACCGATTATCTCTCACACGAGTAGGCCGTGAAATTTCGATGGAACCCCCCACAGGATTGAAAGATAGGCTTAAGTTACGCTTCTACAACATTCCTATGCGGTTTGTAAAGCGACTATTAGAATGGGATCGACATGAAAATTGGGCCTTTGGTGAGGCATAGCAATATTGCGCTTGCAGACATAACAATCATTACAATCTTCCAGGCATGCTGCACGGCCTTGCCCTGAGTATGCTTATGGTTGTTCTCCTCGATCACCTTGGCGACAGCTGATTCCCGTTGATCATCGGAGCGACATGATTCAACTTCAACGATTCAAGCGTCACATGTGAGAGCAGCTATACTGTCGAAATGTTCGGCTCCGCCGCGACGGTTTCCTTGACCGTCGGTCGTTTCATGATCCGTTCCTGCCATGCGAGATCTGAATCAACCCTTTTCTTTTTCCGTTCATTTTTTTGCTCTCGATGGATTTTCCTACGACTGTCGTCAGTAAAGAGTCGACCATCATTCTACACAACTCCGAACTTGGCCCGTTTAGCAATCTAGAATGCGTAAAGGCCTATACCTAAATAACGCTTGCTGACGCGCTCGATCCAATATAAGAGAATTCCATTGTGGAATCAGCAAGGACTCACTTCGGCCGGCTGCGTTTTCTTGCGGCTTTGTTGTCGATTTATGCATGCGCATCGCCGGGTCTATCTCGGGCGCAGCCGGGTTATTATCAAGGGAAGACCGTGACAATTCTCCGCGGCGGCACACCGGGCGGTTACGGCGATCTACAGGCGCGCGCCCTAATCCCGTTCTTAAAAAAATACCTCCCCGGCGAACCCACGATCATCATCGAGCACAAGCCGGGCGCCGCTGGTAGAACAGCGATCAATTACATTTACTCCGGAGCTAAACCGGACGGGCTTATGATCGGGGCGGTCGGCAACGTCCTGGTCAGCGGGGCGATCCTTGGCTTGGCCGGGAGCAACTACGATCTGGACAAGCTCATCTACCTCGGCTCCACGGATAGCGGCAGTCCCACCGCCTTCGTCACCAGAAAAGAAGCGGGGCTCGATAGTGTGGAAAAGCTACGCGCGGCGACGGGGATCCGGATCGGCGCCAATTCAGTGGGACATATCACCTACATCAACGGCCGGCTCGCCGCTTATTTGTTGGGGTTGAAGGAGCCCAAATTCGTTGTCGGCTATTCATCTCCAGAGAGAGATGTAGCGCTGCTCCAAGGCGAGGTGGACGGCGGATCCATGTCGAGCGCCACCATTCAACAGAAGCCATCCCTTATGGAGAAGGTGCACTTTCACACGGTCATCACCGTCCCCAAGGGCCGATACACTGCGCCCTATTCGCGCGCTACTCCCGAGATCGATAGCTTTGCCAAGAGCGAAAAGGAGCATCGGTTGATTTACTTGTATCGGGCATTCGACTACCCGCGTTGGCCCTATATCTTGTCGCCCGGCACGCCGAAAGAGCTGGTAAACATGCTGCGGGAGGCCATGGCGAAATCGTTCAAAGATCCCGGTTTCGCCAAAGAATTTAAAAAACTCACGGGCGTAGAGCCCTCGCCGCTAACAGCGGAAGCCATAGAGGCGGCTCTAAAAGTTCTGCCGCATGATCCCGAAACGATTGCGCTGTATAAGCACCTAGCCGACCACCGCCCACTGCCGGCGCGCTGAACAGCGAAGCTAAACATCAAAAGTAAAGACCTGACCCTTAAACTTCCGGGGTCGTGGCCGTGCCTTAGCTATTCCGGTTTTATTAGCGCGACGGTAGCGGGTCAGCTCCGGCAAACTTCTTCAGCACCTCAATGACCTCGGGGTCGCGGGGCATTTCGCGGATAACTTTCGCCAACTCTTCCGGCATCAACGGCGAGACCTCGTCGCTGACGAGGTTCTTAAAGTCGGCGCGGAACCCGGGATCCTTAAATACTTTGCGCATGGCATCCTGCAAGATCTCCACCCGGTCTTTGGGCGTTCCCGGCGGTAACACGAATGGCGATGTGGCTGTTCTGAACCCGCGCCACATCGTTAGCAGCTTTTTTTCTTTATCGGTTTTGGCAAAACTTTCGATCTCCGGCAGTTGCGCAAAGCGTGGATGCGGATGCTTTTCGCCCTTCGGCACCGCCAGGATCGCGTGAAAATCCATGATTCCCTTTTCCACCCAATCCCGATTGCGCCTCAACACCGAAGTCGTATTGTTCGATCGCGAATCGATTTCTCCATTGATCAGCGCGACATCCGCCTCCAGCGAAGAATAGCCGGTGACGAACTTGGGCGCTTTTAAATCGAGAAAATAGGCAAACCGCCTTGCGGACATATACGCGACGGCGCCGACTTCCTGGGCGCCGAGTTTGATCCCGCTCGCCGCTCGCAGCTTTTCCAAACTATTAAAACCGAGCTCCCGTCGGGTATAGATGACATTGTGGTTCTCGCTTACGGGAGTGCCGAGATAGATGAATTTGTCGATGTCGTACATCACGCCGGTTTCCCGCATGACGTTTAACCCGATGGCCGAGCTGCTCAGCGCGCCGATGGTGAGCCCGTCGGGTTTGGCTGAGTGGAACATATGATTCGCCGCTCTGCGTCCGCCGCCGCCTTCCATAAATTCCATGACGACGGTCGGATTTCCCGGAATATATTTGCGTAGATACGGGAGGACGGTTTTAACCCGTGTCCCGGCCGTGCCGCCGGGGTCGTTATTAATGACTCTCACTGTCTTGCCTTGATAGAAGGGAGATTGTGAGAAAACCGAGCTAGGAGAAAGGCCCGGGCCCAACAGCACGGCGATAATGAGTATCGGGCGCGCATATATCATTCGCATTGGAATCTCCCTATGTCGGGGCAAGCTCCGCACTAGGTCGCATTTTGACTTTTGACAGTCAGCGGTGACGACAGCTTCAGACGATCGGCTTTCGTGGCGCCAGCAAACCTATGAGCTAACAAACAATTACGTCGCAACGCTCTGCTCGGCGTCGACGGTTTTTTTGACTGTCGGCCGCTTCATGATCCGTTCCCGCCATGCCGTGTAGGCGCTGAGCTCCTTCATGGGAAATTCTCCGCGCAGGCCCCAGCCATAAAAAACCAGCGCGTAGCCATCGACGAGCGTGAACTCGCTGCCCATAATCCACTGTTTTCCCTGGAACATGGAGTCGATCTCCTGGAGATTGGCCCAGAACGATTTCCGCCCGTTTTCCTTGACCGCAGCTTGCGCCGCTTCGCCGTCGGCAAAACGCTCGGGCCGCATGCAGCGCTGGAACGCGGGATGCGCAACACTGGAGAACCAGCACATGGTCGCGATGCCGCGCGCTTCCTCGGCCGGATCGGCCGGCATCAGATTCTTCTCCGGAAACCGCCGCGCCAGGTAAGTGAGGATCGCGGTGTTCTCGACCAGGATCTTGCCGTCGACATTGAGCGCCGGCACTTTGCCACGCGGGTTGACCTTCAGATAGTCCTCGGTCCGCTGCTGCTGCTTGGCAAGCAGGATCGGCTTCGCCTCATAAGGCGCGCCGGTCTCTTCGAGACCGATATGGGAGGCCAAAGAACATGCGCCGGGACTGAAATAGAGCGTCATCATGGGAAAAGCTCCTCGCTTGTCGAATGGTTTTGGTGACAGCCTATGCGCCAACGCGCTATCCTGTCAACTATCGAACCCCTACCGCCAGCGCTAGCAAAATCAAACCGGGGTCAATTCAATTTTTAAAGCACTATCAGCACTAAGGAAATAACACCCCAGTCGCGGCAAGTTCACGCTCAGGGCGCCAGAGTCGGATCCCAGCAGGTTCGCAGGTTTTCATTGAAGCCATCGAGGCGCCGCATATCCTCCGGAGTAATTTCAAAATCATAGATATCGGCATTTTCGCAGATGCGTCTGCGATTGGCCGATTTGGGTATCACCGCCAAACCATGTTGCAGCGCCCAACGGATGAGGATTTGCGCCGTCGACTTGGTTTCGGAACGGCGCGGCAGCTTGTCTAATAGCGGCACG
>Ga0214472_10003195_pt1 | contig 17394 bp, 14 predicted proteins | sample RVTome_6_FD_207662 | JGI IMG/M metagenome (GOLD analysis project Ga0214472, IMG submission 207662) | Soil microbial communities from uranium-contaminated site in the Upper Colorado River Basin, Wyoming, United States - RVT140D175 | ecosystem: Environmental > Terrestrial > Soil > Contaminated >... | reverse complement strand
CCATCGCCATGCCCCAGTTCTGCAGCGCCGCGTCCACCTGCTGCGGGCTCGCGCCCTCGTCGAGCAGCAGCCCCGCCTGCTGCGTGTAGCGCTCGAGCATGCGGTTGCCGATGAAGCCGTCGCACACGCCCGAGACGATCGGCACCTTCTTCAGCTTCTTGCCGAGCTTCATCACGGTCGCGAGCACGTCCTTGCCGGTCTTCGCGCCGCGCACCACCTCCAGGAGCCGCATGACGTTGGCGGGCGAGAAGAAGTGCGTGCCGATGACGTCCTGCGGGCGCTTGGTCACCTCGGCGATCTTGTTCACGTCGAGCGTCGAGGTATTGGTGGCGAGGATGGCGCCGGGCTTCATCACGGCGTCGAGCTTCTTGAACATGTCCTGCTTGACTTCCAGCCGCTCGAACACCGCCTCGATGACGATATCCGCGGGACGCAGGGCGTTCAGGTCGACGCTCGGCTGGATGAGCGCGTAGCGCTTTTCCATGTCCTCGGCCTTCAGGCGTCCGCGCTTCACGGTGGCCTCGTAGTTGTCGCGGATGCGCTTCATGCCCTTGTCGAGCGCCTCCTGCGACTGGTCGAGGATCACCACGGGAATGCCGGCGTTGGCGAAGCTCATGGCGATGCCGCCGCCCATGGTGCCGGCGCCGACCACCGCCGCCTTCTTGATCTCCCGCGTCGGCGTCGCCTCGGGCACGTCGGGGATCTTTGCGCTCTGGCGCTCGGCGAAGAACATGTGGCGCAGCGCCTTCGATTCCACCGTGTTGACGAGGTACTCGAAGCGCTCGCGCTCGACCTTGCGGCCCTCGTCGAAGGGCAGCGTCACCGCGGCGTGGATGCACTTCGCGATCTCGGCGGGCGCCGGGTTGCCGCCTGCGCTCTTCGCCGCCTGCTCGGGCACCGCCTCGAGCAGCGCCTTCTGGTCGCCCTCCACCCTGGCCGGCAGGTCGCGGATGCGCCGGGGGCCCTTGCCCTCGGCCACCAGCTTCTGCGCGTAGCCGACCGCGGCCTCGAGCAGGTGGCCGCTCACGATCTCGTCGACCAGGCCGAGCTCCTTCGCTTTGGGCGCCGGAATCGGGTCGCCGAGGATCATCATGCGCGCCGCCTCGTGCACCGGGATGATGCGCGGCAGGCGCTGCGTGCCGCCCGAGCCCGGCAGGATGCCGAGCTTCACCTCCGGCAATCCGAGGATCGTCTTCTCCAGAGCGATGCGGTAGTGGCAGGCGAGCGCGAGCTCGAGCCCGCCGCCGAGCGCGAAGCCGCCGATCGCCGCCACCAGGGGCTTCTGCATCGAGTCCTGCAGGTCGTTCACGTCCGGCAGGTTGGGCTTGGTCGCGGGCTTGTTGAACTCGCGGATGTCGGCGCCGCCCGAGAAGGCCTTGCTGGATCCGATCAGCACCACGGCCTTGATGTCGGGGTCGGAGTCGGCCTTCTCCAGGCCCTGGGCGATGCCGGCGCGCAGCGCATTGCCGAGGCCGTTTACCGGGGGGTTGTTCAGGGTGATGACGGCGATGCCGTCGCGCACCGTATACGCTGCCACGTCGCTCATATTTCGCGCACTCTCCTCGGGGACGCGCAAATTCTACTCTCGGGATCGCGCGCCCGGATAGTGCTTGACCGGGGTGAACGCGTCACAGTAGCGTTTCGGACTTCGAGGAGGGGAACCCATGCAAGGCCTGATGATGGACGTGCCGCTGCTGATCACCGACCTGATCCGGTTCGCCGACCGCAATCACGGCGACACCGAGATCGTCTCGAAGACGGTCGAAGGCGAGCTGCACCGCACTACGTACCGCGACGCGCACGCGCGCGCCCGGCGCCTCGCCAAGGTCCTGCAGGCGCTCGGCGTGAAAACGAGCGAGCGCGTCGGCACCCTGGCCTGGAACGGCTACCGGCACTACGAGCTCTACTACGCGGTCTCGGGCATCGGCGCGGTCATCAACACCATCAACCCGCGCCTGTTTCCCGACCAGATCGTCTACATCTCGAACCATGCCGAGAACCGGGCGCTGTTCTTCGACCTCACGTTCGTGCCGCTCGTCGAGAAGCTCGCGCCGCAGCTGAACACGGTCAAGCACTTCGTGCTGATGACCGACCGCGCGCACATGCCGGCGCAGACCTCGATACCGAAGCTGCTGTGCTACGAGGAGCTGATGGAAAAGCAGGACGATCGCTTCGCGTGGCCCTCGTTCGACGAGCGTACGGCGGCGGCGCTGTGCTACACCTCGGGCACGACGGGAAATCCGAAAGGCGTGCTCTTCGGCCACCGCTCCACCGTGCTGCACGCCTATGGCGCGGCGCTGCCCGATGCGCTCGACCTCTCCGCGGGCGACGTGGTGCTGCCGGTAGTGCCGATGTTCCACGCCAACGCCTGGAGCCTGCCGTATGCCTGCACCATGGTCGGCGCGAAGATGGTGTTCCCGGGGCCGCACCTCGACGGCAAGAGCGTCTACGACCTGATCGAGCAGGAAAAGGTGACCCTCTCGGCCGGCGTGCCGACGGTGTGGCTGATGCTGCTGCAGCACCTCGCGGCCAGCAAGGTGAGGTTCTCCACCCTCAAGCGCACGGTGATCGGCGGCTCGGCCTGCCCGCCGGCGATGATCCGCGCCTTCCAGGACGACTACGGCGTGCAGGTGTTCCACGCCTGGGGCATGACCGAGATGAGTCCCCTCGGCACCGTGGGCTCGCTCAAGGCGAAGCAGGCGGCGCTGCCGAAGGAGGCGCGCTACGCCGTGCAGGCGAAGCAGGGCCGCGGCATCTTCGGCGTCGAGATGAAGATCGTCGACGAGCAGGGGAAGGACCTGCCCTGGGACGGCAAGCGCTTCGGCAACCTGCTGGTGAAGGGACCCTGGATCGCGTCGGGCTACATGAAGGGCGAAGGCGGCGATCCGCTCAAGGACGGCTGGTTCCCTACGGGCGACGTCGCCACCATCGACTCCGACGGCTACATGCAGATCACCGACCGCTCGAAGGACGTGATCAAGTCGGGCGGCGAATGGATCAGCTCCATCGACCTGGAGAACATCGCGGTGGCGCACCCCGCGGTGCAGGAAGCCGCGGTGATCGGCATCCGCCATCCCAAGTGGGACGAGCGGCCGCTCATCGTCGCGGTGAAGAAGTCCGGGCAGCAGGTGACGAAGGACGAGCTGCTCAAGTTCTACGAGGGCAAGATCGCCAAGTGGTGGATGCCCGACGACGTGGTGTTCGTCGAGGAGCTGCCGCACACCGCGACCGGCAAGCTCTCCAAGCTGACGCTGCGAGAGAAGTTCAAGGATTACCGGCTGCCGGGCGCATGAGCCACGTCGTCGTCGAAACCCGGGACCGTGTCACCCGCATCGAGCTGAACCGGCCCGAGAAGAAGAACGCCCTCAGCCCGGAGATGTACGCGGCGATGGCCAAGGCGCTCGCGGACGCGGACGCCGACGCTGAGGTGCGCGCGGTGCTGATCCACGGCCAGCGCGGCTGCTTCACTTCGGGCAACGACGTGAAGGACTTTCTCGAGCTGGAGCGCGAGCCGGGCGCCTCCCCCGCCTCCGGCTTCCTGCGCGCCATCGCGGCGGCGAAAAAGCCCATCGTCGCCGCGGTGGGCGGGCCGGCGGTCGGCGTCGGCACGACGATGCTCCTGCACTTCGACCTCATCTACGCGGCGCCGAACGCGCGCTTCCAGCTGCCGTTCGTGCCGCTCGGGCTGCTGCCCGAGGCGGCCTCGAGCCTGCTCCTGCCGGTGATCGCCGGCTACCAGCGCGCCGCCGAGCTGCTGCTCCTCGGCCGGCCGTTCACCGCGGAAAAGGCGCTCGCCGCGGGCATCGTCACGGAGATCGTGCCCGAGGCCGAGCTCCTCGATCGCGCGCGCGAGGCGGCGCTCGCGCTCGCGATGCTTCCGCCCGCCTCGGTGAGGATGACCAAGGAGCTGATGAAGCGCGGCCTGGCGGCGGCGGTGCGCGAGCGCATGCAGGAGGAGCTGGGCCTCTTTGGCGAGCGGCTGCGCTCGCCCGAGGCGAAAGAAGCGCTCAGCGCCTTCATGGAGAAGCGCAAGCCGGATTTCTCGCGCTTTTCGTGAATCTCGTCCACGAAACCGTCGCGGCGAACGGCCTCAGGTTTCACGCCGCACGCGCGGGCGACGGGCCGCTGATGCTGTTGCTGCACGGCTTCCCGGAGTACTGGGCGATGTGGCGGCCGATGCTCGAGCACTTCGGCGCGCGCGGCTGGTGCGCCGCCGCGCCCGACCTGCGCGGCTACAACCTGTCGGAAAAGCCCGCGGCGCTCGAGGCCTACCGCGTGAAGCACCTGATCGCCGACGTGCTCGCGCTCGCCGCGCACTACACGAAGGAGAAGTTCGTGCTGGTGGCGCACGACTGGGGCGGCGCGGTCGCCTGGGGCGTCGCCATCGCGCACCCCGAGCGCCTGTCCAGGCTGGTGATGCTGAACTCACCGCACCCGTACGTCTTCTGGCGCGAGCTGTGCGCAAGCCCCGCGCAGCGCGAGGCGAGCGCCTACATGACGCTGTTCCGGCTCGCCAAGGCCGAGCGCGTGCTCTCGGCAAACGGCTACGCGCGGCTCCTCGCCTGGTTCCCGGGCGTGGACCCGGACTACCGCCGGGAGCTGCTCAAGGCCTGGTCGCAGCCCGGCGCGCTTACCGGCGGACTCAACTACTATCGCGCCTCGCCGCTGTACCCGCCGACCGCGGACGACTCCGGCCCGCGCAAGCTGCAGCTCAAGCCCGAGGATTTCGTCGTGCGCGTGCCGACGCTGGTTCTGTGGGGCGAGCGCGACCCGGCGCTGCTCACCGGCTGTCTCGACGGGCTCGAGGCGCTGGTTCCCGATCTCAAGCTGGTGCGCGTGCCCGAGGCGACGCACTGGATCGCTCGCGAGCGAACCGAGCGCGTCATCGCCGAGATCGAGGCGTTTACAATCGGCCGGTGAAATCCTCACTGAAGATCCGCGACCTGGAGCGCCGCGTGGGCGAGGAGATCGCCGTGTCGCCCTGGGTGGACATGCCGCAGGAGCGGATCGACCTGTTCGCCAGGGCGACCGAGGATTTCCAGTGGATCCACGTCGACCGTGAAAGGGCGAAGCAGTCCGAGTTCGGCACCACCATCGCGCACGGCTACCTGACGCTCTCCATGCTGCCGAAGCTGATCGAGTCGACGTTCGAGTTCTCCGACCGCAAGCTGGGCGTCAACTATGGGCTGAACAAGGTGCGCTTCACTTCGCCGGTGCCGGCGGGGGCGAAGATCCGCGGCCGCTTCACGCTGGCGAAGTACGAAAAGCTGGACGGCGGCGTGCAGACGACCTGGAGCGTGATCATTGAAAGGCAAGGAGAAGAAAAGCCGGTGATGGCTGCGGAAACGATAAGCCGGCATTACTTCTGACATGGCGCAGCGCTGGAAACTGAAGCCCGCGAATTCCAACTGGGGCGAATTCGGCCCCGACGACCAGCGCGGACGCATGAACTACGTGACGCGCGAGAAGGTGCTGCAGGGCGCCGCCGAGGTGAAGGAAGGGATCTCGTTCTGCCTGTCGCTGCCGCTCGACTACCCGGGCGGCAACGCCCTCAACCCGCGGCGCAACCCGCCGCGGCTTGCGCCGACGCTACGCGCCGGCAAGGTGAACTTCTGCTATCCGCTCGCCAACGAGGATCCGCTGCTCACCGACGTGGTGTGCGACGACCAGGTGCTGCTCACGCTGCAGTACTCGACCCAGTGGGACTCGCTCGCGCACGTCGGCGGCCGGTTCGATGCCGACGGCGACGGCAAGGCCGAGATGGTGTTCTACAACGGCTATCGCGCCGGCGAGCACGTGACCACCGCGCCCGAGCGCTCGGGCGCCGAGGGCTGGGCGCGCTTCGAGGGCTCGAGCGCGGGGCCGCTCGGTATCGACAACCTCGCGGCGCACGGCGCGCAGGGCCGCGGCGTGCTGGTGGACCTGCACGCGCACTTCGGCCGCGAGAGGAAAGCGATCGGCTACGACGCGCTGATGCGCGTAATGGAAGCAGACAAGGTGACAGTGGAGAAGGGCGATTTCGTCTGCTTCTACACCGGCTTCGCCGACGTGATCCTCGAGCTCGCGAAGAACCCCGATCCCAAGCTCCTGCACGGTACGTGCACCGGGCTCGAGGGCAGGGACGACAAGCTCCTCAAGTGGGTGACCGACTGCGGCTGCGCGGCGCTCATCGCCGACAACTACGCGGTGGAGATCATCCCGTCGAGCCCGTTCAAGCCGCAGCCGCACGCGCTCATGCCGATCCACGAGCACTGTTTGTTCAAGAACGGCATCCACCTCGGCGAGATGTGGTACCTGAGCGAGCTCGCGCGCTGGCTGCGCGCGCACGGCCGCAGCCGTTTTTTACTCACCGCGCCGCCGCTGCGGCTGCCCGGTGCGGTTGGTTCGCCCGCGGCGGCGGTGGCCACGGTGTGAGCAAGTGGATCGAAGGCCGGGTGGTCGGCCAGACGCGCTGGACCGGCCGGCTGTGCAGCCTGCGGGTCCGGGCACCGTTCGGCCCGTTCACGGCCGGCCAGTTCACCAAGCTCGCGCTGGACATCGGCGGCGAGCGCATCGCGCGGCCCTATTCCCTCGTCAACACCCCGGGCGCCGAGCCGCTCGAGTTCTACTACAACGTGGTGCAGGCGGGACCGCTGTCGCCGCGCCTCGCCGCGCTCGAGGCCGGCGATAGCGTGCACGTGGCGCCGAACCCGGCGGGCTTTCTCGTGCTGCGCGAGGTGCCGGAGGCCGAGAACCTGTGGCTCATCGCCACCGGCACCGGGCTCGGGCCGTTCCTGTCCATCCTGCGCACCGACGAGCCCTGGCGGCGCTTTGCGAAGGTGACGCTGGTGCATGCGACGCGCACCGCCGCCGACCAGGCGTACCGCGACACGATCGGCGACATCGCGCGCACGCGGCAGGCGCGGTTTGCATTCGTTGCCTTCGTCAGCCGCGAGCCGATGGCGGGCGCGCTCGCCGGCCGCGTGCCCGAGGCGATCCGCGACGGCCGGCTCGAGCGCGCGGCGGGCACCGAGCTCGGCGCCGCCCGCTCGCAGGTCATGCTGTGCGGCAATCCGGCCATGGTGAGCGACGTCACCGCCCTGCTCGAGGAGCGCGGCATGCGCAAGCACCGCCGCCGCGCGCCGGGCCACATCACCGTGGAGACCTACTGGTGAGCGCGCGGCTCGCGGCGGTGTGCCTTGTCGCGCTGGCCGCCGGTTGCAGCGCGCTCGGCTTCGCCTACAGCAACGCCGACACCTGGCTGCGCTGGCAGGCGGACCGCTACCTCGACCTGGACGCCGGGCAGACGCGGGAGCTCGACGCCCGCATCGGCGCCTTTCTCGCCTGGCACCGCGCCGAGGCGCTGCCACAGTACGCGCGCCTGGCCGAGGAGGCGGTGGCGCGCCTCGAGCGCGGCGCGTCGCGCGACGATCTCGATTGGGGTTACGATGCGATACGCGAGCAGTCGCGAGCGGGTTTGCGGCGCGCCGGCGCCGAGCTCGGCGGTTTCCTCGACCGCCTGACGCCGGCGCAGATCGCGCACCTTGAGGCGCGCTTCGGCGAGGAGAACCGCAGGTACGCCGGGCGCTGGCTCGCGGGGACGCCCGCGCAGCGCCGCGAGCGCCGCTATCGGCGCCTGGTGCAGGTGCTGGAGGACTGGCTGGGAGAGCTGAACGATGCGCAACGCGAGCGTCTCCGGCAATACAGCGAGAGCGTGCCGCTCGACGCCGAGGGGCGCGACCGCGACCGCCGGCGCCGGCAGGCGGAGCTCCTCGCCATGCTGCGCGCGCGCGCGAGCGCCGGGCGCGTGGGCGAGTGGGCGGCGGACTGGGAGCGCGGCCGCGATCCCGGGTTCGCCGCGGCCAACCGCGCCGCGCGGCAGGGCATCGTCGCGCTGCTCGAAGAGCTGGAGCACACGTTGAGCGCCGCGCAGCGGCAGCACGCGGTGCGGCGATTGCGCGGCTATGCGCGCGACTTCCAGGTGCTCGCCGGGGCGCGATGAACGACCGCAACGTGACCGAGGGTAGCCTCGAGCAGCCGCCGGCCAGCTACGCCGGGCGCACGCGCTTCACGCAGCTCGAGTACGACGCGGTGCTCGCCAACGCCTGGATCGGCATCGCCTTCACGCGCGAGCGCAAGTTCTTCCTCTGCAACCCGAAGTTCGCCGAGCTGTTCGGCTGGGAGGCCGACGAGCTGATCGGCCAGCCCGGCGAAGTGGTGCACCCCTCGCCCGAAAGCTACGAGGCGCTCGGGCGCATCGCCGTGCCGGTGCTCTCGGCTGGCAAGCAGCTCGACCTCGACTGGGAGATGCGCCGCAAGGACGGCTCCACCTTTCTGGCGCGCATGATCGCCAAGTCCATCGGGCCGTCGGCTGCGCGCCGCGGCACGGTGTGGATCGTCGACGACGTCACCCAGGCGCGACGCCACGGCGACGAGGTGGCGCGGCTGCTGCGCGAGCAGGAGATCATCTTCGAGACCGCCTCGGTGGGCATCGTGTTCCTGCGCGACCGGCGCGTCGTGCGCTGCAATGCGCGCTTCGAGCAGATGCACGGCTACGGGCTGGGCGAGCTGAACGGTCAGCCGACCTCGATCCTGCATGCCTCGGAGGATGACCAGAGCAGGCTCGATGAGGCGTACGCGCTGCTGCGCAGCGGCGCGCCGTTCCAGGGCACCGCGCTGCGGCGGCGCAAGGACGGCAGCACGATATGGGTGCGGACGGTCGGCCGGGCCATCGATCCGCGCGACCCGCACAAGGGCTCGGTCTGGACCAGCGAGGACATCACCGAGCAGCGCCGCGGCGAGGAGGAGCTGCAGCGGCTGCTCGCCGAGCAGGAGGCGCTGCTCAACAACGTCGTCGTCGGCATCGCCATCACGCAGGAGCGCCGGATCATGCGCTGCAACCGGCGCTTCGAGGAACTGTTCGACTACGAGCCCGGCGAAGCGAACGACATGTCGGCACGGCAGATCTACTTCACCGACCAGGAGTTCGAACGGGCGGCGCAGAACTACGACGAGCTGGCCCGCGGCGCCACGCATTCGCGCGAGCAGTGGCTGCGCCGGCGCGACGGCACCGGCTTCTGGTGCCGGCTCTCGGGCCGCGCCGTGCAGGCGGGCGACCTCGCGCGGGGCGCCGTGTGGCTGTTCGAGGACATCAGCGAGGCGAAGCGCCGCGAGGAGGAGGTGCGCCGCGCGCTCGCCGAGCAGGCGCTGATCCTCGCCAACGCGACCATCGGCATCGCGTTCCTGCGCGAGCGCACGATCCAGCGCTGCAATCCGCGCATGGAGGAGATGCTCGGCTACGCGCCGGGCGAGCTCGTCGGCAAGTCCACCCGGGTGTTTCACCTCTCCGACGCAGCCTTCGAGGAGGTCGGGCGCATCGCCTACCCGGCACTGGGGCGGGGCGAGGCGTACACCGAGGAGCGCCAGCTGCGCTGCAAGGACGGCCGCCTCCTTTGGTGCAAGGTGGTCGGGCGCGCGATCGACGCGGCGCAGCCGCACGAGGGCTCGATCTGGATCTACGACGACATTTCCGCCGAGCACGCGGCGCGCGAAGGCCTGGAGCGCATGGTGGCCGAGCGCACGAGCGAGCTGCGCGACGCGCAGGAGCGCGCCCAGCACCTCGCCGACCATGACGCCCTCACCGGGCTGCCCAACCGGCGGCTGCTCGAAGACCGTCTCACCCAGGCGCTCGCGCTCAGCCAGCGCAACCGCAAGCAGAGCGCGGTGATGTTCGTCGACCTCGACCGCTTCAAGGCGATCAACGATTCGCTCGGCCACACGGTCGGCGACCTGGTGCTGAAGGAAGTGGCGAAGCGCCTGGTGAAGCAGCTGCGCGTCGGCGACACCGTGTGCCGCATCGGCGGCGACGAGTTCGTGGTGGTGCTGCCGGAATCCAAGCGCTCGACCGACGCCGCCAACGTCGCCGCCAAGATCATCGAGACGCTGTCGCAGCCGGTGCAGGCCGCCGACCGCGAGCTCACGGTCACGCCCTCGATCGGCATCGCCGTGTTCCCGGAGGACGGGCGCGATGCCGGCATGCTGATCCGCAACGCCGACGCGGCGATGTACCACGCCAAGGAATCCGGGCGCGCCAACTACCAGTTCTTCACCGAGCAGATGAACCAGACGGCGGCGCGCCGCCTCGCCCTGGAAGGGGACCTGCGCCGCGCGGTGCAGCTCGGCGAGCTGCTGCTGCATTACCAGCCGATCGCCGCGCTGCAGGACCGCGCGGTGGTGGCGCACGAGGCGCTCGTGTGCTGGCAGCATCCGCGCACCGGGCTGGTGCCGAGCGCCGACCTCGCCGCGCTGGCGGAGGAAACCGGCCTCATCCTCGGCATCGGTGGCTGGGCGCTGCGCGAGGCCTGCCGCTGGTGCACGTTCATCGGCGTCGAGCACGAGGTGCAGGTGGCGGTGAACCTGTCCGCGCGCCAGTTCAACGATCCGGGGCTGATCGAGCTGGTGCGGCGCACGCTCGCCGAGACCGGACTGCCGCCGCGCCTGCTGTCGCTCGAGATCGCCGAGGCGGTGCTCATGCAGCAGGCCGACGTGGCGGCGAGCACGCTGAGAAAGCTGAAGGAGCTGGGCGTGGTTCTCGCCATCGACGATTTCGGCGCCGGCAGCTCGAGCCTGGCCGCCCTGCGCCGCTTCCCGGTGCACCGGCTGAAGATCGACCGCGCGCTGGTCGCCGACGCAAGCGGCGAGCAGGGCGCGGCCGCGCTCGTCGGCGGCATCGTCGGACTCGCCCACGGGCTCGGCTTCACGGTGGTGGCCGAGGGCGTGGACACGCCGGCGCAGCGCGAGCTGCTCGCCGCGCACGGCTGCGACTACATGCAGGGCCTGCTCGCCGGCGCGCCGGTCGACGCCGACGCGGCCGCCGAGGACTACGTCTAGTCGATCGCGGCCGCGGCGGCAGAGCTGCTCGCTACGCTTTCAGCTCGACCTTGACCGGAGGCGAAGCGCGCAGCGTCTGGTACACCACGCAGTAGCGCTCGGTGAGCTGCAGCAGCTTGTCGAGCTGCTCGCGCCCGGCGTCGGTGTCGAGCACGAACGTCAGGCGGATGTCGCGGAAGCCGACCGGCGCCTCCTTCGCCACACCGAGCGTGCCGCGGAAGTCGAGATCGCCCTCGGCGCGCACCTCGCCGCCGCGCAGCGTGATGCCGAGGGCCGTCGCCACCGCCTTCAGCGTCACGCCCGCGCAGGCCACCAGCGCCTCGAGCAGCATGTCGCCCGAGCAGGCGAGGCTGCCCGTGCCGCCGCTCGCCGGGTGCAGGCCGGCCTGCACCAGCGCGCGCCCGGTCTGCACGCTGCAGCTCACGCCCTCGCCGATGCGGCCCTCGGCGCGCAGCGTGACGACGGCGGATTCGGCATCGGCGCGGTAGCGCTCCTTGATCGGCGCCTGCAGCGCCCGCAGCTCATCGGCATTCACGGTCCTGGCCTCCTTCAGGTGCTGCGGCCGCGCTTTTCGCGCAGCAGCTCTTCGGCGCGGCGGATGCCGATCTCGACGTCGAGCAGGTTGGGGTTCACTTGCAGCGCGCGGCGCCACCACTCGATCGCCCTGGCGTACTCGCCGAGCTGGAAGTAGATCTGGCCGTAGCCCGAAAGCGCGCCGAAATGCTGCGGGTTGCGCTTCAGCACCTCGTCGCAGTCGGCGAGCGAGCGCCGGTACGCGCCCGCGAGGTAGAGCGCCGTGGCGCGCTTGTTCCAGCCTTCGGCGAAGTCGGGCCGCCGGCGAACGACCTCGGAAAAGAGCGTCACCGCCTCGCCGTACCTCCCGGACTGCATCTCCTCCACGCCGCGCGCCATCACGCGGTCGACCTCGGCATCGCCCGAGCGGCTCCACAGCAGCCACAGCCCCTGCTCGGCGTAGCCGCGCACGACGGGGCTCTCGTCGAGCAGGCGCTTCAGCAGCAGGCCGGTATCCGCCATGCGCCCGTGGTTGGCGACCCACACCACGGCCTCGGCACGGCGCTCGGTGACCGGGTGCTCGAGGGCGGCGAGGGCCTCGTCACGCGTGTCGGGGGGCGCCGGGAATGCGCCGCGTGCGGCGAGTGTCAGCGCAAGCGCTGCGGTCAGGAGCAGGATTCGGGACATGGAAGGCATACACGTGAACGCAGCCAATCGTCCGCTCATCATAGCGCTGCTGCGCGAAGCGCTGGCCAGGGCTGCGAAGGGCGCCCGCTAGGCGCGGCCGGTTCGCAGCCGCCGGCGCCGCGCCGGCGCAATTGCGCTAGATTGCGGCCATGATGAGCCGCCGCGCCTACCGCATCCTCCCCACCGAGGGCCGGACCTTCCACCCGCGGCTCATGGGCACGCGCGGCGCCGTTGCCTCGAACAGCAACCTGTCGGCGAGCGCCGGCGCCGACGTGCTCAAGGCCGGCGGCAATGCCATCGATGCCGCGGTGGCGGCGAGCTTCGTAGAGGGCCTGGTCAACCCGCAGATGCACACCCTCGGCGGCGAGTGCCCGATGCTCGTGCGCCTCGCCGGCGAAGCGCGCGTCATCGCCGTGAACGGCAACATGGCCGCGCCGGCCAACGCGACGCCGGAGGCGTTTCGCGCGCGCGGGTTTTCCGACATTCCCGATTCCGGCGTCCTTGCCGCGGGCGTGCCGGCGGCGTTCGGCGCGCTGGTCACGGCACTCACGCGCTGGGGAACGCTGCCGCTCGCGGAGGTGCTCGCGCCCGCCATTGACCTGGCGCGGAACGGCTTTCCGGTGTCCGAAGGCCTGCGCAACCAGCACAAGTACGGCATCGCACCCATGCAGCAGCGTTTCGCGGCCGAGTGGCCGGGCAGCGCCAGGCTCTATCTGCCGGTGCCCGAGGTGGGCGCGCTCTTTCGCAATCCCGCGCTCGCGCGCACTTTCGAGTACCTCGCCGCGGAAAAGGATCCGCTCAAGGCCTTCTACCGGGGCGAGGTCGCCGCCGAGATCGCGAAGTTCTCGAAAGCGCGCGACGGCTTGCTCGCGCGCGAGGACCTCGCCGCCTTCGAGACGCGGATCGAGGAGCCCGCATCATTGAGATTCGGCGACACCGAGCTCTTCAAGACCGGCTTCTGGTCGCAGGGGCCCGCGGAGCTGCAGACGCTCGCGCTGATGTGGCAGCTCGACCTGAAGTCGATCGGCTTTGGCACGCCGGACTACTGCCATCTGCTGGTGGAAGCGATGAAGCTCGCCTACGCCGATCGCGAGCAGTACTACGGCGATCCCGCGTTCGCGAAGGTGCCGGCCGAGGCGCTACTCTCGGCGGAGTACACGAGAAAGCGCGCGGCGCTCATCGACATGAAACGCGCGAGCCTAGAGCTGCGCCCGGGCGATGCGTGGAAGAACGCCGCGCTCCTGCCCGCGCGCGACAGGCTCACGCCCAAGGACTGGGGGCCGGGCACGGTGCACGTCGATGCGGTGGACGCGAAGGGCAACATGGCCTCCTTCACGCCGAGCGGGGCCTGGATCTCCTCGGCGGAGGTGATCGAGTCGCTCGGCTTTCCGCTCTCGGTGCGCATGATGACCTTCTACGTCGAGCCGGCACATCACCCGAACGTGGTCGCCCCCGGCAAACGCCCGCGCACGACGCTCACGCCGTCGATGGCGTTCAGGAGCGGCAAGCCGTGGATGGCGTTCGGCACCATGGGCGGCGACAACCAGGGACAGTGGCTGCTGCAGTTCTACCTGTGCCGCGCGGCCTTCGGCATGTCGATCCCCGAGGCGATCGAGGCGCCGCGCCTCTCCTCCGAGCACACGCCCGGGTTCTTCGCGCCGCACGCGAGCGAGCCGAACCGCGTGCGCATCGAGCCGCGCTTCGGGCCCGCGGTGCTGGACGAGCTGCGCCGCCGCGGCCATGACCTGGACGTGGCGCCGGACTGGACCGAGGGCTTCGTCTCCTGCGCCGCGTTCGATGCGGACACGGGCCTCATCGAGGCCGGTTGCGATCCGCGCGGCGCCAAGTCCGAGTGTTTCCCGTCGTTTGCCATCGCCTGGTAAGGAGGCCGTACCCATGATCCACGTCATCGCCGTCATCACCGCCAAGCCCGGGCAGCGCGAGGCGATCCTGCAGCACTTCCGCGCCAACGTGCCCGCCGTGCGCGCCGAGAAGGGCTGCGTCGAGTACGGCGCCGCCGTGGATGCCGATCCTGCGCTCCCGATTCAGACCAAGTGCGGCGCCGATACTTTCGTCGTCGTCGAGAAATGGGAGAGCGTGGACGCGCTCAAGGCGCACGCCGCCGCGCCGCACATGGCGGCCTACGCGGCGAAGGTGAAGGACGTGATCGCGAGCCGCGTCATCCACATCCTCTCGCCGGCCTGATCGATTCGAGCAGCCGCACCAGGGCGTACAGCGCGCGGTTCGCCGGCGTCGGCACGCCAAGCGCCGCGCCGCGGCGCGCGACGAAGCCGTTCAAGTGCTCGATCTCCGTGGGCTTGCCGCGCGCGAGATCCTGCGCGGTGGAGGAGTACTGCGTGGGCATCGCCTCGGCGATCGCGTAAGTGCGCTCGAGCATGCCGGGCGCCATGACGACGCCGCTCGCCTTGGCGACCGCCAGCGTTTCCTCGACCACGTCGCGCATGACGTCGCGTACGCCTGCGCCTTCGATCATCTTGCCGTAGGGCAGCTGCGCGATGGCCGACAGCGCGTTGTAGGCGCAGTTCACCACCAGCTTGGCCCAGAGCTCGCCTGCGACGTTGGTCGAAATCACCACCGGCACGCCGGCCGGTTCGAACCATCGCTTGACCAGCGCCAGCGCGTCGGCGGGCACTTTGTCGTCGAGCGCGCCGATGACCAGGTCGCCCCGGCCGTGGTGCTTGAGGTGCCCCGGGCCGGCCATTTCGGTCGCCACATAGACCACCGCGGGAATCACTGGCCGGGAGATACGCGCCTGGATGCGCTCGGTGTTGTCGACACCGTTCTGCAGGTTGGCGACGAGCGCGCTCGCCTCGAGGAAAGGGGCCATCTGCGCGGCGGCGGTCTCAGTGTCATTGGACTTCACGCAGAAAAGGACGAGGCGGCAGCCGCGCACCGCGGCCGCCTCGGTGCTCGCCTCGACCGCGACACGCTCGTCGAACTGCAGACTCTCGAAACGCAGGCCGCGCGCCTTGATCGCCTCGACGTGCACCGGCCGGCCGATGAGCGTGACCTTGTGCCCCGCGCGCGCCAGCATGCCGCCGAAAAAGCAGCCCACCGCGCCCGCGCCGAGCACCGCCACCCGGATCGGCTCGCCGTTAATGGGGACTGTCCCTATTTGCGCTTGCGCGCCAGCGCCGCGCCGGCGCCCAGCGCTTTCAGCTTCGCCTGCGCGATCTCGCGCTTCATCGGCGCCATGCCGCAGTTGGTGCAGGCAATGAGGTGCTTCGCCGGCACGTACTTGAGCGCGGTGCGGATGGTCGCCGCGACTTCCTGCGGCGTCTCCACCTTGTCGGAAGCCACGTCGATCACGCCGACCAGCACGTCCTTGCCCTTCAGGAGCTTCATCAGCTCCGGCGGCACGTGCGAGTGGATGCACTCGAGCGACACCTGCTTGATCCGGCTCTTCGCCAGCGCCGGGAAGATTCTCTCGTACTGGCGCCACTCCTCGCCGAGCGTCTGCTTCCAGTCGAGGTTCGCCTTGATGCCGTAGCCGTAGCAGATGTGCACGCAGGTCGTGCACCGCAGGCCCTTGGCCGCGCGCTCGAGCGCCGCGATGCCCCACCTGTTCACGTCGTCCATGTAGACGTTGAACGCCGGCTCGTCGAACTGGATCACGTCGACGCCGTCCTTTTCCAGCGCGCGCGCCTCCTGGTTGAGGAGCTCGGCGAACGCCATCGCCAGTTTCACCTTGTCGCCGTAGTGCCGGTCGGCGATGGTGTCGACCAGGGTCATCGGCCCGGGCAGCGTGAACTTGAGCTTCCTTTTCGTGTGCGCGCGCGCGAGCTTCGCTTCCGTCTCGTGCACGCGGCCTTTGAGCCGCACCGGACCCACGACGACCGGCACCATGGCCTCGTAGCGGTTGTCGCGGATGCCCATCTTCACCTTGTGCTCGAAGTCGATGCCCTCGACGGCCTCGAGGAAGCCGTGCACGAAATGCTGGCGCGACTGCTCGCCGTCGGTGACGATGTCGAGGCCCGCGTCCTCCTGCTCCTTCAGCCAAAGGAGCGTCGCGTCGCGCTTGGCTTTCTCCAGCTCGGCGCCGCTCGCCTTCCACGCGGGCCAGAGCTTGTCGGTCTCGGCGAGCCAGAACGGCTTGGGCAGGCTGCCGGCGATGGTGCTCTCGAACATGGGGTTTTCCTCCTCGGGCCGCAGTCTACTGCTTCAGCCGCATGGGCAGCAGCCAGGCGATGGCTGCGAGCTGCAGCACGCCGAGCGCGATGAAGGCGGCGGCGTAGCCCTCGGGGGCATAGCGGCCGTCGGCCACCGGGTAGAGCCTCAATACTGCGCCGATGCCCCACTGGAAGAGGAATGAGGTTCCGAACATCAGCACGTTCGACGCCGTGTTCACGCGCCCGGTCATGTCGGGCGGGAAAAGCGGCGTGAACAGCGCGTAGGCGAGCGCCGCGGAGATCGCCGTGAACCCGTACACGGCGAGGATCGCGCCGAGCGCCGTCTGCACGCCCGCCGCGAGCAGCCCGAACATGGCGATCGAGACGGCGAGGCCCGCCTTGTACACCGTCATGCGCGACACGCCGAGGCGCTCGAGGCGGTCGCCGGTGACGCCGAAGAACACCGAGCCGACGGTGTAGGCGATCGCCGTGACGAGCAGGTAGTTCGCCACCGCGGGGCGCGCCTGCCCGGCGACATCGTAGAGCCATGGCGCGAGCCACAGTCCCTGCAGCGCCTGGTAGCCGGCGTGGCACACGACCAGCGGCGCCGCGATGCGCCAGAACGGCACCGAGGCGAACACCCGGCGAAAGCCGCCGATCTGCGCGCGCAGGCTCTGGCCCTGTCCGGGCAGGGGTTTTTCAGGCACCAGGAAGAAAATCAGCGCGGCCACCGTCACCGAGATGCCTGCAAGTCCGTAGAACACCGCGCGCCATCCGAACGGTCCGAGCAGCGCCTCCACGGGTGCGGTGGCAGAGAGCCCGCCGAGGCCGCCGATGGCGAGGTACAGGCCGTTCAGCGTCGCCAGGCGCGACAGCGGGAACCAGAGCGAAAACGCCTTGATCGCGCCCATGAAGCCGGCCGACACCCCCAGCCCGATCAGCGCGCGCCCGACCGAGAGCATGAGAAGGTCCTGCGCCAGGCTGAAAACCAGCGCGCCCGAGCCGGCGACGCACATCAGCGCCGTGACCACGCGCCGCGGCCCGTAGCGATCGAGCAGGACGCCCAAGGGGAGCTGGAACGCGGCGAACGCGAGCAGGTAGGTGCCGGTGAGGAAACCGAGGTCCGCGGACGAAAGCGCGAACTCGTGCGCCAGGTCCTTGGCGATGACGGCGTTGACGTTGCGGAAGAAATAGG
>Ga0214472_10003194_pt1 | contig 17397 bp, 15 predicted proteins | sample RVTome_6_FD_207662 | JGI IMG/M metagenome (GOLD analysis project Ga0214472, IMG submission 207662) | Soil microbial communities from uranium-contaminated site in the Upper Colorado River Basin, Wyoming, United States - RVT140D175 | ecosystem: Environmental > Terrestrial > Soil > Contaminated >... | reverse complement strand
TATCGACGGCGCGATCAGTCTCCACTGTTCGTCCGTCAGGTCTGAGGGGTAAGGAATCCTTTCCATGACCGTGGATATCGGCAAAACGACGCCTTTTCACACACCTTCTAAGGCACGAGTGCTCTGTCACACATAAATCTTCGGATTCGGTCTGTGCTGTGTCGAGTTTCTGCACTGCTCCAGTGCAATCGCACACCCGAAAACTTAGGTGTGACGATGCACGAGCTGGCCCTTCCAGGGCTATGTACCTTTCTCACGTTCATGACCCAAGGCGTTGCCCTGGGCTGGTATATTCGGCCCTTTCAGGGCCTAGTGCTCTGTTATGCTTGAATTGAAAGGTAGATTGAGAATCGAGTGCCATTGGCGGCTTGTCCGCCGGTGTGCGGCCATCTGGCACTGGTAACAAGGTATCAGTGGCATCCATCAAAGTACGTTCGACGGAGTATTAGTTGTTCTGCTGCGGGATCGGTATCGCACGCAACTAACTCATGATAGCACTTTTGGCTCCCGCCTCGAGCGGAGTTCGCGGTGGGCGGCCATCTTACGAAAAGGATTCACTGTAATGTCATGGGAATCGCTGGACGCCTTTTGCAAAAAGCTCGAAAAAACGCCCGAGCTCCGTGAGAAACTGCTCAGCGCTCGAGCCAAAGCCACAATGCAAGTGGCGGCTGAGGAGGGATTCACCATTACGCTCTTAGAGGCGCGTGACGAAGTCACCAAGTGGTACACCGAATTGGACGACGAACACCTAGAAGCCGTAGCGGGTGGGATACTTCAGATACCGTGGACATGTGGCGACGAGACCCCGGCGTAAGCTTCGCCTAAAAACCGAACGGCCGCACTCCACACTACCACCAGCCGCTCACCGTTTTGCCCAACACCAAACGGCATCACCATGCCGACCGTCCCGACCGGGGCCGTGACAGTTTAGGCGGCTTCATCGCGACAGATGATCGTAGCCTGAAAGGCTTACATACAGTAGCCGCGAGCAAGCGAAGCGTCGCTCACGGAAAGCATTCCTATTTCATTCTACCCTGCAAGGGTAGCATAAAGGCTTCTTTGCACCCGCAGCAGATATTATGCGACCCTTTCAGGGTCGGACGGCGGCGGGTGGCACCAACCGGGGGCGGCGCTCCGCTTGCCCCCGTCTACTATGGAGCAAGCCTTCAGCCTGCTAGATCACTCCGCCGATTCTGTCACGCACCCGTCCTGACCTCGCTCTACTCGTTGACACCGCATCCGCAGACATAACAATAACATGGTGCGAATGTATCGCACGATACGGGTCCGTGACAGAAACGGCGGGCTGATTACGTACCGAGGTGGTGTGGGAGGGCAAGGCTCCTGCCGAGCCAGGCGTTCGCAATCGACACTCCGTACGGCTCGCCGGGAGGCTCGCCCTCCCGAAGGCCCCGCCGAAACTGTCACGCACCCGCACGATACCGCCACAACGGCAAGTGGAATCGGGTGGGCGTCGCTTATCGCGTGAATGGAGCGAACATGGCCAACACGGTACGGACGCAAGGGACGTCGGAACGACTCATCAAGACCTTGTTGCTGACGGACCTCGTCGGAAGCACCAAGATGGTCGAAGCCGTCGGTGACGAACGTGCCGCCCAGATTTTCGAGCGATTCGATTACCTAGCCCGAGACCTGTTGATCGAGCACGATGGTCTGGAAATCGATCGGGCGGACGGTTTCTTGCTCCTCTTTGACCGCCCTATTCGCGCGGTACTCTATGCACTCGATTTTCACGATCAACTGGTCGAGTTATCACGAGGGTTGGGACTGGACGTGGTCGCGCGGGTGGGCATTCACCTGGGCGAAGTCGTGTTGCGGCGTAATCCCACAGATCATGTGGCTCGTGGGGCGAAGCAGATCGAACTCGAAGGACTCGCTAAACCCATAGCCGCTCGAATCATGTCGCTCGCGGTCGGAAGGCAGACCCTTTTGACACGACCGGCGTTTGAGTTGGCCCGTCGGGCCGTCGTGGGGAACGCCGAGGAGTTGGAGAAACTTGTATGGATCGACCACGGGCCCTACGAATTCCACGGCATTCAAGAGCCGCAATCGGTTTGCGAGGTCAGGCGAGCGGGTCCATCCTCCCTTGCTCCGCCGCCCGATTGCGAAAAGGTATGGCGTGTCGAATCCTCGTACGTGCCCTCTGCCGCCGACGGGTGCCCGTCCGCCGGGCAGTCGGTACTGGAAAGACCCGGCTGGACTTTGGAGCGCAAGTTGGCCGAAAACCCGCTCGGGCAGCTCTGGTTGGCGGGCAAGCATAGGGACTCATCGGTGGAGGCGACAATATCGCTAAGTGTCGATGAACGTGACTTCGCAACGCACGACCAGCGTGCGTTTCTGTTTGCCGTGCGCGCTCCGTCAACCGGTGGGCGGGGGCGATGGACGATATGCGACCCCGTCGCCTGCCTCCTGGTTGTCTCGGGCGACCAGGCCGGTGGTTTCACCATTCTCGAAGAGGGTGTGCTGTCTGCCGGGCGCGACCCCGCGATGGACTTGCACTTCCATGATCCCAAAGTCTCCCGCAGTCACTTCGAGATCCGCCGGCGAAATCACGGTTGCACCGTCAAAGCGCTTAACGCCAAGAACGGTGTATTCGTCAACGGGATCAAGATTGAGAAAAAACAACGGCTCCAAAACGGTGACGAAATTCGTGTAGGAGAGACCGAGCTGCTATTCTATGAAGACCGCGGGGATGCTTAGTGCGTGTTTGACCAAGCAATCAGCCGGAAGCTTCTAGCCATTAATCAGGGGTCGCAGCATGTCGTGTCATGCGAGTAGCAGGCGTGGAGGATGCCGTAGCCGTAAGTGACGGTTAAGCGCGGCACACCGGGCTGAATCGACCCGCGGACGCGGGCGGCAAACACCTTATTAGAGCGTGCAACGGCCGGACGCACCGCGCCGGTCAACAACCTGCCTTGGCGGGTTTCTCTCCCGCGGTTCTGCTGGGGCTATGCCGTTTGGCGAGCCATCATGGTCGCAAACAGGCCGCCATCGGCCATCAGATCGTCGTAGCGCCCCTGCTGCACAACACGACCACGATCCAACACATAAATCCGACCGGCATCGCGAATCGTGCTCAAACGATGGGCAATGACAATACGTGTCACACTACGTCGATTGAGGCTTTCGGTGACAATGGCTTGGGAGATGTTATCCAATGCGCTGGTGGCCTCGTCCATCAGCAGAATCTTCGGGCGCGTGACGAGTGCCCGCGCGATCAATAACCGCTGCCGCTGTCCCCCGGACAGATTGCCGCCTCCTTCGCTGATGATGGTGTGCAAACCCATGGGCATGGCGCGAACATCGTCGCCCAGCCCCGCATCCTCAATGGCTTCCCATGCATCTTCCAGCGTAACGCATGCGCCGCCACCGATGTGGTCCAACAGACTTCCGGAAGAAATACGCCCGGTTTGCAAAACGACACCTAGTTGACGCCGAACGGCCAGCGCATCCAGGCCGGCAAAATCTTGACCGTCATAAGTCACGGCACCACTCTCGGGCGTCTCAAAGCCCAGAAGGATTCTGAAAACCGTAGATTTTCCCCCTCCCGATGGACCGACCAGCGCCACGAACGACCCGGCCTCGGCTCGGAGACTCAGATCGTCCAAGATTTTTCGCCCTCCATCGACGTACCTGAAATCCACGTGCGCCAACTCGACCGTTCCCTCCAGGTGCCCGGGATCAACCTTGGCATCGCTGACCTCGCAGGGAGCACTCAAAATGGGCGCAGTTCGCTTCACCTTGCTCGCCGTTTCCAAGAGCGACACGGCCGTCGTGCTCAGGGCGGTCACGCCATTCAGGAAGGTCGCCATGGCGGTATGAAACGCGAGGAAAACGCCGATGCTGATGACACCGCTCCCGCTATTGCCGCCCGCAGACACGACTTGGTTTGTTCCTATCCAGAACAGCAGAATTGTGCCCACCATCGGGATCGTTAGGTTAAACACTCCAACAACGTCTTGCGTGAACTGCGCCCGATCGATGAGTTGCAACTGCCGGGTATACCCTCTGCACCAAGTTGCAAATGCGCGTTCCTGCGCACCGGCCACGCGAATCTTCCCGACCGAGTTGACCATCTGCACAACGAGTCCGAAGAATCTTCCTCGCATTTCCGTGAGGGCGACCACGATGTCATGCATGACGTAACCGCTCACCATCGTCGCCAAACCCACAATAAGCGCCAGCCCCGCTGCAATCATGGCCAGTCGTACGCTGAACACCATCAGCAGACCAAAGTTCAACAGCGACATCAGCGCTGCCAGAAGCGTCTGAACAGTGGCACCATTCAGTTCTCGACTAACCTCGCTGAGCGCGCTGACCCGTGCGAGCAAGTCCCCACTGGAGAAGCGACGAAAAAAAGAGACGTGCAGATTCAAAAGGCGATCCCACACGCCCGACAGTGCGGTCACATCCGTTTCGATCGCCATACGCACACTGGCGATGCCTTGCGACAGCTTGAACATCGCCGTTCCTACGCAGGCCGAAAGAAGCACCAACCCGAGTTCGACCAACAGCCTTAAGTCTGCGCTGGGTATCGCCTCATCCATCACGACGGCCGTGGCGAGCGGCGTCAACATCCCAACCAACGTCGCCAAGGTAGCGACGCCGACAACGAAGGCCACATCGCGGCTCTTTCCACGAAGCAGGAACCGCACCAGCCGACCCGAACCAGCCACCTTATCGGGAAGCCTGGGATAGAACAACGTGGCTTCCGGCTCGAGTTCGGTCGCCGTCGTCCGGCTGACCGCCACGCGCCCCCGCGTGTCGGGTTCGACGATTTCATATCCGCCGCGCCGGCACGGGAGCAGGGCAACCGGCTTGTGTCCCGCCTTGCGGTACGCCAGCAGGACACCACAATCGCTCTTCCACCACTTTCCACGCAATAGCACTTGCCGATGCCGGACACGGGACGCCCGGGCGATCGCTTCAACCGATCGCGCGGCGCCGCTCAACGCCTCGGATTGCGGGGGTGCAACCATCTTGACGTCGATGGCCACGCCAATGGCATCCATCGCACCCAGCAGCGCCGACGCGCGCGGTTCAATAGAGCGCCGCCGCTGCAAGACCGCTCGCATGCTGTCGACCGCCGCCTCGGCGCTCTGGCGTTGCATGCGATCACGATTCGCCCACCGTTCCCGCTCCATCTGCTGATCCCGTTGATCCAACTCGCCCAGGTATCGAAGAAATAACCCATGCAAACGGTCTGCGCCCGGAAGGAGCTCGTTACCCCAACTCAGTTCTGCACCGACCGTGGAAGCCAGTTTCGTATCCACGTCCGCCTCGATCCACAAGGGAGGTAAGATCGGGAGAAACGTCGGCGACGCCTTGACCTCAAGGCCGGCTTGGCCGAGAAGGTGTACGCCGCCCTGCTCGATGCGCACCCAAGCGATTTTCCCCCGCTGCCCCCGGACACACTTTCCGCCATTCAAGACCAACTCTGAGGGTTCCGTGATCTTGATCGCTGATGACGGTACGGGCGGAATCGAGAAGGTTGCCACGACTTTGCTGATCCAGGCCTCAATCGCTTCGAGTGGATTTTTCTTCAGAGCCGCTAGTGCGTCACTCAATCGATCTTGCGTGACTTCCAGCAATATCAATTCGGCATGTGCCAGCACCATCATTCGAATTGAAGACTGCGCACACGCACTGCCGGCGGGAAGAAGAAGGTCGCCCACGGCCACACTGAAAAGTGCGCGCCTCGGACCAGTGGGCACGCCGACCTCGAGGGCCGAGCCATACATCGCCCCGCCGCCATCCAACACGATCCACGCCTTAGCCGCATCCTCGAATACGAATGGATGATACCCACTCACGTTGCGCAGCCTGGCGCCCAGGCGATCGATCGTACCAGGATCCAAAGCGGTCATGAGACCTCCACCATGCTGCCCTCAGAGCGTATGAGGTTGGCGTACTCACCGTTCGCACGCCAGAGCGTATCGTGCGTGCCGCGCTCGACGATCGCCCCGTGTTTCATGACAAGAATCTCATCGCAGTCGCGAATCGTGCTGAGGCGATGCGAAACGACGATGCAAGCACACCCGCGCGAACGCAAGCGCTGGTGAATGACGCGCTCCGTCTCCGCGTCCAGCGCGCTGGTGGCCTCATCAAGAATAAGAATCGACGGATTGTTGACCAGCGCCCGCGCGATCTCGAGCCGTTGTGCCTGACCGCCACTAAGATTCTCCCCGCCCTCCAACAGTTCGCCGTCGTACCCACCGGGTAGTTCGAGTACGGCGTCGTGAATCGCCGCGTCCTGGCATGCCCGATGCAGGTACTCATCCGGCACGGTAGCATCCCACAGCGTCAGGTTGTCACGAACTTTCCCGCCAAAAAGAAAAACCTCCTGTGAGACGATTGAAAAGGAGTTCACGAGCACATCTCGCGACAGGCGGTCCATGAGGATATCGTCAAAAAGAACCTCGCCATTCCAAGGCGTGAGTTCCCCACTCACCAGCTTCAGAAGCGTCGTCTTACCCGACCCGCTTGCCCCGACCAGTGCCACACGCTCGCCGGGGCGAACGCACATGTTGAAGTCTTCGATCAGCGGCGGTTCCAGCGGACTATACCCGAACGTGATCCCCCTAAGTTCAACATATCCATTGAGCCGAACTGAGTCATAGGTACTAGAAGGCTCTTGCTCTTCCCCCGACGATTCCGTTGTATGAGCGAGCACGTCGTCAACCCGCTGCAAGTCGCCTTGCAATTCCTGAAACAACCCGCCGAGGTTGACCAGATTGTTGATGGGCGCAAGGAAACTAGCCAGCAGACTTTGGAATGCCACCAGCATTCCAATTGACAGATGGGCGTTGATGATGCGGTATCCGCCGACGATGAGCACCAAGACCGTCGCCACGCTCGTCAATAATGCGGGGAGCGTGCCCAAGACTTGATTCGACAGATCGAGTGCCTGGCGTGCGTTGGTGGTCTTGGCGTAATAGCCGGACCACTGTCCAAAAAACTGCGATTCAAGCCCAGTAGACTTGATCGTCTCCATGCTCTGCAAACCAGCCAACGCGGTTCCCTGAGACTTGCCGTATTCCTGCAACACGCGCATGTTCGCCTCAACGCGTCGCCGGGACATCCAAATTAAGACGACCGCGTTGACCACGCTCACGCAGATCGCCACCGCAGTCAACACCGCATCGTAATAGAACATGATGCCCGCGTAGAACATCATCATCACGACATCGATCGCCGTTTGCGTCAAACGCCCGGAGAGTATGGCCGCAAGCTTATCGTTCAGCCGACTACGCGTGGCGATTTCGCCGGCGAATCGCTGCGCGTAAAACAGGGCCGGTAGTTGCAGCAAGTGCCACATGAACCCACTGGCAAGCCTGATCGACAGGGCAATTTTAAGACGGCGCAGGAATCGAAGCTGCAGCGCGCGCAGCGTCATATGAGTCAACAGCACCAACAGCATCCCCAAAATCAATGGGCGTAACCAGTCCACACGCTGTTCGAGGAGGATGGCATCGAGGTAGACCTGATAGAATCCCGCCATGGCCAGCCCGGGAAGCACGAGCAAGAAGCCGGCCAGAAAGCAAAAAGACAACGCCGCAAACGCACCAACCAATCGGCTGACGATGGATTTTGTGACGCTCGGTCGTTGACCACCCCTTTTGAAGTCCGGACCGGGCTCAAAGGTTAGCGTGACGCCGGTGAAACTTCGTTCGAACTCCTCGAGGGTGACGGTTCGATGTCCGCTCGCGGGATCGTTGATATAAACGCCGTTTTTGGCGAAACCCTCCACGACGACGAAGTGATCGAAATTCCAGAAAACGATGAAGGGGGCCGCGACGTTCTTAAGGGCGGAAATCTGTTTGCTATATCCCTTGGCGACCATCCCGTAGCGGCGGGCAGCTTTGAGGATGTTGGATGCCTTGCTCCCGTCACGCGAAATCCCGCATTCGCGGCGTAGCGTGGCCAACGGCTCAATACGACCATGATAGGCCAACACCATCGCCAGCGACGCCGCCCCGCACTCGGCCGCCTCCAACTGGAGCACGGTGGGTGTCCGGACACGCCGGACCCACCCGACTCCTCGTTGATCAGTTCTGCTAGCCACTACCGTGTCTCAGCAACGGGATGACATAAGAAATGGGTGCACGAGACTCGATGGTCGTTCTAACCGAAACGGTTGTCGCAGTCGTAATCTCAAGATCCGGACCGGTTCCCGACGTCCATCGAAACTCCGCAGGAGTCTCAGGGTCTGGATGGAGCGAAACTACAACCTCGATCCAACTCTTCCCCGCCGTCAGCATCTTAGCGAGCTCGGCGTTTCCGAGCACGTTGGTCACCGCGTCCGTCGTGACGGGATAGCTGGAAACCTCGACCACCGTTCCCATGATACTGCCGTATCGCTCCCGCTGTACGGTGGAAGGTGAGACGCGGGCCTCCATATTCGCCTCAATCTTCTTTCCGCGCTCCAACGAGAAGTAAGCAACCGCAACCAATTCGCTCTCGTCATCCTCGATTTCGATCGCGCCCAACCGCTGACCGACGCCGATGAATTGCCCTACGGCCACCGATACCTCGATGACGCGACCGGTATGCCGGCTCACGATTTGCCCTTTTTCCGTCAACTGCTCATCGTATCGCGCGACCGCATCCTCTAGCGTTTTGATCCGTAGCGCGCTGTCCGATTCAGTTTCGAACTGCCGTTGCGTAATGGACTCGAGCCTGATATCAAGTTCCTGTAGATCGGATTCGAGTTCGGCGATGAGATTCATCTGTCGTTGATGCTGCCGTTCCGCTTCGATCTTGAACAATTGCACTTCATGCGATCGCAGGCGAAAGTCAGCCAACTTGACCTGACTGTTGAAGTAGTCCCACTGGGCGGCGTCTACTTCCTCGGGCGGCGCGAATTCTTTCTCGCGTAACGCTCGGACAAAGGCGTATCGCTCCTTTATGATCTCATCCAAGCGCTCGGTCAGTTCATCAAACGCTTCGAGGTTCTCACGCTGCTGCTCAAAATAGCGCACGCTCTTATCGAATTGAGCGTTCGCAGTCTGTCGGATCGAATCGATTTGCCGGCGAAGACGAGCTTGGTCCCGCTCGATCCATTGCTTTTCAAGCTTGGTTCGATGCGCCTGCATGGTCAACACTTCAACGTCGCGAGCCTGGGTCTCGCTCAGCCGCGCGCGTTCCTGTTGCAGCCTTTGAACCAACTCCGGCTGATTGATCAGGCCAATCACCTCATCGCGCTCAACATGCTGCCCAACCTGAACGTTGAATTCAACGATTTGCCCGGACGCGGGCGATTGAAAAGAAACGACCTGCTGACGATGGATCAGAATTCCACGTCCCTCCACCGAAACCGGAATCCGACCCACGATGCTCCAGACCACGACCACAATGAATCCACCGGCGATTCCGAAAATGGCTAACCAACTTTTGCGCGAAACCACCTGGACGAGTTGGTCAAGCTGCTCCGGCGTAGATAAGTGATCGAACGCCTGCTTACGAAAAATGCTCTTCGATTCTTCGAGCGCCACGGCCAACCTCCCATTCATTATGGCCTTTGTGATTGCATTGTTGCGGTTGAATTAGGCAAGTAGCGTCAATCGTGTTCCAATCGGCTCTTGATCCAATCGAATCGCTTCGCCGCCAGCGCCACCGACTCGAGAAGCTCGGGATCCAGCTCGTCATCGAGTTCGCCATTCTCGCGTAATGAATCGCCAACACCTTGGCTCGACGTCTTGACCGTAAGCCTACGAAGTCGGTGCGCTAGAAAAACACCCAACGCGCGGTAGAAACGGGCCGCAAACGCCGGATCTCGTTCCAATTTCTCGCTCAACACACGGCGCGGAATCGCCGCGACAACAGACGGGGAAGACGCGACCACGGTCGCACTCGCCGGGCGAGAATCCAAGAAGGAAAGCTCGCCGACAAATTCACCGGGAAACAACGAGTTGATTTCCGCATCAGCGTTACCACCGATTCGTACGGAAAACCTTCCCTCCAACACGATAAAAACCTCGGCGCTTTGGAGGCCCTGTTCTACGAGCGCGAACCCTTCTCGAAGTTCACGTCGCTGGGCATTTTCCGCAAGCCATTCGATGTCGGTGTCGCTCAAATCGCCTAATATGAAAAGTGCCTTACGCATGCCGACGACTTCCAAACAACGAAACATGCCACCGCTTGACGCCGCAATCCTACGGCACCGACTGGCAAAGATCGTCAACCCGATGACAGGCTCGCAAGAATATCCGAATTCCACACCTATGAATAGTCCGCCCCCTAATCGACTGCGACTGCTCGTAAGATTCGCCGATTCGCCCGGACACCAAGACAAAACCCAACCAACTACACACTCGACGCGAGCACCGCTTCAGCGCCGCGGCTCCTATCGTTTGACGGCGGTGGTCCCGATGGGATGGAGATGCGATGGGATCCCTGCATCCTTGAATACGAGTTGACAGGTGGAGGGAGTTATTCTGTTACAGCGGTTCAGGGCCGCCGATGGTTGCGGACTCGTCGTGTTATGGTCACCACCGACCGCGCGACGGCGTTGAGGTTTTTCATGGGCTCGCCGGGTCCCAATCGCTTGGCGGGCGGGACTCGACCAGTGCAAAAGGGTCGGATCAATTCGATCCGACCCTCTTCGGTGATCGTTTGAGGCTCTTGGAGGCGGGATGTTACTCTCCGTCAGTCGGCAACCACTGGCTACCGCCAACGCCATCCGACCTCGTTCTTCCGCCGGCAACCTTCTCCGTCTGCTCTTCGGTCAGTTCCAAGTCTTCGTCCTTCTTCTCGTTCGTTTGGTCTTTCTTCTCGTTCGTTGACATCGTCTCGTTCTCCAATCTAAGAGGTAAATGGTTTCCACTTCACACATCATTTCATACGGCGTTCCTTGGATTCTCTGACAGTCCCAAAAACAATTGTTCTTGGGTTTTCTGACCGCTCTTGTGCTATCCTTCCCCAAAAAGGCCTATCCGATCCGTAAACGTAGTTTCTGGAAATGATCGGGACCGCACAGGTTTGTCGCATCGACGAACGAATCATCCCCGAGAAGCTCGCGAAATTCCCATTCTTATAGGCTGCAATCATTCGGGTTCGAGTGCGTACTTTGCAAGGAAAGGGTGGATGGACCGTTACAATCTTGCCATTTAGAGCACTTAACAGTCAAGTATAGCGAGCCTTTCTTACCTCCCCCCCTTGCAGGGGGGATTGAGGGGGGGTCGGTGTTTCGTAGGTCGATGGCAGTCGCGTGTCTTCACCCTCCCCCAACCCCTCCCTTGAAGGGAGGGGGGTAAAATGACTGACCAAGCAACGCAGCGACGTAAACGCAGCGACGTAAACGCAGTAACGTAAACGCAGTAACGTAAACGCAGTAACGTAAACGCAGTAACGTAAACGCAGTAACGTAAACGCGGCGACGTAAACGCGGCGACGTAGGGGAAAAACCTCCCCCCTTTTAAAGGGGGGATTGAGGGGGGTTGCCCGCCACAGTTGAGTGTTAGACACTCTAGGAACGGATTCCATGAAACCCAGGCGTCACCAACATGAACCCCCTCGAACACGTCCAGTCATAAATGTCTTGTCCTGTGCCGCAAGGTGTCGCCTTCCAAAGCGGACCTTTGGCCGCGACATGATTGACAATGCAAAGATCGCGATGCCCCAATCGAACATGGCCGGTACAGGCAATTCGCAATATCGCAAACTCCGTCGCGGTCAGCCTGATCTGTGTTCGGTCGATCCGGGCAGTTATCCGAGCAGTCGGCTATCGTGTCACCGCCTGAGTCTTCATCCGAGAGGCCAGATCCTCAGACACTCGGCACGGTCTTGGGGGGATCGTGAGAACGAACACCATATATCGCCGCTGATAGGCCACCTTATTGGGGAAACACCCCTCGTGACTACTCGGCTGCGGGGTTGTGGAATCGGGATTTGTCCGGTATAGTTGCCCGATTTGAGGCAGCGAGGTCGCCCTCGGAGACATTGACCATGGGTAAATCGAAGTCTGGACCTGCCCTGTTCGATCTGCTGGGTGAAGACGAAAGCGGCAAGCCCGAGATTCGCCGATCCGCCGATCGTTCGACGCCCGACGAGGTTCGTCCCCAAATGGGACTTCCGGATCGAGCCGAACCAGATTCCGTCGTCGGTGCGCCCCAAACGGCGTCCGATGACCTAGCTGGTGGAACGCCCCCGGCCGTCGAGCTTGATGACGAACGTATTCGGTTCTCGTTGACCAGCTTTTCGGCGGCCGTTGTCGTATTTGTGGTATTGGTCGGGGCGCTTGGCGCATTTGAGTTGGGGCGGAATCTTGGCGGGAAGGCGGGATTCCGTCGCGGGGTCGAGGCCGGGCGGGCCTCCTATGAGGCTAAAGCCCATGACGATATCGAAGCGGCTAGGCGAGCGCCCGCCAACACGGCGTTGGTTGAGGATCTGTTGATTGAATCCTCGAAACCGGCGGCGGGTGAGGCGGTGACGACCGCATTGGACGCGAATCGCGCGGCGTGGATCCCTGGGCACACCTACATCGTTGTGCAGGAGTTTGCGGCCGGTCACGAGGCCGACGTCGACCGGACTAAGGCGTTTCTGGCGGAGCGTGGTGTCGAGACTGAACGCATTGCTTTGGCCGGTGGGTCGGTCCAGTTGGTTACCACCCAGGGATATAATCGCAGCGATCCGACACAAAGCATGCTTGCGGACCAGTTGCTTCATAAAGTGAAGAGCATCGGCAAGTCTTACTTCGCCGATCGCGGTGGATATAGATTGGAAGGATATTTCAAGACGCTCAAGAGCGATTCTTGGTAAGTCAGGAGTAGATTCGATGTCGATGGATAAATCGCTTAAAGGCAAGAATACCCTCGGGCGTCACCGCAACGTACTCAAGCGTTCGGAGCGCGTTGACGTCCTTAAAGAATCGGGACGGTGGACGGAAGATTCAACGGTCATAGGAATGCCAAAAGTCGGTCACCGCAAGGTGAGCGTAGGCAAGAAGGAAAAGAAGAAAGACACGGATACGGCTGCCGATGATACGGCCGAGACACCGGCTAAAGGCGACGAGAAGAAGTCCTAACAACCCGTCGAAAAACGTGTGGCGCGGGCTTCCTTGCGGCGGGCTAACCGGTTAGGAGGCCGGTGCCGCACTATTGCGTTTGACCCACGAACAGCCCTTCGCGGTCGTCCTGCGAGGAACCAATCTCCATGGTCGGACAAGAGTTCATCGCCGAACACGTTAAACCGATCGGCTCATCCGGAATACGCCGCGTATTTGAGCTGGGCGCTACGCTCACCGATCCGATTGACCTCTCCATCGGACAGCCGGACTTTGCGGTCCCGGACAACATCAAACAATCCATGGTCGATGCCATTCTAGCGAACCGAACCGGGTATACGGTGACGCACGGCATTCCAGAGTTGAGGGAACGCATCGCCGCACAGCTCGAAAAAGAGTTCGCGTGGCAGCCCGACTTGTTCGTCACCTGCGGCGTGTCGGGTGGCTTGTTGCTGGCTTTGATGGCTTGTATCAATCCGGGCGACGAAGTGCTCATCGGCGATCCGTACTTCGTATCTTATAAGCATCTCGTCCGGCTGGTCCGCGGGGTGCCAGTGCTGGTTGATCTGTACGACGATTTTCAGCTTCATCCCGAACGTTTCGCGGCCGCGGTTACACGGAAGACCAAGATCATTCTGCTCTGTTCGCCGAGCAATCCCACCGGCGTAGTGCATCGCGAGGAAGACGTTCGGGCCATGGCGGAATTGGCCCGCAAGCATGACCTACTCATCATCAGCGACGAGATTTACTGTGCGTTGACCTACGACGGACTCAGCCCCAGCCCCGTGCAGTTCGCGCCGGAGCGCGCTCTGCTGCTTCGCGGTTACGGTAAATCGTACGCTATGACGGGTCTGCGGATGGGCTTTGCGGCCGGGCCGGCGCCGATCATCCAACAGATGGCCAAGCTCCAGCAGTACACTTTCGTCTGCGCCCCGCACCCCGCGCAGTATGGTGCCCTCGAAGCGATGGACACGGACGTGTCACAGCACGTTGCCGCGTACGGCGCCAAGCGCGATCTGATATGCCAGGAGCTGGAAGGGGCGTTTGAGTTCGTGCGACCCTCCGGAGGGTTTTACGTGTTCCCGAAAGCCCCATCGCATTTCCGCTCCGCAAGCGCGTTCGTCGAGGAGGCCATTCGGCAAAACGTGTTGATCATTCAGGGCGATGTTTTCAGCGAGCACGACACGCATTTCCGCATCAGTTACGCCGTCCCCGACGACAGAATCCGCGCCGGCTGCATGATCCTTCGCTCGCTCGCCGAATCGGGCGAATAGATCGCCTTGCCCCGGAATGTAGGTGTTTTTTTGGGGGTGAGGTTGGTATGGGACTTTACCGGACAGATGGAGGTGGATTTCGACGCCGCGATCAAGACGTTGACATTGACCTTCATAGACCAGGACAGCGGCCGACGGTTCTCTTTTCAGGGTCCGGTGGTGGAGGGTGCGTGACGGTTTCGGCGGCTGAAATAGAACTTCCGAAGTCGATTAACGATCACCACGCGCGGGTACTACGCTGATCCCGATGCGCAGTGTATTCTCACTGCCCTGTAGGGGCACACTACAACAGCCCAGGGCAACGCCCTGGGATCAATGACCCGACTCAGCGCGAGCCCTGATAGAGCGGCATAGCATTATTCCACCCTTTCAGGGCTTACACGCCAAGGCGTCACCTGTTCCAAGGGCGTTGCCCTGGGCTGGTCTAAGACACCGCTTTGGGGTTGTTCGATGATGCGGCGGATCATACCTTCCAAAGACCATGCCTGCCCGCCGATTCTGTCACACACCCGAAAACGGCCCGGTTCTAGGATTTGTTTTGATAATACTTCGGGGTGCGTAGAATTGGAACTTTCATAGTGCGACCTCCGTCATTGTTCACCGTGCACAATTCTTCGGGCGCGGGCGCCGCACCACCCAACACAGGCAAGTATGCTAAGTCCAGCGATTCAGTGTGAATCGCGAGACTACCGACGGCAGGATTCGAACCTGCGACATCCTGCTCCACAGGCAGGCGCTCTAAACCAACTGAGCTACGTCGGCTACACTCGCTAGAATACACCCGGCGCACGCTTTTACAAGAGAGAGGCCGTCTCCTTAAGGTCCGCACTCTTGATGGTCCGCACTCTTGTGGAAAAGTATTGAGCAAAATCCTCGGCCGTAAATCCCGATCTACGTCGGGAGGAATCTGGTTCCGCCCGAGCGTGTGCCACATCACCTCGTACGATCCTCGAATACTGGTCCGAGCCGAGCGGACCAACCTTGCCAGCCGGTTTCGGAACCGGCCGGAAAGTCAATCCTACCGCGAACGGTAGCAACATCCCGCACTCACGCTTGGGGCACGGTAGAACTTCGCACCGTGACACACGGCCAACCAAGGTCCACCGCACAACCGGCTCGCACGACGAACCCCAAAACCGGCTAATAGAGCGCCATTCGTTCTCCCCTGCGGATCGGAACGAAAAAATGGAGATGCTGTATCGACCTATTACTCGGTCACTTGAGTTCGAAGAGCGTCGATTCGTCAGAAGGCTTGGTCATGGCTCGTGCGGCACCGGCAACTTGCCGGTGGGATGGCTCTACAAAAGGCAGATGAAGATGGTCGTACGCTTCACGCGTGGCCTGGCGACCCTGCCGCGTACGGATGATGAATCCGATCTGAAGCAGATACGGCTCAACCATATCCTCCAACGTATCGCGCTCCTGCCCCATGGTGGCCGCGAGGGCTTCGATACCTGCCGGACCGCCCTTGTACGTCTTGATGAGCGCCGTTAGAAACGCACGATCGAGTTCATCCAATCCCAATCCGTCGACCTGCTGGATCTCCAAGCCTTCATGTACGGCGCGCTCGTTTAGCTTTCCCTCGCCGCGTACTTGCGCATAGTCTCGAACACGGCGAAGTAATCGGTTGGCTACGCGCGGCGTGCCCCGGCTACGCTTGGCGATCGTCTCGAGCGCTCCCGTTTCGCCCCTGAATTCAAGCTTCGACGCCGAGCGGTGCAAAATCGTCGTAAGATCGTCCGTAGAGTAAAAATCGAGATGCAAACCGTGTCCGAAGCGGTCGCGCAGCGCGCCGCTGAGCAACCCGGCGCGGGTTGTGGCACCGATCAGCGTAAAACGGCGCAGCGCAAAATTCACGACCCGCCCACTCAGACCGCCTTCGATCGTGAAATCGACGCGAAAATCTTCCATGGCGGGATACAGAAACTCCTCAACGATCTTGGGCAACCGGTGAATCTCATCGATGAAGAGAACATCACCGGCTTCAAGATTAGTCAGTAACGCCATCAGATCGGCCTGCTTACCGAGTGATGGACCGGACGTAATACGCGGCGCCTTACCGGTCATCTCACGGGCAATCACGTGGGCTATCGTGGTCTTTCCGAGTCCCGGTGGACCATCGAGCAGAATATGCTCCAACGGTTCGCCACGCTTCTTGGCGGCGGTCATGGCGATATCGAGCTTCTCGAGGACGGCCTGCTGACCAACCATTTCGTCCATGCGCGTGGGACGTAGAGCCACATCGACGGGCTCATCGCCAGACCGCACGTTGCCTGAGACCATTCGATCACGCGCCATCTATCCCTCCGTCCCGGTCTTGACTCGATAGGCCAGACGGACCCATTCATCGGCCGAGTCCACATCGGGCTGAATCTGTGCCGCCCGTTGCAACCATTGCTGGGCGTCGGTTCGAGCGTCACCCCAGCCCACGAGGACTTCCAAGGCGTCACGCTGAGCGCGCGACAATTCCGCCGACGAGCCGCCGTCAGTTTCGGTCATGCCGCCGACGGCGAGGTCGCTCATTTTTCCTTTGAGGGATGCAACGATGAGCTCGGCGGCACGAGCGCCGATCCCCGGTAAACCGGTGAGCGCTTTGGCATCGGCGGACTCGATCCAGCTAGCCACGCGGCGAACGGGTTCGCACAACGCCTTGAGCGCCTTGCGTGGTCCTATGCCCTTCACATTGATAAACCGCGTGAAGAACCGCCGATCCTCGGGGTGCATGAATCCCAAGAAACGCGGCACTAGATTGCCGGACGCTTGATTGCCTTCCAGGAATTCCATGGTATGCAGCGTGACAACGCGACCGCGACATGCGGCCAACTCACCAATGGCAAATGACGGAACCAAGACTTCGCGTGCTACGCCCTCACGTTCGATGATCACCGAATCCTCGGCCACCTCCAGCAATGTACCGGTCAATCGAACGATCATCTTGAAACCTCCAGCGCCGGCGCATGACCGACTTGATCCAGGCAGCAAAGTGCGATGGCCAGTGCGTCGGCGAGGTCCGGTGGATCTGGTACATCCGCAAAACCCAGTGTCGTCTGGACGGCACGTTGCATTTGCGATTTGGACGCCCGACCATTGCCGGTGAGA
>Ga0214472_10003193_pt1 | contig 17401 bp, 14 predicted proteins | sample RVTome_6_FD_207662 | JGI IMG/M metagenome (GOLD analysis project Ga0214472, IMG submission 207662) | Soil microbial communities from uranium-contaminated site in the Upper Colorado River Basin, Wyoming, United States - RVT140D175 | ecosystem: Environmental > Terrestrial > Soil > Contaminated >... | reverse complement strand
GCCTCTGCATGCGGATGCTGGCGGACCCCGATGGGGCCGACGAGTGCACGCAGACGACCTTCGTGAAAGCTTGGGAGAACCTGGCGCGCTTCGAGCAACGGGCCAGCTTCTCGACCTGGTTGCACCGGATCGCGGTGAACGAGGTCCTGGGTCGGCAGCGCAAGGGCTCACGCCTGCGCAGGCATCTGGAGCCAGTCGAGGATATGGATGTCCATGCCGACCCCGGGCCGCAGGACCCGACGGTGGCGATGGACCTGGATGAGGCCATCGGCAAGCTGCCGGAGGGCGCGAGGAACGTGTTGGTGCTGCACGAGATCCATGGCTACAGCCACCTGGAGATCGGGCAGATGCTGGGGGTCGCTGAGGGCACTTGCAAAGCGCAGCTGCACCGGGCGCGACGCCTGTTGAGACAGAGGTTCACGACATGAACATCAGATTGGATGGTGACGAGCAGCTGGACCGGGCCCTGGAGGGCCTGGTACCCGAGCTCCAACCCCGGGCGGACCTGTGGCCCGCGATCAGCGCTGACATCGCGCATCGTGCGCGGCGATCGGTGCGCTGGAGCGACTGGCCCAAGGTCGCTGCGGCGGCTGCGGTGCTGATCGCCGTGAACGTCGCCATCACGCTGGCGCTGTTGGAGACCCGCAGTGGGCCGACTCCACAGGCCCTCGCATTCCGCGAACCGGTGGCCAGCGGGATGGTGCAAGCGGTGGATTACGGTGGCGGCATGCAGCTCGGCCCGAGCTACCTGCAGGACCGTCAGGACCTGCGCCGTCGCTTGGACGACGCGCTGGATCAACTGGATCCCAGCACGCATGCGGCGCTGGTCGATGATGTGGCCGGCCTGCGCGCCGCCCAGACGCAGATCGCGGAAGCGCTGCTGGCGGACCCGGACAATGCCCACCTGCAGCGGATGTTGATCAGGAGCCTCGAGGACGAGGTCGTGATGCTGAGCCAGATCGAGCGTCTGGCGGTACAGCAGGGCAGGAGGAACGACCTATGAGGATGCTGCTGATCCCGTTCATCGGGTTCGCATTGAGTACCGCGGTGCAGGCCGACACACGAGCGGTGGACCAGCGCGCCGACTTCAGCCGTAGCGGCAGCGTGGAGGTCTACAACACGGCCGGCAGCATCCGGGTGATCGCCTGGGACCGTGCTGAGATCCAGCTGGTCGGCGACGTGTGGACCGGCGCGGACGAGGTCGTGTTCGAGGTCAACGAACGACGGGCGCGGATCCGCATCGAGGTCCCCCGACACGCGCGGCACATCCAGGGTTCGGACATCACCGTGTACCTGCCCGCTGGGAGCCGCATCGACGTAGGCGCTGTCTCATCCGACGTGAGCATCGAGGGCGTGACCGGCGACCAGGACATCTCCACCGTCAGTGGCGACATCACCACCGCGGTATGGGGCCATCACCTCGATGCCGGCACCGTCAGCGGCAGCATCATGGTGGACGGGCTGGAGCGCGATGGCGATGTGGACATCGGCACGGTCAGCGGCGAGGTCACCTTGCGCAACGGCAGCGGACGCGTCAGTGCGGGCGCCGTGTCGGGCGAGGTGCGGATCTCTGGCCGCGCGTTCGAGTCGGTGGACCTGGGCGCGGTCTCCGGTGACGTCGTGTTCGATGGCAGCCTGGCTGATGGGGCCGATCTCGAGGCGGAGGTCGTCAGCGGCGACATCAACATCTACCTGCGGGGGGACCTGAACGCCCGCTTCGAGATCGAGACCTTCAGTGGCGACATCGAGAACGACTTCGGGCCAGCTCCGCGGCGGACCAGCCGCTACGCCCCCGGCATGGAGCTGAGCTTCGAGGAGGGCGATGGCTCGGCCAGCGTCAGCCTGAACAGCCTCTCAGGCGAGATCGTACTCAGGAGACGGTGATCGCACCGCCGGGGGGCGGGCTGAGGCCGCTCACCCACCCAGACTGCGGTCCGCCGTCACACGTTGCACGTAGCACGTCTCACGGGACCCATGGCCTGCGTCGAAACGTGAGACGTGCGACGTGAGACGCACGGGACAGGGGCCCTCTGGGGTCCCTATCTCGCTACAATCCCCCGATGTACCCCGCCCGCATCGCTATCCTCATGCTGATCTGCTCGCAGCCCGTCGCCGTCCCGGCGTCGGAGTCGCCGGCGCCCGAGCTCCAGCCGGCCGCTGAGGCCGCGCGCCCCAAGGTCGCGCTGGTGCTCTCGGGTGGCGGCGCGCGTGGCGCAGCGCACGTCGGTGTGATCCGGGTGTTGGAGGAGGAAGGCGTCCCGATCGATCTGGTCGTGGGCACCAGCATGGGCGCGATCATCGGATCCATGTACGCCGCGGGCTACCCGGTGGCGGTGATCGAAGACGACGTGCGTCGGCGCGATTGGTACGCCCAGCTCACCGACTCGGTGGATCGTCGCCAGCTACCGTACCGCCGCAAGGAGGAGGACTCGCGTTACGCGCAAGGCGTAGAGCTCGGGATCTCCGCATCGGAGGGCCTGCTGCTCCCGCGTGCCGTGCTCGGCGGTCGCTCCATCGACTTCATGCTGCGGCGACTGCTGGATCCGGTGGACGAGATCCACGATTTCAACGAGCTGCCGATCCCCTTCCGCGCGATCGCCACCGACCTCGCTGACGGCTCGATGGTAGTGCTGGACCACGGTGACCTGGTCACCGCCGTGCGCGCGAGTGCGGCGTTCCCTGGCCGTTACGCGCCGGTGACGATCGACGGTCGCACCTTGATCGACGGTGGCATCGCCGCGAACCTCCCGGTCGAGGTCGCGCGCGCGCTGGGCGCAGATATCATCATCGCAGTGAACGTCGGCAGCCCGGTGCAGGATGTGGAGGAGGTGCGGGACGCGCTCGACATCGCTGGCCAGGTCCTGGCGATCCTCACCGAGCGCAACGTCTATGACAGCCGCGAGACTCTGGGTCCCGACGATATCTACATCGAACCCGACCTCAGCGAATTCACCTCGACCAGCATCGGCCGGATGCCTGAGATCGTCGATGTCGGAACCGCGGCCGCCGATGCGCTGCGGCCGAGGTTCGCAGCCTTGGCGCAGCGACTGGGTCGTCGGCCCGCACCGATGGGGCTACCGGTGGCGCCGAAACGCCTGATCCGCGAAGTCCGCATCGAAGGTACCGACGGGGTGGATCCGCGCCAAGTGTTCGCGAGGATCGGGGCCAGGCCGGGTGGGCCGCTGGACGGCGACCTCGTACATAGCGACCTGGACCGGATCTTCAGCATCGGTGACTTCGAGCAGGTCGAGTACCAGATCCAGCCCGGGGACGAGGTCGGCGACGACCTCATCTACCGTGTCACGGAGAAGAACTGGGGACCGTACTACCTGCGCGGCGGCCTGCGGCTGGAGAACGACTTCTCCGGCACCGGCGACTTCGCGATCCTCGCCAGCGTGCGCCGCAGCCAGCTCACCGCGCGCGGCGGTGAGTGGCGGAACTCGGTAGCGCTCGGGCTGGACTTGGCGTTGGCGACGGAGCTCTACCTGCCGATGGATTTCAGCGGCACCTGGTTCTTCGCCCCTGAGCTGCGCTGGGAGTCGTCCTCGATCCTGATCCAGACCGGGCCGAACGCCGGGTCCGAGTGGCGCGACTACCGCAGTACCTTGGCCTTCGACCTCGGGTTCACGCCGAGTTCCTACGGCGAGATCCGACTGGGGCTGGAGTTCGGCAACGATCGCGTCAGCCCTAGAGGCCAGACCGCGATCTCGCGCGATGACCGGAACGGGCGCGTGGTCCTGGACCTGCAGATCGATCGGCTGGACGACGCCTACCTGCCGCGCGACGGCGGCTACCTGCACATCCGACACGATGCACAACGCAGCGCGCTGGGGGCCGATATCCCCTTCGACCGCACCCTGGTCTCAATGCTGTACGCGTTCACCCTCGGTGGCGATGTGGTGTTGGTCGCCAGCATCGAGGGCGGCTCCAGTTCCGGGGCCGACCTGCCGTTGCAGGACGAGTTCGAGCTCGGTGGGCTGGGGCGGCTCTCAGGTCTTCCGCGCGGTGCGCTGCGGGGTGACCAGTACGCGCTGGCGCGCCTGATGGTGCACGGTCCCATGCTCCGCAGCATCGCGACCGGCAACACACCGTTGCGCTGGGGCATGAGCATGGAGCTCGGCGATGCCTGGAGCCACACGGGGACCTTCGACTCCCGACGCCTGATCTTCGCCGGGTCCGTGTTCGTAGCGGTGGAATCGTCCCTGGGTGCGATGTTCCTGGGCTACGGCTTCGCCGAGTCCGGCGAGTCTTCACTGCACCTGGTGCTGGGCCGACCGTTCTGATGGGTATGGGTATGGAAGGGATCCTGGTCGTAACCACCGGCGGTACCATCGACAAGGTCTACTTCGACGCAAAGAGCGAGTTCGAGGTAGGCGAGCCGCAGATCCAGCAGATCCTCGCAGAGGCACTGGTCGGCATCGAGGTCCGCGTACACAGCCTGATGCAGAAGGACAGCCTGGAGCTCGACGACGGCGACCGTGCGTGGATCCGCGATGCGGTCCGCGCCGCACCGGAGCGACGCGTTCTCATCACCCACGGCACCGACACCATGACGCAGACCGCGGAGGTCCTCGCAGCGGACGACAGCGGGCTCGCCGACCGCACCATCGTACTCACCGGCGCGCTGAGTCCCGCCCGGTTCCGCGGCACCGATGCCATCTTCAACATCGGTCTCGCGATGGGCGCGGTGCAGAGCATGAGCCCCGGCGTCTACATCGCGATGAACGGACAGGTGTTCCGTTCGGGTGAGGTGATCAAGGACCGGGCGGGGAACCGGTTCCGGAAACCATGAGGATCCGCCTCCTCGGGATCCTGCTGATCCTGGCTGCGACGGCCTGCGCCAGCATCCCGCAACCCGACCCCGAAACGCGTGCCGCCTACGCATCCCTGCTGCAGTTGCGTGATAGCTGCGCGCTCACGGAAGGGCCTTGCGTCATCGATAGCGAGCTGCGGCGGCCGTCGGGTCGCGCCGCCCACGACGTCCTGCTGCTGGAGCACGGCCGCGATGCGCTGATCGCCAGGATCAACCTGATCCGTTCCGCCCGGAGCAGCATCGAACTGCAGACCTTCATCTGGGAGGGCGATGAGATCGGCCAGTTGATGCTCGCGGAGCTGGCGCGAGCTGCAGGGCGCGGGGTCCGCGTACGGCTCCTGATAGACCAGGTCGCGGCGTTCGACTCCGCGGAGGAGCTGGCGCGCGCGGTGATCCTGCACCCAGGTATGACGATCCGGGTCTACAACCCGGTGTTCGGCGAGGGCGAGACCGATGGCTGGGACATCGCACTCGGCATCGCCTGCTGCGCTTCGCAGTACAACGCCCGCATGCACAACAAGGTGCTGGTCGTGGACGGCGAGGTGGGGATCACCGGCGGGCGCAACGTGTCGAACCGCTACTTCGACCACGATCCCCAGTTCAATTTCATCGACCGCGATGTGCTGGTGGTCGGTCCCGCGGTCGCGGAGATGCGGGGATCCTTCGACGCCTACTGGGACTACGAGCGCACCGTGCCGGCACAGGATCTCAAGGATGTCGCTGAGCTGCTGCGGGCCGGCATCGAGCCCGCATCCTGGGAGGCCACCCTGCAGGTCCCCGAGCAGCTGCGGACCGTGGTCGAGTTGGCGCTGCATCCCACAGTCATCGCGGACCTGGCTGCACGGCGTCTGCCGGTGGATCGCGTCACCTACTTCTGGGACGAGCCGTCCAAGCCCTTCGAGTCCGCGACCGCCGCTGGCAGGGACCTGACCATGGTGATGATGCGGATGCTCCAGCAGGCGGAGCAGGAGATCATCATCCAGACGCCGTACCTGGTGTTCTCGGGTTCGGCGCGCCGCGTGTTCGACCACATCCGTGACAGCAACCCTGACCTGCGGATCCTGGTCTCGACCAACAGCCTGGCATCCACCGATGCCTACCCTGTGTACGCGATCTCCGTGAAGCAGCGGAAGCGCATGGTCAAGGGCTTCGGTTTCCAGATCTTCGAGATGCGCCCGCGGCCAGCTGACATCCAGCTGTTCGCGCCGGGCCTGCCACTGAGCGAGCGAGGCAGCCCGACGGAGGTGATGGAGGGTTGCGCTGACCTTGAACTGTTGATGGACGGGCCGCAGGCCATGCAGCGGCGACGCTTGCATGCGGCCTGCGAAGAGACCGGTGTCATCCCGGTGCTGCCGCTACCGGTGATGGGCGAGGGGCCGCGCATCAGCTTGCACAGCAAGTCCTTCGTCATCGACCGCCGCATCGCATGGGTCGGCTCGCACAACTTCGATCCGCGCTCGGACCGCATCAACACCGAGTCCGGCCTGATCATCTGGGACGAGACCTTCGCCCAGGAGCTGGCGGGGACCATCGAGGGCCACATGGCGCCCCGGAACAGCTGGGTGGTGGCGAGGGTGCCTAGCATCCCGGTGGTCTCCTACTTCTCGCAGATCATCGGCACGATCTCGCGCGCACTACCGATCTTCGACCTGTGGCCGTTCCACTACACGACCCTGTACGCGCTGCGCGAGGGCGCCGAACCGGTGCCCGCCGACCACCCGGAGTTCTACGAGCGCTACGAATCGGTCGGCGACTACCCGGAGGTCGCCCTTACGCTGAAGCAGATCCAGACCAGCCTGATCAGCGCCATGGGCGGCTGGGGCGCGCCGGTGCTGTGATCGGAGCGAGGATCAGCGCTTTGGGCTAGGCTCTGTCCACATTCACGCCCCTCACCACGGAGATCACCATGCTCAAGCACCTGATGCCACTGGTAGCGCTGTCGCTGGCAGCCAGCATGGGCGCCGCGGAGCCGACGATCACAGCCGTGCAGGTGCGGGACAACATCTACATGCTCCAGGGTCCCGGCGGGAACATCGGCCTGGTCATCGGCGACGATGCCACCTTCCTGATCGACGACAAGTTCGGCGAGACCCTGCCAGCGGTGCTCGATGCGGTCGCAGCGATCACGGAGCGGCCGGTGGATTTCGTGCTGAACACGCACTACCACGGCGATCACACCGGCGGTAACCCAGCGCTGCGCGAGTCAGGGGCATGGACCCTGGCACAGGCGAACGTGCGCCAGCGCATGGCGACCGACGCCGATCTGGCGCCGTCAGCACTGCCTGTCATCACCTACCACGAGAGCATGAGCTTCTTCATGGATGGCGTGGACGTGCGGATCCAGCATGTCGCTGCCGCGCATACCGACGGCGACAGCGTCGTGTACCTCGATGGGGCCGACGTCATCCATTCCGGGGACGCGATGTTCAACCATCTGTTCCCCTACATCGATGTGGATGGTGGCGGCGGGGTGGACGGGACCATCCATGCGATGGAACAGATCCTCGATGCCATGGGGCCGGACACCATCGTGATCCCTGGCCACGGCGAACTGGCTGACCGCCAGGATGTCCTGACCTACCTGATGCTGCTGCGCGACTCGCGTGCGGCGGTCGCCGAGCGACTGGCCCGCGGTGAGACCGCCGACCAGATCGTCGCCGCCGATCTGGTGGCCGACTACGCCGACTGGAACTGGGCGTTCATCGATGCGGAGAAGTACATCCGCAGCTTGGTGGCCAGCATCGAAGCGGGACGCTAGACGCGGGACGCGGGACGCGGGACCTAGCCCGTGCGGCGGGTTGCTGGTGAGGAACAGGTGCGTCCGCGGGTGGTTCCCGTAGACGCTACGGGGTCACCGAAAGCGATCGGTAGGGATGCGCGACGCGACCGGCCGGCGGTGCAGTTGGCGGCCGGCGAGCGCGACGGCTACGGCAGGACCTGAACCGTTTCGGTGGGCACGACCGCTGAGCCGGACGCGCTGCGACGAGGCAGCAGCCCGCAACAGCGCGGGCGTACCACCACAGCAGCGCCTTACATCAAATATCGAATCGGATGCCTTGGGCGAGAGGCAGATCTGTCCCGTAGTTAATCGTGTTCGTCTGCCGGCGCATGTACGCCTTCCAGGAGTCCGACCCCGACTCGCGGCCGCCACCGGTCTCCTTCTCGCCGCCGAAGGCACCACCGATCTCCGCACCTGAGGTGCCGATGTTCACGTTGGCGATGCCGCAGTCGCTGCCGCGCGCTGACAGGAAGCGCTCGGCGTGACGCACATCGTTGGTGAACACTGCGGACGACAAGCCTTGGACCACCCCGTTCTGCATCGCCAGCGCCTGCTCGAAGTCGCTGAAGGGCAGCAGGTACAGGATCGGTGCGAAGGTCTCGGTCTGGACCAGGTCCGAATCGTTGGATAGGCCACGCACGATGGTCGGCTTGACGAAGTTGCCGGGACCTTCGATGGCCTCGCCGCCGCAGAGCACTTCGCCGCCGGCAGCCTTGATCGCGGCGATCGCTGACTCGTAGCGAGCTACCGAATCCTCGTCGATCAGCGGCCCCATCAGGGTGCCTTCCTTCAAGGGATCGCCGATGCGGATCTGGCCGTAGGCCTTGACCAATGCGTCGGTCACGCGACCCATCAGCGAGTCATGCACGAACACGCGGCGCGTGCTGGTGCAGCGCTGACCGGCGGTGCCCACGGCACCGAAGGCGATCGCGGGGATCGCCAGATCCAGATCCGCGGACTCGTCGATGATCATGGCGTTGTTCCCGCCGAGTTCGAGCAGGCTGCGACCCATGCGCTCGGCGACCATCACGCCGACCCGCTTGCCTACAGCGGAGGAGCCGGTGAAGGAGACCATGTCCACGCGGTGGTCACGCACGAAGCGCTCGCTGACCGCGTTGTCCTCGTGCACGAAGAAGCTGAACACGCCCGGCAGACCCTCGGCCTCCAGCACGCTGTTCATGATCCGCTGCACAGCGATGGCGCACAGCGGGGTCTTCGGCGAGGGCTTCCAGACCGTGGTGTTGCCGCAGATGGCCGCGATGAACGCGTTCCAGGCCCACACCGCGACGGGGAAGTTGAAGGCGCTGATCACGCCGATCACACCCAGCGGATGCCACTGCTCGTACATCCGGTGCTGCGGACGCTCCGAGTGCATGGTGTTGCCGTAGAGCATGCGCGACTGGCCGACTGCGAAGTCGCCGATGTCGATCATCTCCTGCACTTCGCCGTCACCCTCGGCCTTGATCTTGCCCATCTCCAGCGAGACCAGACTGCCCAGCGCGTCCTTGTTGGCGCGCAGGGCCTCGTTGACCTTGCGCACCAGTTCACCACGCTGCGGTGCCGGCAGGTTGCGGAAGGTCTCGAACGCCCGCCGCGATTCGGTGATCACGCGCTCGATGTCCTCGGCGGACGGGTTGTGTACCCGGGCGATCAACTCACCGGTGGTGGGGTTGATCGATGCGATCGCGCCCTGGTCGGTGGTCTGGGACCAGCCGCTGCGGGGGGACCAGGCACCGGGGTTGTCCTGGGAGAGTCCCAGTGCGTCGAGGATCTGCTTGCTCACGGATGCGCCTCCATGGGGTCATCGCGGGTTCGGGAGGGCGCGCATTGTGCCACCGCCGCCGGGCCAGGGGCCAGGCGGCGGTGCGATGAGGCGTATCGACGGTGGGTCGGGGGCGTCAGCCGCCGCTGCTGAGGTGGTTGCGCACGTACTCGAAGAGCTCGGGGTGGGTGCCGACGTGCTCCACGATCTCGTTGTAACGATCAGCAGCCAGCCCGGCGTCCCTGATCGCGCGGACCATCGCATCGTCCGCCTCGCGCCGCAGCTGGTTCAGGCCCGAGCCGGAGGCGGTGGCGATCATGGGATCGTAGCGTCGGCTGACCTCGTTCACGCCGCGGTAGGCGCGTACGAACTTCTCCAGCTCCTCCTCAGTCGGCAGACCGACCGGCAGCGGCAAGCCCGCCAGGCCCTCGGCGACCAGGCGGTCGTTCATGGCGGGGAGCCCGGGCAGCTGTGCGATCGCGTTGCGGATCTGGCCCTCACGCACCCGGTAGACGAGGAGGTTGCGGCTGACGCCTACGGTCAGATCACCGCCGCGACCGGTACTGGCACCGGAGCCCACCGCGTTATCCGAGTGGTACTGGTACTCGCGGCAGACCACGTTGGTGAAATGCTGACCGGTGGGGACCTCGAAGTCGCAGAGGATGTCGCGCGAGCCCAAGCGCTCACGACGTTCAGCAGGACTGCCGATCGCGGCGTTGCGCAGGCCCTGCGCCACGATCCGGAGCGCGAGCTCACCCTCGATCCCGAGGTCTCTGCCCATCCGGGCGACCAGGCTGTCGTAGGCCTCGTCCGCTTGCGCGCGGCTGGGTATGGTCGCGGCGGCGACCGCGAAGGTGAAACAGATGAGGTAGCGGTACATGGTTCGGAGACTCCCGTGATCCGTCCGCAGGGGCGATAATAGGGACTGTGACACCCACCTGCAGCAAGGGTTCCGGATGAGACGCGTCGAATTCGGCAATGAGGGGGCGAGGGATCCGGGTTGGCGCCCGGGGTCCTGGCGTGCCCATCCCGCCGACCATCAGCCGCGTTACCCGGACGAGCAGCGGCTGGAACAGGTACTCCAAGCGCTCGGGCGGCTGCCGCAGCTGGTCGCCACCAGCGAGATCGACCGCTTGCGGGCCGCGCTGGTTGGGGTCGCGGCCGGCGAGGCGGTGATGCTCCAGGGCGGAGACTGCGCCGAGACCTTCGATAGTGCTGAAGCTGGCGATGTCGCTGCCCGCCGCGAGCTGTTGATGGGGCTGGCCCAGATCATGGGCCGCAGTCTCGGCAAGCCGGTCGTGGTCGTCGGTCGGATCGCTGGCCAGTACGCCAAGCCCCGCACCGCGCCTGATGAGACCCGCGGCGGGGTGACCCTGCCGGCCTACTACGGCGACCTGATCAACCGGCCCGAGTTCGAGGCCGAGGCGCGGGCACCTGACCCGGAGCGGCTGCTGCGTGGCTACGAGCGCGCTTCCCTGGCGCTGCACGCACTCCGCCATCTGGAGGCCGCCGCGGCCAGCGTCCCGGTGCCGGGCGCGCCGGCCTGCTTCGCAGATGACCCGCTGCGCCTGCGGCTGGCCAGCCTGAGCCGCGCGCCAGCGCAAGCGGTCGGCAGCCAGCTGTACACCAGTCATGAAGCGCTGCACCTGGGCTTCGAGGAGGCGGTCACGCACCGCGCCAACGAGGCTTGGTACAACGGCTCGACCCACCTGCCGTGGATCGGTATGCGCTGTGCGAACGCAGATAGTGCGCACGCGGTCTACGCCAGCGGCATCTGCAACCCGATCGGTATCAAGCTGGGCCCGGCGATGACGCCGCAGATCCTGGATCCGCTGCTGCAGCGGGTGGACCCGCGACGAGAGCCTGGGCGCCTGGTGCTGATCCACCGGCTCGGCACCGATGCGCCACGCGAGCTCCTGGGTCAGTTGATCCGCAGCGTGCGCGATGGCGGCCGCGAGGTGGTCTGGATCTGCGACCCCATGCACGGCAACACCGAGACTTTGCCCGGCGGCCGCAAGACCCGGCGTATGGAGCGGATGTACGCGGAGTTCCAGGTCGCGGTGGAGGTGCATGCGGAGCAGGGCAGTCGCCTCGGTGGCCTGCACCTGGAGCTGACGCCGCGGCCGGTCGCCGAATGCCTGGGCGGGCTGGCCGGTATCGGCGAGGACGCGCTGGCGGCCGGCTACACCAGCCGCGTGGATCCGAGGATGAACCCTGAGCAAGCGCTGGAGTTCGTTCTCCGCGCCGGCGCACGCATGGCCGGCTGATAGCGGACAGCCCAGCACCCGGCTGCTACTATCGCGCGCCTCCGGCCCATACCCTCCTCTGGAGCGCGCCATGCACTTCGACAACATCCAGGTCCCCAGCGACGGGACCCGGATCCGGATCAACCCCGATAACTCCCTGGCGGTCCCGGACCGCCCGATCGTGCCGTTCATCGTCGGCGACGGGATCGGCATCGATGTCACCCCGGTGATGCAGCGGGTGGTGGATGCCGCGGTCACCAAGGCCTACGGCGGCGATCGCGCCATCGCATGGATGGAGATCTACGCGGGCGAGAAAGCGGTGACGGTCTACGGTGCGGACGAGTTCCTGCCCGAGGAGACCGTGCACGCGATGCGCGATTTCGTGGTCAGCATCAAGGGCCCGTTGGGGACGCCGACCGGTGGTGGCATCCGCTCGCTGAACGTCGCCATCCGTCAGGCCATGGACCTCTACGCCTGCGTGCGGCCGATCCGCTACTTCCCCGGCGTGTCCACGCCGATGAAGGACTCCGGGCTGACCGACATGGTGGTGTTCCGCGAGAACACCGAGGACATCTACGCGGGCATCGAGTGGGCCGCCGGCACGCACGAGGTGCAGCAGCTGATCACCTTCCTCAAGGACCAGCTCGGCGTGCACGGGATCCGCTTCCCCTCGAGCTCAGCGATCGGCATCAAGCCGGTGTCCCGCGAGGGCAGCCAGCGCCTGATCCGCAAGGCCATCGAGTACGCGGTCGACAACGACCGGGTCTCGGTGACGCTGGTGCACAAGGGCAACATCATGAAGTACACCGAGGGTGCCTTCTGCCAGTGGGGCTACGAGCTCGCGCGGGAGGAGTTCGGTGCCAAGCCTCTGGACGGAGGTCCTTGGCTCGCGTTCGAGAACCCGCGCACCGGCTACCCGATCGTGGTCAAGGATGTGATCGCCGACAACATGCTGCAGCAGATCCTGCTGCGTCCTGAGGAGTACGACGTCATCGCGACGCTGAACCTCAACGGTGACTACATCTCCGACGCCCTCGCGGCCCAGGTCGGTGGCATCGGCATCGCGCCGGGCGGGAACATCGGGGACGGTTTCGCCGTGTTCGAAGCCACCCACGGCACCGCGCCGGGTTTCGCCGGCAAGGATCGGGTGAACCCTGGCTCGCTGATCCTGTCCGCCGAGATGATGCTGCGCTACATGGGCTGGACCGAAGCGGCGGACCTGATCCTGCAGGGCATGGCGGACACCATCGCTGACAAGATCATGACGTACGACCTGGCGCGGCTGCGCGAGGCGATCCGCGCCGACAAGCGCGGCATCGCTGGCAGGCGTAACGTTGAGGAGAAGATGGATCAGCTGATCCCCGGCGCGACCTTGGTCGGCTGCTCGGGGTTCGGTGATGCCATCATCGATCACATGGAACCGGTCTGAGGGCTGCCCCGCACGATGATCCGCGTCCTGCTCGTCGATGATCACCACCTGGTGCGGACCGGGATGCGCCGCATCCTGGAGGACGCCAAGGATATCGATGTCGTCGGTGAAGCTCAGTCGGGCGAGGAGGCCATCATCAAGGCCGGTGAACTCAGCCCCCAGGTCATCCTGATGGACATCAACATGCCGGGGCAGGGCGGCATGGAGACCACCACGCGGCTGCTCAGCAAGTACCCCGAGATCAAGATCATCGCGCTGACCCAGCATGTGGAGGCGCCGTTCCCGCGGCAGTTCCTGAACTCCGGAGGCCACGGCTTCCTGACCAAGGCCAGCTCCATGGATGAGATGGTCGCGGCGGTGCGCCAGGTGGCTGCCGGCGAACGCTTCGTCTCCAACGATGTCGCGCGCAAGCTCGCGCTGGAACGCGTGGACGGCAACGAGGGCTCACCCTTCGAGCGCCTGTCCCGTCGCGAGCTGCAGGTCGTGGTCATGCTCGCGCAGGGCAAGTCGGTGAAGGACATCTCCGACGGCCTCAAGCTCAGCCCCAAGACCGTTTCCACCTACCGCGCTCGCGTGTTCGACAAGCTCGAGGTCACCTCGGATGTGGAGCTGATGCGGGTGGCGATGCGGTACGGGGTCGTCTGAGGATGCCCCGGGCCCAGGGCCCCGGGCCCCGGGCCGCCACCTTCGATCCTGATTGCCGGGCCTGTCCTCGGCTCGCGGCCTTCCTGGATGAGGTCGCAGTCTCCAACCCAGGCTACTTCTGCAAGCCGGTCCCGAGCTTCGGTGATCCAGCCGCACGGCTGTTGATCGTCGGACTCGCACCCGGCATGCACGGCGCCAACCGCACCGGGCGGCCGTTCACCGGGGACTACGCGGGGATCCTGCTGTACGAGACCCTGCACGCGCTGGGTCTCAGCTCCGCGTCAGCTAGCGTGTCAGCCGACGATGGCCTCATCCTGTTCGGCGCCCGCATCACCAACGCGGTGCGCTGCCTGCCGCCGGCCAATAAGCCGAACCCCGAGGAGGTGCGCCGCTGCAACGCGTTCCTGGCGCATGAGCTCGCCAGCGTGCCCCCGGATGGCGTGGTGCTGGCGCTGGGCAAGATCGCGCACGATGCGGTGCTGCGTGCCAGCAGCCTGAAGGTCAGCGCCATGAAGTTCGGCCACGGCGCCGAGCATGAACTCCCCAGCGGACTGCGGCTCGTCGATTCCTACCACTGCAGCCGCTACAACCAGAACACGCGGCGGCTGACAGTTGAGATGTTCCACCAGGTCCTGGCGCGGGCGGTGGAACTCGCAAAGATCAGCCCCGAGCCGCGAGCCACGGGCCGCGCGTAGGTCTCTGCGGCCGGTCAGGTCTCGCCCTGCGCGAGGCTCGAGGCTCGTGGCGCGAGGCAAGTAGACTCTCCCCATGTCCGACGCCCCTGCCTTCGACAGCAAGCGCTTCCTGCGCAGCCTCACGACCAAGCCCGGGGTCTACCGGATGCTGAACGCGTCCGGTGAGGTGATCTACGTCGGCAAGGCGCGCAACCTGAAGAAGCGGGTGTCCTCGTACTTCCAGCGTCGCCCCGGACCGGAGAAGGTGCGGGTGATGGTCCGGCAGATCACGGACATCGAGATCACCATCACGGCCACCGAGACCGAAGCGCTGGTGCTCGAGTACAACCTGATCAAGGAGCTGAAGCCGCGCTACAATGTGCTGCTGCGCGACGACAAGTCCTACCCCTGGATCCATGTCAGCACCGACCACGCCTACCCGCGCATCTCGGTGTACCGCGGCCCGCGCAAGCGTCCCGGACGCTTCTTCGGGCCGTACCCCTCGGCGGGTGCTGCGCGCACCGCGGTGAACCACCTGCAGAAGCTGTTCCAGCTGCGGCCCTGCGAGGACACTTTCTTCGCCAACCGCACCCGACCCTGCCTGCAGCATCAGATCCAGCGTTGCACTGCGCCCTGCGTGGGCCTGATCGCGCCGGAGCGCTACGCCGAGGATGTGCACCAGGCCATGCGCTTCCTGGACGGTGATGACCAGGACATCGTCAAGGACCTGGATGTACGCATGGAGGCGGCGGCCGATGAACAGGACTACGAGCGCGCCGCGGTGCTGCGCGATCAGATCCAGCACCTGCGCGAGGCGCAGGCGCGCCAGATCGCCGGTGGCGGCAGCGGCGACCTCGATGTGGTCGCGGTGCACAGCGAGGGTGGCTGGACCTGCGTGGGCCTGATGTTCGTGCGCCGCGGCGATGTGCTCGGCACCCGCAGCTACTTCCCGCGCACTGCGGACGAGACGCCGGCGGCGGAGATCCTGTCCGCCTTCCTGGCGCAGCACTACCTGGGCCACCGCGCACCGCGCGAGATCCTGATCGACCGCGAGATCGAGGATGCGGATCTGCTCGAGACCACGCTGACCGAGTCCTCAAAGCACAAGGTGCGGATCAGCGTGCCCCAGCGCGGCGACCGCAGCCGCTGGATGGGCATGCTGCGCGAGAACGTCCAGCAGACGCTGGCGATGCGCATGGCCAGCGATGCCAGCGTCGCCCAGCGCCTGACTGCGCTGGCCGATGCGCTGGGACTCCCAGCACCGCCGAAGCGCATCGAGTGCTTCGATGTGTCGCACAACCAGGGCCAGCTCACGGTCGCCAGCTGCGTGGTGTTCACCGATGCGGGGCTGGTGCGCGAGCAGTACCGGCGTTTCAACATCGAGGGCATCGCACCGGGCGACGACTTCGCCGCGCTGCGCCAAGCCCTGATGCGGCGTTACCTGCGCGTCGTGAAGGGCGAGGTGCCGATGCCGGAGCTGCTGCTGATCGATGGTGGCGAGATCCAGTTGCGCCAGGCGGAGGAGGTGCTGGCGGAGCTCGGCCTCACCGGGATCCCCATCCTCGGTATCGCCAAGGGCCGCAGCCGCCGCCCCGGGCGCGAGCAGCTGTTCTTGTCCGGTAGGGAGGGCGCACTTAGACTGCCTGCGGACTCAGGGGCTCTGCACCTGCTCCAGCAGGTGCGTGACGAAGCGCACCGGTTCGCCATCACCGCGCTGCGGCGCCGTCGGGAACGCAGCGGTGTCCGCTCCGTCCTCGAGGACATCCCGGGACTCGGTCCCAAGCGGCGGCGGGCCTTGCTGAAGCACTTCGGAGGCCTGAAGGCGATCGAAGGGGCAGGGCCGGACGACCTGGCGCGCGTCGAGGGCATCAGCCTCGGCCTCGCGAAACGGATCCATAGCTGCTTCCACGGGGAGGACTGAGTGTTCGCTGGCTGGCCGAATCTGCTGACCTGGATGCGCATCGCGTTCATCCCGCTGCTGGTGGCGACCTTCTACCTGCCCTGGGTGTGGGCGCGGCCGGCTGCTGCCATCGTGTTCAGCATCGCAGCGATCACCGACTGGCTGGATGGGCACCTGGCCCGGCGCTTGGGCCAGACCACCACTTTCGGTGCGTTCCTGGATCCGGTGGCGGACAAGCTGATCGTGGCGACGGCCCTGGTCCTGATCGTGCAGAAGGACCCGCGCGCCTGGGTGGCGCTATGCGCCATGACCATCATCGGCCGCGAGATCGCGATCACCGCGCTGCGTGAGTGGATGGCCACGATCGGCGAACGTTCCCTGGTGCAGGTGAGCTGGCTGGGCAAAGTGAAGACCACCTTCCAGATCACCGCCGTGATCATGCTGCTGTTCCACCAGCCGTTCCCGCCGCAGGCCTGGATGCCCTTCGAGCTGCCCGTGCAGCTGCCCATCTACGAGCTGGGACTGCTGGCGCTGGTGGCTGCAGCGGCCCTGACCCTATGGTCCATGGTCCTGTACCTGAGGGCCGCTTGGCCGCTGTTGCGGGACCGCTGAAGGGTGTAACTGCTTGACAGCACTGGTCGTGCGGCTAGAATGCCGCCCTCGCGCGGGAATAGCTCAGTTGGTAGAGCACAACCTTGCCAAGGTTGGGGTCGCGAGTTCGAGTCTCGTTTCCCGCTCCAGATACCGAAGACCTCGGAGGCAGTCCTCCGGGGTCTTCTGCTTTCCGGGGCCCTGAACGCGCCGCCTCAGCGGCCGGCGCACAGGTCCCATCTGCTAAGATTCCGCGTCCTGTCACGCGGGTGGCGGGTATCTCCGGGGCTAGGTGGCAGAGTGGTCATGCAACGGCCTGCAAAGCCGTGTACACCGGTTCGATTCCGGTCCTAGCCTCCATCTGTAGCAGCCGTGTTACGGCTGAACGCCCGGGTGGCGGAACTGGTAGACGCAGGAGACTTAAAATCTCCAGGGAGCGATCCCGTGCAGGTTCAAGTCCTGCCCCGGGCACCATCCGAGGAGCAGCCGCCGGAATGACGCCCGCAGCAGCCGAGCCGATCCTGCAGGCCACAGGCCTGGAGTTGTGGCGTGGCGAGCGTTG
>Ga0214472_10003192_pt1 | contig 17404 bp, 22 predicted proteins | sample RVTome_6_FD_207662 | JGI IMG/M metagenome (GOLD analysis project Ga0214472, IMG submission 207662) | Soil microbial communities from uranium-contaminated site in the Upper Colorado River Basin, Wyoming, United States - RVT140D175 | ecosystem: Environmental > Terrestrial > Soil > Contaminated >... | reverse complement strand
TCACCGGGACTCTGCGGGCGCTGCGCGTGCTTTCGCGCAGCGCGCATGTAGCGACCCAAGGGCCGGTTTGGTACGTGGAGGGGAAGGCGGTTTGACCGACCCCATCGCCTGGAAGGCAATCGAGCCGGGCGCGCCGGTCTTCTCTTCCGAGGGCGAGGCCGTCGGCAAGGTCAGCCAGGTGGTCGGAGACACAAACGCCGACGTCTTCACGGGACTTGCGATCTCAACCCACACGTTCGGTGCCGACCGATTCGTCGAGTCCGAACGTGTCCGCGGCATCTACCCGGAGCGGATCGACCTCGCTCTGAGCAAGGACGAGATCGATCGCCTTCCGGAGCACAAGGACCCGCCCGCGGTACGGTGGCGGCCCGGAGATCGTCGCGGCGGATTCTTCAGCCGCTTGTTCCGCCGCTAGGCTGCCCGCCGTCCCCTCCCAGGAGGTTCTCCCATGGTGACTCGCCGACGCGGGTTCGCATTCACGCCGACGTCGATCCTCGTGATCGCCGCGGTCGTTTTCTTCGTCCTCGCAGCAATCGGCGTGGACAGCGACGACGTCGAGCTCGTCGCACTTGGACTTGCCTGTTTCGCCGCCTCGTTCCTTCTCTAAAAGGGGTTCCGGCGAGTGCCTGACACTCGTTCTTGTCCCGGAAGGGCACGGCCTTTGGCCCAAATGTGTGACAAAAGCCGGCCGTAAGGGAGACGGATCGAGGGCCGGCTCCGCGGAAATAGGAGGCTAGGCGCGCAACTCGGCGCCGAACCGCTCGGCAAGCGCCGTGACGATGCGCTCGCGCAGCGCGCGCGCGTCTTCGTCCGAGAGCGTTCGCTCGGGCGACTGAAACGCGACGCTGAACGCAATCGACTTCTTCCCTGCCGGAATCTGGCCTCCGCGGTAGACATCGAAGACATGCATCTCGCGAAGCTCGAGGCTCGCCGCCTCGCGCGCGGCAACCACCATGTCTCCCGCGAGGACGTCCTCGTCCACCACGAACGCAAGATCCTGGTGCACCACGGGGTACGTGATGACGTCCTCGTAGACGATCCGCTCGGGGACGAGCGCGAAGAGCGTCGGCAGGTCGAGCTCGAACGCGCCCCAGGCACCTTCCAGCAGCGACGGGTGAAGCTCGCCCACCCAGCCGGACTCGACCCGCGCCGCATTGCCCGGATGGAGGAAGCTCGCCTGCGCGCGCTCGACCCGCAGCGGCACGTGGAGCGATTCGTACAGCGTCTCCAGAATCCCCTTCGCGCGGAAGAAACCGCCCTGGACGATGCACCCGAGGTGCCAGTGCTCGTCCGGCCGAGGGCCGCCGGAGGGGAGGTAGACCCGGGCAACCTCGAAGAGCGCGATGCGCTCGTTCCCCGCGTCGAGGTTCAGCTGGGCCGACTGGAGGAGACCCTGGAGGAGCGTCGTCCGCAGCACCGCCTGCTCCGCCGAGAGCGGCACCGGCAGCCTGATCGCATCCGGAGCGGGGTCATCGGCGACAAGGCTCGATGTGTACGCCTCGGAGCAGCCGCAGCCGACGAGGACGTCCTCCACGAGCCGGCGCAGCCGCTGCTCGTTCGTCAAGAGCCCGGCCAGCCCGCGCGGGAGCGTGAACGGCACCTCGGGCAGGTGGAAGCGCGCCACCTCCTCCACGAGGTCGGCCTCCCTTGTCACGTCGCGCGCGCGCCAGGTCGGCACGGCCACGGACTCGACGCTCACCCCGAAGCCGAGCTTGTCCAGGACCCGCACCTGCTCTTCAGCGGGGATGTCGAGGCCGACGAGCTCATTCGCGCGCTCGGCGCGGAAGGGAACGACCTGCGGCTCCGGCAGCTCACCTTTGACGTCGACGTCACCGGTCCAGCGGGCCCCGGCGAGCTCGACGATCAGCTCGGTGGCCAAGGCCGCTGCCTGCGGCGCAAGGTAGGGATCGACCCCCTTCTCCCACCGGCCGGAGCCCTCCGTGCGGAGCCCATGCCGCTCAGAGCTGCGGAGGATCCCCAGAGGCTCGAAGTTGGCGGCCTCGAGGAGCACGCTGGTCGTCTCCTCCAGCACCTCCGTGTCGAGCCCGCCCATGATCCCGGCGAAGGCGACCGCGCGCTCGGCGTCCGCGATGACGAGATCCTCCGGATCGAGCTTGCGGAGATTCCCGTCGAGGCTCGTGAACTCCTCGCCCTTGCGGGCGCGGCGAACCACGATCCGCCCCCCGCCGAGCTTGTCGAAGTCGAAGGCGTGCAACGGGTTGCCGAGCGCGTGCATGACGTAATTCGTCACGTCGACGACGTTCGAGATCGGGCGCATGCCGGCGGCCGTGATCCGGGCCTTGAGCCAAGGCGGTGACGGCCCGATCTGGACGTCCTTGAAGAGGCGCCCGATGTAGCGCGGGCACCCTCCGAGGTCCTCAACCGTCACTTCGACCTGCTCGTCGCCCGTCATCATTTGACGCGTAGCGTTGCGACCGGGAGGGGGCGCGAGTTCCACGTCGTACAGAGCGGCCACTTCCCGGGCCACCCCGTACACCGCAAGCAGATCGGGCCGGTTCGGCGTGATCTCGAGCTCGAGGACGACATCGGCGAGCGGAAGCACGTCGGCGAGGGGCGTGCCCGGCTCAAGCGGCTCGGCCAGGACGAGGATGCCCGTGTGATCGGTGCCGAGCTCGAGCTCCTGCTCCGAGAGGATCATTCCGTCGGAGACGCTGCCGCGCAGCTTCGCGCGCTCCAGCCGCCGGCCGTCCGGGAGCACCGCGCCTGGGAGCGCCACCGCGACCGTCGCGCCCTCGCCGAAGTTCCACGCACCGCAGACGATCTGGCGCGGCTCCTTCTCTCCGACGTCCACGCGGCAGAGCTGGAGGCGGTCGGCGTTCGGGTGCTTGCCCGCCTCGACCACGCGGCCGACCCGGTAGAGGCCGAGATTGCCGTCCTCATCGGCCACGCCGCGCCGGAAGACGCGCTCAACCCCGGCGACGGAGACATTGACGCGCTCGACGAGCTCCTCCACCGCCGCGTCTACCGGGACGTAGTCGCGCAGCCAGTTGAGAGGGATTTTCATCTCAAAATTGCCTCAAGAAGCGGAGGTCGTTCTGCCAGAGCTGGCGCAGATCCGGCAGTCCGTGCCGCAGCAACGCGATGCGCTCCAGCCCGAGTCCGAACGCGAACCCCGAGACTTGCTCCGGGTCGTAGCCGACGTTCGTGAGCACGTTCGGGTCGACGAGACCCGAGCCGCCCATCTCGATCCAGCCCGTATGCTTGCACGTGCTGCACCCCGCTCCCTCGCAGATGAAGCAGGAGACAGCAGCTTGCAGGGAGGGCTCGGTGAAGGGGAAGAAATCGGTCCCGAAGCGCACGCGACGGTCCTCGCCGAAGAGCGCGCGCATGAGGTGGAGGAGCGTTCCCTTCAGGTCGGCGAGCGTGATCCCGCGGTCGACGGCCAGCCCTTCGACCTGGTGGAAGATCGGGACGTGTGTGGCGTCAGCCGTGTCTCGCCGGTAGACGCGTCCGAGCGAGACGATGTAGACGGGAGGCTCCTGCGCCTCCATGACCCGGATCTGCGAGGGTGAAGTCTCCGTCCGCAGGACGATGTCGCCGTTCAGGAAAAGCGTATGGAGAGGCGAGCGCGTGACGTGCCCCGGCGGCATGTTGAGAGCGTCGAAGAGGTGCCAGGTGTCCTCGACCTCGTCTCCGTCTACGACCTGGTAGCCGAGCCCCACGAAGACGTCCTCGACCTCGCGCCGGATCTGGGTGATGAGGTGCAGATGGCCGCGGGGAACCGCTTCTCCCGGCAGCGTCACGTCGACGATCTCCTCCGTCAGACGCCGGTCGAGCTCGGCCCGCCGGAGCTCGTCCTCACGCTCCGCGACCAGGCGCTCGATCTCCTCACGGAGCTCGTTTAGGGTGCGGCCCGTCTCAGGGTCGCGTACCTCGCGGAGGGCCTGTTTCAGCTCGCTCTTCCGGCCGAGGTAACGGACGCGCGCCTCATCGAGCTCGTCGAGCGTCTCCACCTCGGCCACGGCCGCGCGCGCCGCCGCTCCCAGCTTGTGGGCGTCCATCGAGCCGAGTGTAGTTAGACGAGGCCGAGGCGGCGGGCCTTCGCGAGCGCCTCGAGCTGGGAGTGGCTTCCCAGCTCTAGGAGGACGGCGCGAATGTGGTTTCGGACCGTGTGCTCGGCCAGCCCGAGCTGCGCCGCGATCGCCTTCGCAGGCACCCCCTGGCCGAGAAGCCTGAGCGTCTCGCGCTGGCGGGCGGTGAGATGAAGCCCGGCCCGCTCCCGCTCCGTTGAGGCGTCCATCGGCGGAGGCACCATGAGGTGGAGGAAGACGCGCTCGTCCCCGCACCCGACCGCCACCGTGGAGAGGACGATCCGGTGGTTGTCCTCATGTGCCCTGAGGACGAGCGCGTGGCAGGGAACCGGCCAGCCTTCGCGAGCGAGCCGCGCGAAGGAGCATCCTGGGTGGCAGACGAGATTGTCCGTGTCATCGTGCCCGGACAGGACTTCCCAGCAGTACCGGCCGATCGCCTCGCTCGCCTTCAGCCCGGTGAACCTTTCAGCCGCCGTGTTCCACGCGAGGACCCGAAGCTCGCCGTCGAAGACGAAGAGCGGATCCCCGGACGCGAACTCCTCCGAGCGTACGCCGATCATGGCTGCAATCGTCCGTGGACCAGCCCAGGCCCACATCGGCGGAAACCCCGAGCGACGAAGCGGGAAAACCCTTAGTGGGGAGGAAGCCGAATGGCTCCCTCCCCACGGCGTGAGGTCAGACCTCGAGCTTCGCCTTCAGGTTGGCGAGGAGCGTGTCCACCTCGAACTCGTTGCGGCGAATCAGGAACGCCTCGTCCTCCTTCGTGGCGAAGCGGGTCGGGACCTCGTACTCCGCCTGGAAGTCGACCTTCGTCGTTCCGTTCTCGCCGTGGAACTCCCACACGTACGTGCCTTTCATGTCGCCCATCGCCTTCTCGGCGATCCGCTTGCCGAGGATCCGCTCGAGGATCTCGGTCGTGCCGCGGAAGTGCGCGCCGGCCATGTTGTAGAGCCACGCGTACCTGTAGCCCCCATCCGGGAGCTTCTCGACGTCCTTCACCTCGAACAGGCTCGGCCAGATCTTCGGAAGGTTCGTCGGCTCATCGACGAAGGTGAACACTCTTTCGACGGGAGCCTTGATCGTGATCGTCTTCAGCAACTTGGGCATCTGCTCACACCCCTTTCTGGTTGTTCTCACAGGTCGCTGGAGTCTTACGAGACCGCGAGGGGACGGCCTGACAAAAGTTGCCCAGGTTCTCCGCAGGCGCAGGTGCGCGCCATCCGTATTCGCGCGCAAGCGGAATCCGGGCGCTCACGGATGCATGTGCGAAGACGAAGAACCACCCTTCGCCCAACGAGAAAGGAGGTGGCGAGATGAGGCGCATCGCGTTCTCCGCGGTGGTTGCGGGCGCCGTCTTCGCGGCAGCAGGCTGCGGAGGCGGCGAGGAGTCGACGCCGGTCTCCTCGCCCGGCGCCCCGGCCAGCGCAACGCTTGCGATCCAGCACGTCGATGACGGTTGCCACGTCTGGAGCGACGGCCGCCGCCAAGGAAGTCAAATGAGCGTGCGTCTCTCGAGTGGCGGCGCGCTGACCGTGCGGAACAACGACGTCGACGTCCACCGTCTCATTCAGCTTGCCGGGCCCGAGCTCACGCTGGGCAGCCCGATGATGATGGGCGCCGGCGCTGCCATCGTGTTCCCCGAGCCCGGAACCTACCGATTGGCGACGGAAGTCGTGGAGGTCGAGGGCATGGACGAGATGATGGAGGTCGAGACCGAGGGCCCTGACAACGAGCTGCGGCTGATCGTCGAGGTCTCGTAGAGAGGCACCAGGGCGCGGAGGGCGCGCCCCGCGCGCCCTCCCGTACCCTGCCTCCGTGAGCTTCCGGATCGACATTTCTCTCGAGTCGGGGGGCGAGACGTCCCTCTGGTGGGCCACGAAAGCCGAATGGGAACGTCTGGTCGACGTCGCCGGGTTCGGGACCGAGGCGCTCTTCGGCTGGTTCGACCGGCGGCCGTTCGACGACGAGAGCGAGGAGTTCGTGTGGATCGCGCGCAAGCCGGGCTGAGCCCGTACGACGCGATCGCCGGGCTCTACGACCCATGGAGTCGGAGCGTCATCGAGGACGTGGACTTCTACGTCAGCGAGGCGCGGGCCTCGGGTGGGCTGATCGTCGAGCTCGGAGTCGGCACCGGGCGGATCGCCGTCCCGAGTGCGCAGGCAGGGGTCCGGGTCATCGGCATCGACTCGTCGGAGCGCATGCTCGAGCGGTGCCGCACTCGAGCGGAGGAAGCCGGGGTCGCCGAGCTCATCGACCTCAGGCTCGGCGACCTTCGGCGCCCGCCCGTGGACGAGCTGGTCGGCCTGGTCACGTCACCCTTCCGCTCGCTCCTCCACCTGCAGACGGATGCTGAGCGGCTCGAGGCGCTCGCTGAGGTGCACAGGCTCTTGGTACCCGGGGGCCGCTTTGCCTTCGACGTCTTCGAGCCGAGCGCGGAGGACATCCAGGAGACCGACGGCCGCTGGCTGGAACGCGAGCCCGGGGTCTGGGAGCGGGCCGACTGGGACGTCGACCTGCGCATCCTTCACCTCTCGGTCCGCGGAGAAGAGGGCGAGACCAGCATGAGGCTCGCCTGGCTCGCACCGATCGAGTGGCGCATGCTCCTCGACCGGGCCGGCTTCGGGGAGGTCGCCTGCTACGGCTGGTTCGACCGGCGGCCGTACGCGGGCGGTGAAGACTCCGTCTGGATTGTCTGCCGCCCGGAGGAGTAGGGTTTCCCCGTGGTCTGGGCCATCGTCTCGATCGCCGTCTTCCTCCTGCTCGTCCTCGTTGTCGTAGTCCTCTACAACCGGCTCGTCCGCCTGCGAAACCGTGTCGAGAACGCCTGGGCCCAGGTCGACGTGCAGCTCAGGCGCCGCTACGACCTGATCCCCAACCTCGTGGAGACCGTCAAGGGCTACGCCTCCCACGAACGCGCGACCTTCGAGGAGGTGACGAAGGCGAGGACTCGCGCGCAGGAGGCGCGCACCGTGCCCGAGCAGGCCGAGGCCGAGAACATGCTCACAGCCGCGATCGGGCGGCTCTTCGCGGTCGCCGAGGATTACCCGGAGCTGCGCGCGTCCGAGAACTTCCAACAGCTTCAGAGCCAGCTCGAGGACACCGAGCAGAAGATCGCGATCTCGCGGCAGATCTACAACGACGCCGTGCTCACGTACGACACCGCCCTCGAGACCGTGCCGACGAACATCATCGCGGGCCTCTTCTCCTTCGAGGAGAAGCTGTACTTCGAGATCGAGGAACCGGCCGTCCGGGAGGCCCCACGAGTGCAGTTCTGAGGGCGGCGTTTGCGGTCCTCGCGCTCGCAGCGTTCCTCGCCTCCGCAGGCCCGGCTTCAGCGAAGAGCTTCCTCCTCCCGGCCGCGAACGTGCGGGTGGCCGTCCAGCCCGACGGGGCGCTCGCGATCGAGGAAGAGATCTCATTCGTCTACGACGGACATTTCAGCGGCGGCTTCCGCGAGATCCCTCTACGCGAGGGCGAGCAGATCAGCGATGTCTTCGTCGCCGAGGGCGGAACGCGCTATGCGCCCGGCGCTCCCACCGAGATCGGGAGCTTCGGGGAGGACGGAACTTTCGGGGTCGCCCGGCTGGATGATGGCGCGCGGATCGTTTGGCACTACCGGGCGTTCTCGGAGCTGCGCACGTTCACGATCGGCTACACGCTTCGCGGCGTCGCGGTCGCCTACGACGACGTCGTCGACGTCAATCTCAAGGTCTGGGGCGACGAGTGGGAGGTGCCGCTCTCGAATCTGACCGCCGAGCTCGCGCTCCCCGGTCTTGCCTCGGGCCGCGCTTACCGGGCCTGGGGCCATCCGGTCTCCGTACGCGGCGAGGTCCAGCGCCTGCCCGATCGCGTCTTGCTCTACGCCAACAACATTGGCTCCCACGAGTTCGTCGAGCTGCGCGTGGTCTTTCCCGCATCCCTACTCTCTTCCCCCGCCTCGGCGAAGCGCGGCAGCGGCGCGGCGCTCGACCGGATCGTCGCGGAGGAGCTCGAGGACGCGGCCGCGTTCGAGCGCGATCAGGAGCGCATTCGAGGCGCGCTTCGGAACCTCCCGCGGACGATCTTCGTGCTCCTCCTGGCAGCCCTCGGCCCCGCGGCGGCGGTTCTCGCGTCCACGTGGTGGTTCTTCGGACGCGAGCGGCGAACCGGTTACGACCGCGAATACGAGCAGGAGCCGCCTTCGGAGCTCACGCCGGCGCTCGTTCCGCCGCTCCTGCGCCAGCGGCCGGCCGTCGGGTCACACGAGTTTACGGCGACCCTCTTCGATCTCATTCGGCGGGGGCGCTACCAGGCGAAGCCCGTGACGACCGAACGCTCCGTGTGGGCGGGGCTTCGCAAGCAGGACCTCGCAGATCTCGAGCTCTCCGTCGGAGACGAGGCCCTCGACCTCGCCGACCACGAGCGGCCCGTCGCGAAGGTCATCGACGACGTGCTGGGAGGAGGCCCCGAAGTCCTCTCCGAGTTCCGGACGAGGATCAAGGAAGACCGGGCGGAGAACAGCAAGCGCTTCACGAAGTTCAAGCAGGCCGTCGGCGACGAGATCAAGCTACGCCGCTGGTTCAGCGCCGACGGGCTCAAGCTCCTGCTGGGCTCTGCGGCTCTCCTCGGCATCGGTGGCGCCGTCCTCCTCTGGACGGGGATCGAGCGCTTCGAGTCGTTCGCCCCACGCTGGAAGGACATCCTCTTCATAACCTTCGGGGCCTGCGGCTGCCTGAATGCGGGCGTGCTCGGGTTTGCCGCAATCGCCCAGCACCCTCTTTGGCGGCGGCGATCGGGGGAGGCTCAGCAGGAGGCCGAGCGCTGGGAGGCGTTCCGGCGCTACCTGAGCGACTTTCCGCGTCTGGACATCGCGCCGCCGGCGTCTCTCGAGCTCTGGGAGCGCTACCTCGTCTACGGCATCGCGTTCGGCATCGCCGAGCGGGTCCTCCAGGGCGCGCACCTCCATATGCCCGAAGAGCTCCACGAGGCGAGCTCGGTGTTCTGGATCAGCGGCGACGGCGACCTCGGCGCGGGGCCGACTGCGCTCGGCATCGGCGATCTTTCGGCAGGCTTCGGCGACGCGCTCGCCCCACCCTCGAGCGGCTCAGGCGGGTTCGGCGGCGGCTTCTCCGGCGGCGGCGGAGGAGGAGGAGGAGGCGGAGGTGGCGGCGCTTGGTGAGCCGCTAGCGCCGACGCCTCCATTCATAGAGAGCGATCGCGCCGGCTACGGCGACGTTGAGCGATTCGGCACCGTCTCGAGTCGGAATCGACACGACCTCGTCACACTCCCGTAGGACTTCGGGGGTCAGACCCTCGCGCTCCGCGCCGAGAACGAAGGTCGCCCGCTCGCCGAGCGGAAAGTCCAGCAGGGACTGGCCAGCCTGCGGGACGAGGGCGAGACGCGGTCGGGGCGCCTCCTCGAAGCCGGCCAACGGGACGCGAAAGAGAGCGCCCATCGACGCACGCAAGGCCTTCGGCGATGCCGGATCGGCGCTCCCGGCCGAGAGCGCGACAAAGGCCGGCCCAAAGGCATCGGCGGCGCGGACGAGCGTTCCGACGTTGCCGGGATCGCCGACCCGCCAGAGGGCGAGCCCGACGGGTGCTCCCGTCCCGCTCGGCAGGTCGGCGTGACGGAAGACCGCAATTACGCGCGGCGGGTGGGCAAGCGTGGAGACCTCCGCGAGGAGCTCGGGCGCAACCTGCTCCCCGTGCGGCAGCCGCTCGTTCAGTGCGGGGCGTTCTGCGTCGAGGAGCGTCTCGACGGGCTCGAGCCCCGCGTCCAACGCGGCGGCGACTAGGTCCTCGCCCTCGCAGACGAAGAGGCCGAGCTTCTCCCGCTGGCGCCGTGCGTGGAGCTTGCGCACGAGCTTGAGCCGGGGATTCGCTGCGGACGTAATCAAAGCCACACCATCGAGTTGGCGTGCCCGTCCAGGCGGGCGAGACGGCGACGCTCACCTCCGGGCCAGGTCTGTGTCTCGAGCACGAAGGCGTGGTAGCCCACCTCCTCGTCACGGGCGCTCTCGTACGAGACCCACGCCAGGGGCTGTTCCTCCCCGGCCCGCTCCATCGTCTCACGCAGGCTGTCGGCGTCCTCGGGGCGCAGGTAGACCGCCGAGGCGGAGTGGAAAACCACGGTGAGCGCGTCGGGCTCGCGGCGCTCGAGCAAGGCCGGCAGGACCTCGACGTAGTCGCCCTCCAGGATCTCCGGGGGATCCTCCCGGATGAGCTCGATCGCCTTGCGCAAGCGGTCGAGGCGATCCGTCTGGTCTGCCCAGACGAAGGCCTCGAGGAGATGCGCGCCGTGCTCGCTCGTGACGTCGACCGGGCGACGATCGATCCCGATGCGCCGCCGCACCTCGACCCGGCGTTCGAGCAGCTCCCGCGGTGGGCCCCCGCGGGCCTCCCCGGTCAGCTCGAGGGGTGCGTCCCGTGCGCCCCAGACGAGATCGCCGTAGCGGTAGCGGTGACGGTCCCAGAAGAGATTGAGCCCGCCGCTCGGCCCGAGCTCGATCAGATCGAGGGGCCGGTCCCTCGCGACGCTGAGGAAGGCCGGCAGCAAACCCCAGCAGCGCTGCACCTCATTCGTCTGAACCGGCTGCTCGGCGATAAAGCGAGTGACCCAGTCCCGCTGACTCTCGAGCACACCGTGGAACTTCGGCCAGGGGTGTCGAACGACGCCCGAGAGCTCGAGATAGTGGACGGCGCCGAAGAGCCGCAGCGGCGCCTCCCAGCGTGGCTTGTGATCGCCGACCAGCTCAGCCACGAGCGGATCGTCCGCGTATCGGCGCGCGAGCGACGCGTAGAGCTTCGACCCGCCCCGCTCGAAGTCGTCCGCCATGCGGCGGAAGACTTCCGCGACGGTCTCGTCGGGTGTCAGGCTTCTAGAGCGGTTCTTGCCTGAGCGGCGACCGCCGAGAAGGCCGCCGGGTCGCTGACGGCGAGGTCCGCGAGCACCTTGCGGTCGAGCTCGATGTTCGCCTTGCGGCAGCCCGAGACGAACTGGTTGTAAGAGAGGCCCTCGCGGCGAGCGGCCGCGTTGATCCTGATGATCCAGAGCCGGCGGAACACCCGCTTGCGCTTCTTGCGGTCGCGATAGGCGTGGTTGTCCGCCTTGAGGATCTGCTCCTTCGCCTTGCGATAGGAGACATGGGGCTGACCCACATAGCCCTTGGCCTGCTCTAGAACCCTGCGGCGCTTCTTCCGCGCGTGCACCGAGCGCTTTACCCGCGGCATCTTTTTCCTCCCCTCGCTCCCTAGCGGCCGAGCAGGCGCCGGACCTCGCTCGCGTCCGCCCCCTCGACCGACTGGTCGCGGCGGAAGTCGCGGCGGCGCTTGGCGCTCTTCTTCTCCAGGTTGTGGCTCTTCATCGCGTGCCGGCGGAGGATCTTGCCGCCCCCGGTGAGCTTGAACCGCTTCTTGGCGGCGCTGTTCGTCTTCTGCTTAGGCACTCTGTGCAGCCCTCACTTGCCCGATGTTCCGGTGTGGCGCGAGCACCATGACCATGTTGCGCCCGTCCTGGATCGGCGGCGACTCGATCTCGCCCAGGTCCTTGACGTCCTCTGCGAGCCGCATGAGCAGGTCGCGACCGCGTTCGGGATGGCTCTGCTCCCGGCCGCGGAACATGATCGTCACCTTGACCTTGGCTCTCTTGTTGAGAAACCGCACGACATGCCCCTTCTTCGTCTCGTAGTCATGCACGCCGATCTTCGGCCGAAACTTGATCTCCTTGACGTGGATCTGCGACTGGTTCTTGCGCGCCGCCTTCGCCTTCTGCTCGAGCTCGTAGCGGTACTTGCCGTAGTCCATCACGCGGACGACCGGCGGGTCCGCCTCCGGCGCGACCTCGACGAGGTCGAGGTTCTTCGAGAAGGCGTATTCGAGCGCCTCGGCAGTCTGCTTGATGCCGACCTGCTCCCCCTCCTCGGAGACGAGGCGGACGCGGGGCACGCGGATCGCCTCGTTGATACGAGTCTGAGGCTGAGACGGCCTCTCCTGCTCGAAGCCGCGGCGCGGCCTCACTGACGTTTCACCAAGTTCTGCCTATTCCTCCTCGTAAGACAAACGAAAAGCTGCACGCAGCAGCTTCGTCAACCCCCTCATTCGGTTAAACCTTCGTCGGGCCGAAGCCCCGAAGGTGAGGAAACGTCGCTCCTGCTTGCAGGGGCTACACCTTAGCAGCCGCCCGGAGCTCGTCCAGGAGAGCGTCGACGCTCAGGGATGACTGCTCTCCGCCACGCCTCCGCACGGCGACCGAATCGCGCGTTTCCTTGTCGCCCCAGACGAGCACGTAGGGCAGTTTCTCCAGCTCCGCGTCGCGGATCCGCTTGCCGAGGGTCTCCGAGCGCTCGTCCACGCCCGCGCGAAAGCCGGCCGCGCGGAGCTCGTCTGCGAGCGACTCCGCGTCGCCGCGATGCTCCTCGCCGACCGGCAGAACGCGCACCTGCTCGGGCGCGAGAAAGAGGGGCAGGTCGCCGCCGGTGTGTTCGAGGTAGATCCCGAAGAAGCGCTCGAAGGAGCCGAGAAGCGCCCTGTGGATCATCGCGGGCGTGTGCTCAGCGTTGTCGGAGCCCGTGTAGGCGAGGCCGAATCGCTGCGGCATCTGGAAGTCGAGCTGGATCGTCGAGATCTGCCAGCTCCGCCCGAGCGAGTCGGTCATGTGCATGTCGATCTTCGGCCCGTAGAAGATCCCCTCGCCCTCGGCGACGCGGTACTCGAGGCCCTGGCGCTCGAGCGCAGCGGCAAGCGCGCTCTCAGCCCGATCCCATTCTTCCTCGGTGCCGAGACGATTCTCCGGCCGCGTGGACAGCTCGGCATGAACGTCGAGGCCCAGGAGGTTGTAGAGGTAGAAGGCGTAGTCGAGGCAGCCGAGTACCTCGTCCTCGACCTGCTCGGGCGTGCAGTAGATGTGCGCGTCGTCCTGGACGAAGTGACGGACGCGTAGGAGACCGTGCAGCGTGCCCGAGAGCTCGTTGCGGTGCAGATTGCCGGCCTCGGCCAGGCGTAGCGGCAGCTCGCGGTAGCTCCGTGCGCGCTGCGCGTAGAGGACGCAGTGGCCTGGGCAGTTCATCGGCTTGAGCCCGTACTCGCGCTCCTCGGCCTCGAGCGTGAACATGTTCTCGCGGAACTTGTCCCAGTGGCCCGAGGTGCGCCACAAGTCGGCGTCGTAGAGCTGGGGAGTGCGTACCTCGTGATAGCCCCGGCGCTCGTTCTCACGCCGGCGCAGGTCCTCGAGGACGTTCCAGACGGCCATGCCGCGCGGATGCCAGAACGGCATCCCGGGCGCGAGCTCCGAGAAGTCGACGAGGTCGAGCTCCCTGGCGAGGCGCCGATGGTCGCGGCGCTTCGCCTCCTCGAGGCGATGGAGGTGCTCCTCGAGATCCTTGGGGTCGAAGAAAGCTGTTCCGTAGACCCGCGTCAGCTGCGGCTTCGTCTCGTCGCCGCGCCAGTAGGCGCCCGCCAGCGAGAGCAGCTTGATCGCCTTGATCGGCTGCGCGTTCTGCAGGTGGGGGCCGCGGCAGAGGTCGACGAAGTCACCCTGCTTGTAGAGCGAGATGTCGCCCTCGGCGGTGTCGACGAGCTCGACCTTGTACGGCTCCTCCTGGCTCTCGAAGAGACGGCGGGCCTCGTCGCGGCCGATCTCCTCGCGCTGCCACTCACGCCCCTCGGCGATCTCACGCCGGATCTCCTCCTCGAGCCGCTCGAGCGCGTCCTCTCCGACCGGCGCGGGGAACTCGAAGTCGTAGTAGAAGCCGTTCTCGATCGGCGGCCCGATCGCCACCTTCGTGCCCGGGTAGAGGCGGCGGGCGGCCTCGGCCAGAAGGTGCGCGGCCGAGTGACGGAGCACCCAGAGGGCGTCGGGATCGTGACGGTCGCGCGTGGTCAGGATCTGAATCTCCTCCCCTTCCACGAGCGGCAAGCGCAGATCGCGGACGCTGCCATTGGCGCGGACGAGCACGGCGTCCTGAGCGAGCTTCGGGCCGATGGCGCGCGCCGCGTCGAGGCCGGTCGCGCCCTCCGGAAGCTCCAGCTCGGAGCGATCGGGAAGAATGACCTTCACGGTGGAGAACGATACTCAGGAGCCGCACGGGCAACACTGCGTTCCCGAAGCCCACTAAAGGACTGTCGGGCCCGCTGCCGATACGCGGGGCGTGCGTCGAGGGTTCTGCCTTCTCTTCGTAATCGCTGCCGTACCCGTTGTCTCGGGCTGCTTCTACTTCCCGGGGACCTTCGGGGCCAGCGGAAGCTCAAGCTCGAGCTCGAGTTCGTCCGCGGCGGAGGCGAGTGTCCGCGGTGCGATCCCGGCGAGCTGCCTGGAGAGCACGGCGGGCGGAGAGACATACTCGAAGACCGGCCCGGGCGGGGACATCGTTTTGGGAGCCTGCGGCTAGCTCAGTCTTCCGTGGCGGCGGCCTTGAGGTGCGCCGGCGCCTTCAGCCAGTAGCTCTCGCGGATCCATTCGAGTGCCGCCTCGAGCGTCTCGTCATCCGCGATCTCGGCAGTGATCCAGCCGTAGCGACCGACGTAGCGCGCCGTGCTCACGTAGGGCAGGAGCTGCGCGATCTCGCGTTCCTCCAGTGTCAGCTTTACCGTCAGGCGGACGGCGTCCTCGCCGACGGACATCACGGCGAACATCTTGTTGTCGGCCACCTTGAAGACCGGCTCGTCGCCCCACGGATGGTCCTCATAGGTCTCGGGCAAGGAGAGGGCGAGCTCGCGCAGCCGCTCGGCCAGGAAGGCGAGATCGGGCACCGGCCCGAGCCTATCCGATTGCCTCAGCCCGTTAGCCGAAGTCTTCCGACGCGCCACTCCGATTAGTCCAATGAAGCCATGGCCGGGGTCAGACCCCGGCCATGGCTCTTTGTGACCTTTGGGGGCGCTTTACGGCCATGTCATGGTGCCAGGCACCCGGCCACGACCAAACGGGCCATGAAACGCACGGGAACGATGGCACCATGGGCCCTCTCACCGCGGGCCGGGACCCCGAGAGTGTCCGTCTCGGCCATGCCTCGGTGCCAGGCACCGGGGCATGGCTCTTTCGGGCGTGACCGGGGTCAGACCCCGGCCAGGTCCCTTTTGGAGGATTAGACGCCTCGGGGAGACATGTCCTGGAGGGCCACGCGCATGAGGTCGCGAATCGAGACGATGCCTGCGACGCTGCCCTCCTCCAGCACCGGCAGGTGGCGGAAGCCGCCGTGGATCATGAGGGCGGCTGCATGATCGGTCGAGTCCGTCGCCTCGATCGTCTCCGGATGCCGCGTCATCCACTCGGCAACCTTCGCCTCCTCCCTGAACCCCTGGGCGACCGCACGCAGCATGTCCCGCTCGGTGAGGATGCCGACGAGCTGTTCGCCTTCCATGACGAGAACAGCGCCCACACCCCGCCCGGCCATTCTCTGCGCGGCCAGCCCCAGGCGCTCCTCAGGACCGACGGTGAGCAGATCCCGGGTCATGTGCTCCGCGATCACGGACACGACCGAGGACTCTATTACTTCGCGACCGGCTCGAACTTGTAGCCGACGCCGTAGCGCGTGTGGATAAACGTATGCGCGGGGTCAAGCGCCTCGAGCTTGTCGCGCAGCTTGCGGATGAAGACGTCGACCGTCCGGTCGCGCCGTGTCTGCCGGCGGCCCCAGATCTTCTGCAAGAGCTCGTCGCGGGTCATCACCCGACCCGCGTCGAGGGCGAGGGCGTAGAGCAGCCTGAACTCGGTCGGCGTCAGCTCGGCGTTCTTGCCGTCCACGTACGCCTGGTAGTTGAGTGGGTCGATGCGAAGGTCCTCGAACACGAGAGCGTCGCCGCGCCGTTCCTCCTCGACGCGCACGCCTCGCCGCGCCGCCACGCGCACGCGAGCTACGAGCTCCTTCATGGAGAACGGCTTCACGAGGTAGTCGTCCGCGCCGATCTCGAGCGCGTGCACGCGGTCGTGCTCGGTCCCGCGCGCGCTCACGACCAGGATCGGCGTACCGATGCCCTCGGCCCGCGCGATCTCGATCAGCTTCCAGCCGTCGACACCGGGCAGCATGAGGTCGAGCACGCAGACGTCCGGCTTCTCGTACCGGAGGCGGGCGAGCCCCGCCTCCCCTTTCGTCACCCACAGCGGGTCGAAACCGGCCGTCCGCAGATGGGCGGCCATTCCCTGCCCGATAACCTCGTCGTCCTCGATGATGAGAATCTTGGACACCGGCTCATCCACATGATGCCGCTTTTCATGGTGTGCAAGTGGTGAACAAGTAGTGAAAAGACTGCTCGGCCGCCGGCACGCGCCCGAGGTCCCCGACGACAGCGACCGCGAGGCCAGGCGCGCACGGGCCCTCGTCGAGGAGAGCCGTGAGCTCGTACTCGTTCTCGACGACGAGGACCGCGTCGTCGCCGCCAGCCGTCGGGCACGTGAGTCCGTCGAGGGGCTCCAGGAGGGCGCACGGGCCCCGGACGCCGTCCTCTCCGCGCCGGCCGTCGTCGTCCCGTACGAGGTGGACGGCCACCGCGAGCGCCTCCTCTACCTCCGCCGCCGTGGCGACATGGCCGCCTACGAGGAGCTTCGCGCGGGCTTCACGGCGGCCGTCTCGCACGAGCTCCGCACGCCACTCGCACGCTTGCTCGCCCTACTCGAGACGGCGCTCCTTCCGCACGCTGACACAGGCGCGGTCATCGAGCAGGCACAGGCGGAGGTCGGGCAGATCGGGGAGCTCATCGACGACATCCTGTTCCTGAGCGAGCTCGAGTCGGGCCGCGAGCTCGTCGGGCTCGGGTCGACGCCCCCGCTCCCCCTCCTGCGCGAAGTGGCCGAGGAACTGGCCGAGTCAGCGGCACGTGCCGGAGTGACGCTCCGCGTCGAGGGGGACGAAAACGCTGAGCTGCCCCTTCGCCCCCGGATGATCCGGGTGATCGCGGAGAATCTGCTCGAGAACGCGATCCGCTATGCCGGCCCCGGTGCCACCGCGCGCCTGACCGTCGAGCGCGCCGGAAACGACGTCGTGCTGACCGCCTCCGACGACGGCGTCGGCGTCACGGAGGAGGATCTTCCCCGCCTCTTCGAGCGCTTCTACCGCAGCGACCGCGCGCGGGCCTCCCGGGGAACCGGCCTCGGGCTTGCGATCGTGAAGCACGTCGTCACGTCCGCCGGCGGCACCGTCGAGGCGGAGGGCGCGCGCGGGAAAGGCCTGACCGTCCGGTGTGCCTTCACCACTCCGTAACTGCTCCTTCACGACCTTTCAGCCCACGGACGCTCGCGCCGGCGAGACACTCGGGGCATGACCAGACACAGAAGAAAGTTCCCCGTATTTCTGGGCGTCCTCGTCCTGCTCGCAACGGCCTGCGGCCGTGAGTCGGAGGAGAGCACGACGCCCGCCGCACCAAGCGGCGATCTCTCCGGC
>Ga0214472_10003191_pt1 | contig 17409 bp, 14 predicted proteins | sample RVTome_6_FD_207662 | JGI IMG/M metagenome (GOLD analysis project Ga0214472, IMG submission 207662) | Soil microbial communities from uranium-contaminated site in the Upper Colorado River Basin, Wyoming, United States - RVT140D175 | ecosystem: Environmental > Terrestrial > Soil > Contaminated >... | reverse complement strand
CCGCGGCGATCGGCCGGGGCGCGTGGGCGAGGGCGCTGGCCAGCGCTTCCTGCCACCCCTCGTCGCCGCGTAAGATTCGGTCCATGGCCTTCCCGGCTCCCGCTGGTCGCGACCCGCTCACCCGTGCTGCCCTGTACCGGACGCGGGTGCTGGTCAATCGCACGCCGCACTTCACCATGCGGGCCCGCCGCGAGGCAAATCGGGGCCTCGACCTGCTCGACGCCCAGCTGGGCCTCAACCAGGTCAACCTCCCCGAGGCGGTGCGCGGGATCGAGCTGCTGATCAGGGCCACCCCGTCACTCGCGTTCGCCCTGCTGCGCGACGCCGCGTTCGTCGATCGCTTCGGCGCCGCGCTGCGGCATCTCGGCCTGCGGGGGATCGAGCAGCGGCTGGACGAGGTCACCCACTCGGTCATGGCCGAGCCGATCCCCGGGCCGACCGGCGGACGCCGCCATCGCGACGAGCTCCCGACCGAGGAGCGGGTCGACGCAGAGGGGAACCCGCTGCCCCCGCCGCCCGGCTTCTAGTCCCGGGCCGACAGGACCGCCAGCAGGGCCTCATCGGTCGCGGTTGCCCCCAGTCCCAGCTTCGAGCCTACGAGCGCGGGCAGCGGTGGCTCCAGGTAGGTCGAGCGCAGCGCCTCCCACGAATCCTCCGCAAAGGCCGATGCCGGCGTTGCGTCAAGGATCACCTTCCCGCCGCGGAGCACGACGACCCGGTCGAAGGTCTCCGCCACGAAGCGCATGTCGTGGCTGATGGCGATGACCGTGCGCCCGGCGGCGTGTGCCTTCCCGATGACGCGCCGGACCACCTCTACGCCACGCAGGTCCTGGCCGGTGGTCGGCTCGTCCAGGACGAGGACCGACGTGCCCATGGCACGGACCGATGCCAGGGCGAGGAGCTTGCGGCGCGAGGCGCCCAGGTCGTAGGGGTTGGTGCCGGCGTCGGTGTCGAGGCCAACCTCGGCGAGCGCCGCGTCGACCGCCGCACGGAGCGCATCGCCGCGGACCCCAAGATTGCGCGGCCCGAACTCCACCTCGCTGCGAACGCTGCCGCGAAAGATCTGGCGATCGGGATCCTGGAAGGCCAGCCCGACCGATCGCGCCAGCTGCGCGACCGTGCGCGCGGCCACGTCGCCGCCGTCGTGCAGGACGCGACCGGACGAGGGTCGCAGCAGCCCGTTGAGGTGGCGCGCCAGGGTGCTCTTGCCGCTGCCGTTCTGCCCGAGCATGGCGACCCGCTCGCCGGCGCCGATGTGGAGGTCGACGCCATCCAGCGCCAGCGTCCCGCTCTCGGGGTAGCGGTAGCTCACGCCCTCGAGTGTCAGGTCGGTCATCGGGCGACCGCCTCGTCCAGCGCCGCGCCGAGGCGGGCCACCGCGGCGGCCGAGAGGTTGGCGGTGGTCGCTGCCCGAAGCAGGCGCACCGCCGCTGGGGGGGCGACCCCGAGTGCCTCGAGACGCGGGTCGCCGAGGACCTCCGCGGCGGGCCCCTCGAGCACCACCCGACCGGCGTCCAGCACCACCACGCGTGAGCAGATCGAGGCCAGCAGATCGGCCTTCTGTTCGGCGACGAGGATCGACGAGCCGCTGGCGGCGAGAGCGGCCAGGGCCGCGGCGACCATGGCCGTCCCGGCGGGATCGAGCTGGGCAGTCGGCTCGTCGAGGACCAGGTGGGCGGGTCGGAGGGCCAGCAGCCCGGCGATCGCGACCAGCTGCTGCTGGCCGCCGGAGAGCTGGGCCGGGTCGCGCGCGGCGAGCGCCTCGATGCGCAGAGCAGCGAGCGCCTCCTCGGTGCGGGCGATCAGCTCGGGACGGGGCACGCCCAGGTTCATCGGTCCAAAGGCGACCTCCTCGTAGACCGTGGCCGCCACCCCGGAAAGCTGCGTGGCCGGGCTGGCGAAGGCGATCCCAACCCGCCCGGCGAGCTCGTGCATGGCGAGCCGCGCGGTGTCTTCTCCGCCCAGCAGGACGCGGCCGCCGAGCGTCCCCCCGACGGTCCGCGGAGCGAGGCCCGACGCGACCAGGCAGAGGGTTGTCTTGCCGGCCTCGGAGGCGCCGGCCAGGCCCAGCACCTCCCCGTCGTGCAGGTCGAGGCTCACCTCGTGGAGCGAAGGTCGCGGCGCCCCGGCATACCGGTAGGTCACCGACTCGAGGGCAAGCATCAGCGCAGCCAGCCGAGCCAGCCGACGGCGCGCGCAACGACGATGGACGGAAGGGCCAGCACCAGCAGCCAGCGGGCCAGCCGCTGGCGAGCCGAGTCGGGTGGCCACCACAGCAGCGTCCGGCTGGCGGGGCGGGTGAAGCCGCGGGCCTCGAGCGCCATCGTTCGCTCCTCGACCTCGGTGATCGAGCCGAGCAGCACCGGCCCGGCCAGCGGCAGGACGCCGCGCAGCCGTCGCCAGAGCGAGCCTTCGGTGTCCAGGCCGCGGGCGCGCTGGGCGGCGGTGATCGTCGTCGCCCGTTCGACCAGCGCCGGCACCGTCTGCACCGATGCGAGCGCCACGAAAGTGACGCGCGGCGACACCCCGCGACGCTCGAGGTCGAGCACCAGCTCGGAGGGCGGCGTGGTCAGGTAGAAGAGCGTGATCGCGCCGCTGATCGCGCCGATGCGGGCCAGCGTCTCGAGCGCGAACCCGAGGCCTTCGAGGGTGGCCGTGATCGGCCCGACCTGGAAGATGACCTCGCGTCCGCCGGGGAAGAAGAAGAGGTTGACGACCAGCACGCTGATCGCGATCGGCAGGGTCAACAGCAGGGCGGTGCGCAGCAGCCGCGCCAGGATCCGGCCGATCAGGGCAGGCGCGACGACCGCCAGCGCAGTGAGGAGTGCCGGCCCCAGCAGCCCTCCGGCGAGGACCGCCAGCGCCGTCGTGACGACGGCCAGCGTCGCCTTGGTGAGCGGGTTGAGGCGGTGAACGGGGCTGGGTCCGGGGGCGCCCAGGAACGAGGGGAGGCGATCGGTCAGGCGGAGGTCTCCTCGAGCACCCGCTCACCCTGCGGGAAGCGTGCCTTGAACCGGTTGGCCAGCGCCGACAGGATCAGGTAGACCGTGAAGAAGGTGGTCACCTTGTCGATCGGGTCGCTGATCAGCCCCTGCCCGGTGGTCGCCGCGTAGACGTCGGCACCGGCCTGGCGAAACGCAGCGACCAGGAAGTCGGTGCCGGAGGCGGTCACCCCACCGAAGACGCCGGCCGCGATGGGCGCGCTGATCAGGGCGGCGACGATCCCGGTGAAGACCCCCGCCACAACGACGTAGGCGGCGGTCAGGTCACGGCGCACCAGCAGCAGCGCAAAGAGTCCCAGGACCGCCAGCACGACCAGGGCCACGGCCAGGTACGCCAGCACCACGAACAGCGGGTTGACGGTCGCCGGATCCGGGAAGAAGTTGATCTCGGTCTCGAAGATCCTGGTATAGGCCTGCGACGCGGCCCATGCCAGGACGCCGACCAGCGCGACGGTCACCGCGCCGCCGGCCAGAAGCTCCCCGTACGGGCGGTTGGGGCGCGGGCGCAGGAACCCGGCCCGCCCCAGCAGGCCGGCGATCACGCCGATCGCCACCGCGGTGATGGCGAAGGCGGCGGCCGGCTGGTACTGGAACGGCGGCGGGATGACGTAGGACCACAGGATGTTGCCAAGCCCGCCGGTCAGCGCGCCCGCGATCGGCCCGCAGAGGACGCCGACCAGGATGGTCCCGATCGAATCGAGGTAGATCGGGATCTTCAGGGCCGATGCGACCGTCTGGCCCAGGATCACGTTGACCCCGATCCCGACCGCCATGAGGAGGTAGGTTCGCGTCCCGAACTGACCGGCGAGCGAGGCAAGGCGTCCGGTCTGCACCAGCTCGAGGCCATAGGTGACGGTCGCGCCGATGACCATGGCGATGGTGAGGATCAGCGCCCACGAGTTGGCCGCCTTCGTGTTGGCGAAGGTGGTCGGGTCGACGGCGTCGGGATCCTGGAACTCGCCGAGGCCGATGCCGATGTACGTCGCTACCGCGAAGGCGACGAGCCCGGCGGCGACCCGCATCGGCCCCCATTCGCGGGTCTGCGCCAGCGTGAGCCCGGCGTAGACCACGTCCGCCACGATGATGCCGATGGCGGCGGCCAGCGGCCAGACCTGTCCCGTCGCGTACATGACCACGCCAACGACAGCCCCCACCGCTAGTCCGAGTGCGATGCGCGTCCAGCGAGCGGATTCCATCTTGATCACCCTCCCAACTGTTGTGCCCGGGTCGCGGTGGTCGGCATCGCGACTGCACGGGCGAGGCGTTCCAGGAGCTCGCGATGCATCCCCTCGGCGTCCAGGACAGTGACCACCTTCACGGCCCGGCGGTGCTCATCCCTGGATCGGTACAGGCTGCCGGCCAAGTGTGGATCGCTGCCGGTGTCGCACGCCAGCCGCTCGTCCACCGCGTCAGTGACGAGGTCGGGGCGCAGGAGCGATCCGATGAGCGTCACCGGGTCGTGCAGGTAGCAGCCGTCGATCCCATCGGCCTGGCGATGGAAGGCGACGTAGAAGCGAACGGCGTCGCGCACGACCGCTGCCAGCGGTGTGGCAGGCAGGTCGTCCAGGTCGTCCAGCGTGAAGATGACGTCCTGCGTGGCATCCAGCGGGAAGATGCGGGAGAGCGCTCCAGCCGCGAGGCAGGCCTCGGCCGCCTCCGGATCGACACAGGCGTTCCACTCCCCGGTCTCGGTGGTGTTGCCGCGCTCCTCCAGGGCGCCGCCCATCCAGACCAGCTCGCGCAGACCACCAGCCAGGTCAACGCCGTTTAGTGCGGCGGAGGCCAGGTTGGTGAGCGGCCCCAGTGCAAGGACCGTCAGCTCGCCGGGGTGTCGCTCGATGTGGGCCGCCAGGTAGCGGGGCGCCGGGACGGCGGTGTAGTCGGTCGAGCCGAGGGCGGGGTCCTCGCCGGTGAGCTCCACATAGCCGGTCCCGGTCGGCCCGTGGGTGTCCGGCGCGGTGCGCAGCCGCCGATGGAGCGGCCGGGCGGCACCGATGCTGACCGGGACGTCGCCGCGCCCGACCATGCGCAGGATCTTTCCGGTGTTGCGCGCGACGTGGTGGATCTCGACGTTCCCCGCCACGCAGGTCACGCCCCGCAGGTTGAGCTCCGGCGCGGTGGCGGCGATGAGCAGCGCGACCATGTCGTCGATCCCGGTGTCGACGTCCAGGATCACCGGGCGGGGCTCGGCCTCGGGCGGGCGCGCCTGCATCGGCGTCATCCTACCCCGCTACCGCGGCCAGCCACCGGCGCGACCCACCTTGCTGGAGGGCTCGCGCCCGAGGGCCGAGACGATGAATCGGGCGGCGGCAAGCACCCCGCCGAGATCGACACCGGTCCGCACACCCTCGCGCTCGAGCAAGTACACGAGGTCCTCGGTCGCCAGGTTGCCGGCCGAACCCGGCGCATACGGCGAGCCACCCGTCCCGCCGGTCGAGGCGTCGAAGCAGCGGATCCCGAGCTCAAGGGCGCCCATCACGTTGGCGAGCGCCGTCCCCCGCGTGTCGTGCAGATGCAGCGCGATGACGTCGGAGCCGATCCCCGCTGCGCCCAGTGCAGTCAGGACCCGCCGCACGTCCGCGGGCGCGGCGACGCCGACCGTGTCCGAGATCGACAGCTCGTCGGCGCCAAGCCTCAGCAGCCGCTCCGCCACTCCGACGACAGCCCGCTCGTCGACCTCCCCGTCGTACGGGCAGCCGAACGCGGTGCTGACGTAGGCGCGGATCCACCAGCCACGACGCCGAGCCTCGGCGGCGATCGGCCCGAAGGCGGCCAATGACTCGTCGATGCTCATCCCGATGTTGTGCTGCACGTAGGCGTCGGTTGCCGCGGTGATGAGGCAGATGGCATCCACTCCGGCCGCGGCGGCTCGGTCGAGTCCCCGCGCGTTCGGGACGAGGACAGGGTAGCGAACGCCAGGCCGCCGCTCGAGCCGACCCAGGAGGTCGTCGGCGTCGGCCAGCTGGGGGATCGCATCTGGGCGTACGAGCGAGGTGGTCTCGATCTCGCGCAGACCAGCATCGGCGAGCAAGCCAATGAAGTCGAGCTTCGCATCGGTCGCGACAAGGGTCGCCTCGGCCTGCAGCCCGTCGCGCGGACCGACCTCGTAGATGCGGACCTCTGGGCGGGTCATCGGTCGGCCATCTTAGGCCGATACCTCCGCCAGCAGGTCGCCCCGCTGGACCTGCTGACCGGGACTCACCCGGATCCTCGTCACCGTGCCGGCCAGCGGCGTCACCACCGCGTGCTCCATCTTCATCGCCTCGATCACCACGACTGCCTGGTGCGCCGCGACCGATGCGCCCTCCGCGACCCGGACCGCGATCACGCGACCGGGCATGGGGGCGGTCAGGGAGGCGGTCCCCCCGGCGTGGGCAGCCGCATGCCGGACTGCCTCCTCGACGCTGGGCGAGGCAGCCAGCGACAGCTCGAGTGACTGGCCATCCACGTCGATGTGAGCGGTGCGGCCCTCGACCGCGATCGCCAGCGCGGGCACGGGACCTGCCTCGACTCGCCGCTCCTCGTCGCCGAATCGGATCCGGGCTGCTGCGGGCGCACCACCGCGCCAGCCTCCACTCCACGGCCCCGTCGCTTCCGACTCGAGGAGGGTCGTCGCGGCGGCACGCCACGCGTCGGGGCCAGGCGTTGGCGCCGGTGGCAACCCCAGGTGGGCCAGTGTGTCGGTGCGCACCTCGCCGTCGCGCATCACCTCCTGGCCCAGCAGCCAGCGCAGGAAGCGGAGGTTGGTGCGCACCCCGAGCACGAGCGTCTCGTCGAGCGCACCGCGCAGCCGCGCGAGCGCCTCGCTGCGCGTCGGGCCGTGGGCGATCAGCTTGGCAATGAGCGGGTCGTATCGGTCCGAGATGGCGTCGCCCTCGCGGACCCCCGTCTCCACCCGGACCCCACCCGGCCAGCGGAGCCGCTGGAGGCGACCGGTGGCGGGCAGGAAGCTCGCATCCGGGTCCTCCGCATAGAGCCTCGCTTCGATCGCGTGACCGCTCCAGCGCACGTCCGCCTGGCCGAACCCGAGCGACTCACCTGCGGCGATTCGCAGCTGGTCCGCCACGATGTCGCGTCCGGTCACCGCCTCGCTCACCGGGTGCTCGACCTGCAGCCTGGTGTTCATCTCGCTGAAGTAGAGGTCACCCGCATCGGTCACCAGGAACTCGACCGTGCCGGCGCTGACGTAGCCGACCGCCCGGGCGACCTGGAGCGCCGCCGACCCGAGCGACTCCCGCAGGGCCGGCTTCACCGCCGGTCCGGGCGACTCCTCAACGATCTTCTGGTTGCGACGCTGGGCCGAGCAGTCGCGCTCGCCGAGGTGGACCCCGTGGCCGTGGGCATCGAAGAGGACCTGGACCTCGACGTGTCGCGCTCCCTCGAGCAGCCGCTCCAGGATGAGCCGATCGTCGCCGAACGCACGGCTTGCCTCGCGACGCGCGGCGGCGAGCTCCTCGGAGAGGCGGGCAGGATCGCGAACCGTGCGCATCCCCTTGCCACCGCCGCCCGCGGAGGGCTTGATCAGGATCGGATAGCCGATCTGCGAGGCCGCAGCGGTCAGGGCCGCGTCGTCCTGGGCGTCGCCGTCGTAGCCGGGCACCACCGGCACTCCCTGCGCGGCCGCCGTGCGCCGCGCGGCCGCCTTGTCGCCCATCGCCGAGATCGCGTCGGACGGCGGCCCGACCCATGCCACGCCCGCGGCCCCGACCGCAGCGGCGAAGGTCGGGTTCTCGGCCAGGAAGCCATAGCCGGGGTGGATCGCATCGGCTCCTGCCCGCGTGGCCGCATCGATGATCGCGTCCCCGTCCAGGTAGTCGGGGATCGGCAGCGCCAGGTCAACCCCGTCCGGCGGTCGATCGTCGGGGGCATGGACCCCGATCATTCGAGTGCCGAGCGCGCGGGCGGTGCGACCGATGCGCTGGACGATCTCGCCCCGGTTGGCGACCAGGAGGCTGCGGATCGCCGCCGACCGGGGCGGCTGGCCGGCAGTGACCGCCCCGAGCGACGAGCGCGACAGGCGAACGCGCCCCCCGACCCGGGTGGCGGGCAGCCGGCCGTCGGCGACCCAACGCTGCACGGTGCGAACCGTGACGCCCAGCTCCTCCGCCAGCTGGCGGGGGGTCAGGGTCTCATCGGCCATGTCGCGATTGTCGCAGAGGGCGGGCTACTCCTTGCGCCAGGACGGCAGGCGCTTGTCGAGGAAGGCGCCGAGCCCCTCCTGTCCCTCGGCCGAGACCCGCTGCCGCGCGGCGCGCTTCACGGTGAGCGTCAGCGCCTCGCTGCGCGACAGTCCCCGCTGGTCGCCGATGACGGCCTTCGCGTTGCGAACCGCCTCCGGGCCTGCGGAGAGGACCTCGCCGACCAGTGCCTCGACCCGAGCGTCGAGTGACGGCCGATCCGGCACCAGCTCCGACACGAGGCCAATCCGCAGGGCGCGCTCCCCCCCGAACCGCTCCCCGGTGAGGAACTGTGCCCGCGCTGCGCCCTCGCCGATCCGCGGCAGCACGAAGGGGCTGATGACCGCGGGCATCAGCCCCAGCCTCACCTCGGTGAAGCCGAAGGTCGCGTCGGCGGTGGCAACCGCGATGTCGGCGACACAGCAGAGCGCCATGCCTCCTCCCAGCGCGGCTCCCTGCACGGCGGCAATCACCGGTACGGGGCACTCATCGATCGCGACCAGCATCTCCTGCAGGCGGCCGGCATCGGCCTCGTTCTCCTCCATCGAGAGGCCGATCGAGGCACGCTGCCACTCGATGTCGGCGCCAGCACAGAAGACTTCTCCCGCGCCGGTCAGGACGACCGCGCCTAGCCCCTCGGGCGGCTCTTCGGCGAACGCCTCGAAGGTCCAGGCCAGCGTGGCGATCAGCTCGGCATTGAAGGCGTTGCGCACCTCGGGGCGGTTGAGGGTGACGCGCGCCACCCCTCCCTCGCGCTCGACCCGGAGGAGGTCGCTCATGCGTGGCCTCGGCGGTAGAACGGGTCGCTCACGGCACGGACCGATGAGAGGAGCGGCTCCTCGAGCCAGACCACATCGGTGCCGTCCGGCACGTCCACGACCGCGGAGGCGCCCTCGCCGCCAAGCAGGCCGAGGAGCAGGTGCTGGGTGCCGTCGCTCTCCGATTCGACCAGCCAGGCGGCCTCGACAGCGGTCTGGCGCAGCGCGTCGCGCAGTGCCGGCTCCAGCGTCATGGCTTGCGGGCCCGCCAGGCGCAGCCGGATCGAATGTCGGCTCGCGGGCGGCGCCAGCGGCTCACCGGTGCCGGGCAGGACACCCGATGCCAGGGCCGTCAGCTCCTCGGGCTCGAAGCGGTAGGGGATCGGGCCGGCAGGGTCCATGATCGCCGGCACGCCGGCGGCCGCCATGTTGCCAATCGCGATGCGCGCCGGCAGCGGCAGGCTGGCGGTGCCACGCGGCGACCACGCCGATAGGGCCGCCACCGAGGCGAAGCAGACGCTGGTCGGGCGACCATCGGCATCGGCGGCAAGCAGCACGCTGACCTCGACCTCCTCGTCGTCGTTGACCGCAGCGGCGAGCGCCTCTTTCGCTTCGTCTCCGTGCTCTGGCGGGACCGGCAGCAGCAGCGTCCCGCTCATGAGGGTCCGATAGAACCCGTCGAGCGCGGCGCGGCCGGCCTCTCCTCCTGCCTCCGCGTCCCGCGCGGCAAGCATCGCCTCGAAGATGGCGAGCGAGCTCTCCTCGAGGACGCCGCTCGGCATCGAGCGGTCGTGCGAGCCCGGCTCGGGAGCGTCCATCACCATGTTCCGCAGCCTACCACCGGTCCGATCGGGCGGAGATTCGTGTATATGCAGCGCGACCGCGCGGTGCGACACTTCGCGGGCGGGTCGGGTGGAGCGCTCGGCCCACGGAAAGGGAGGGAGCCCGATGGGCTGGCTGGCGAGCAGATGGGGAGCTACCGCGCGCGCCCCGAAGGTCATCGCCGCCGTGGCGCTGCTGGTCGCCGTCGGTGTGATGGTCACCATCCTGCGACTCATGCAGTCCCCGTCCGCTAGTGCGGGTCCGTCGGCCTCGGCGGGGGTGACGGGGCCCGACACGACCGCCCCCATCCTGACGGAGGTGCGGCCGGTTTCTGCCGAAAACCCGCGGATCGTGGGCCTCACCTACACCTTCAGCTCCGACGAAGCGGGGACCATCGGGTACCTCGGTGTGTGCACCTCGGACCGCATCGAGGCGGAGGCGGGCAACAACACGCTCACCTTCGGCTTCCTGCGCCCCGACCTCTATATCGGCTGCACACTCGAGGTCACCGACGCCGCCGGCAACGTCTCGGACCCACTGACGATCACCGCCTTCACGGTCAATCCCCGTCCACCGTCGATCGCCCGGCTCTGGAACGAGGCCCTGCTGGGCGCCATCCGCGTCGACCTGGTCAGGCCGCCGGTCCAGGCGCGCAACCTGTTCCACGCCTCGGCCGCGATGTACGACATCTGGGCCGCCTACGACGGCACAGCCGACACCTACCTCTTCGGACACCCCGGCTGCGAGTTCGCCGGCGACCTGCCGCCGGACCGCGAGGCGTCGGTGCGCGAGGCGATCAGCTTCGCCATGTATCGGCTCATCAGGCACCGGTTCAGCGGATCGCCGGGCGTCGAGCAGACATATGCGGATATCGACGCGCAGCTGGCGCAGCTCGGCTACGACGGCAGCAATGTGAACACCGACTACTCCACCGGCTCCGCTGCCGCGCTTGGAAACTACGTCGCGGAGTGCTACGCCAACTACGGCCTGGCCGATGGCTCGAACGAGGAGGGCCTCCACCTCAACACTTACTACCAGCCGGTCAATGGAGCGCTGCAGCCCCCGCTGCCCGGCACGCAGCCGGTCGCCGACCTCGACCACTGGCAACCGCTGGCGCTCGATGTGTTCGTCGACCAGGCGGGCAACGTGATCGTCGGCGGCGCGCCGCCGTTCGTCGGCGCGGAGTGGGGGAACGTCACCCCCTTCGCCATGACTGCCGACGGGATGACCACCTACCACCGCGACACTGACGGGGACGGCCTGCTCGACGACTTCAACGTGTATCACGATCCCGGTAGCCCGCCCAGCCACCTGGGTTCGACCGCCGAGGAGTTCTGGTGGAACTTCGCCCTCGTCGCGAAGTGGTCGTCGCAGCTCGATCCGAGCGATGGGGTGATGACCGATGTCTCGCCGGCGAGCATCGGGACCGATCCCGGCTCGGAGCGGCCGTTCCCGCAGACGCTGGCCGAGTACGAGGCGTTCTATGACTCGAACAACGGCGGTGAACGCAGTCCCGGACATGCGATCAACCCGAGGACCGGAGAGCCGTACGCTCCGCAGATCGTCGCGCGTGGCGACTACGCCCGCATCCTCGCCGAGTTCTGGGCCGATGGCCCGAGCTCCGAGACGCCGCCCGGCCACTGGTTCACGATCCTGAACTACGTCACCGACCAGCTTCCCCCGGACGCGCTGCGACTCGGCGGGGAAGGGCCGGTCCTCGACGACCTGGCCTGGGACGTGAAGTCCTACTTCACGCTCGGCGGCGCGATGCACGACGCGTCGATCGCCGCCTGGGGGGTCAAGGGCTGGTACGACTTCGTGCGGCCGATCACCGCCATCCGAGCCATGGACTCGACCAACGTCACGCTAGAGCCGGGATTCATCGAGATGGTGAAGCCTGGCGATCCCCTGGCCGGTGAGGGCGATGCCAATGTTGGCAAGATCAAGATCCGCGCCTGGCGCGGTCCCGCCGTCATCAACGATCCTGCGAGTGAGACCGCGGGAGTGGACTGGATCCTCGCCGAGAACTGGTGGCCCTACCAGCGCCCGAGCTTCGTGACGCCGCCGTTCGCCGGCTACGTGTCTGGGCATTCGACCTACTCGCGCGCCGGGGCGGACGTCCTCACCGCGATCACCGGCGATCCGTACTTCCCCGGAGGGCTGGGCGAGTTCAGGACGGAACGGAATCAGTACCTCGTCTTCGAGGACGGCCCCACGCAGAGCATCACCCTGCAGTGGGCGACCTATCGCGACGCTGCCGACCAGTGCGGCCTCTCGCGGATCTGGGGCGGCATCCATCCGCCCTTCGACGACATACCCGGCCGCATCATCGGCACGGTCGTGGCCGCCGATGCCTTCAGCCTCGCCGAGCGCTACTTCGCCGGTGAGGCCCCGCCACCCCCAGCGGCAGCTCCCCCGGTGATCGGGTTCGCCGTCGGCGATCGCCTCGAAGTCAGCACTCGCGTCCTTCGCCTGCGGGCGGGCCCGAGCACCAGGACGGACATCCTGCGCGGGCTGACGCAGGGCGAGATCGTGACCGTGACATCGGACCCGGTCTACGCCGGCGGCTACGTCTGGTACGGCGTGGTTGATGCCCGGGATCAGAGCGGCTTCGTCGCGATGGGAGGGGGCACCACACCGTGGCTGGTGCCCGCCGACTGAGGTCTGGCTGCTGAGCTGCACCGTGGTGAGCTCCGGCACCAGCGGAGCCAGGTCCTCCGGGATCAGCGGCGATGAGACCTGGCGAATGGTGGGTCCCCCGAATCGCACGGCGTCCGCCTACATCCGGAAGACGCCGAACCGCGTCTCGCCGATCTCTGCATTCAGCGCAGCGCTGATCCCCATCGCCAGCACGCGGCGCGTGTCCATCGGGTCGATCACGCCGTCGTCCCACAGCCGCGCGGTGGAGTAGTAGGGCGAGCCCTGGCGCTCGTACTCGGCCAGGATCGGCGCCTCGAAGGCGTCACGCTCGGCGTCGGTGGTGACGTCGCCACTCACCGTGGAGAGGACGCGGGCCGCCTGGGCGCCGCCCATCACGCTGATGCGGGCGTTGGGCCACATCCACAGCTGGCGCGGCGAGTAGGCGCGCCCCGCCATCCCGTAGTTCCCCGCGCCGAACGACCCCCCGATGATCACCGTGAACTTCGGCACCGCCGTGGTCGCCACCGCGGTGACCAGCTTGGCGCCGTCCTTGGCGATCCCGCCGGCCTCGTACTCCTTACCCACCATGAAGCCGGTGATGTTCTGCAGGAAGACGAGCGGAATCATCCGCTGGCTGGCCAGCTCGACGAAGTGGGCGCCCTTCAGCGACGAGCTGCTGAAGAGGATCCCGTTGTTGGCCAGGATCCCGACCGGGTAGCCCTCGATGTGGGCGAAGCCGCAGACCAGCGTCTCGCCATAGCGCTCCTTGAATTCGTGGAACTCGCTGCCGTCGACGATCCGCGCGATCACCTCCCGCACGTCGTAGCTGAACCTGGGGTCCGACGGGATGCACCCGTACAGCTCCTCCGGATCGACCGATGGCGCCACCGGCTCGCTGCGCACCCATGGCGGCGCGGGCTTGCGCCAGGCCAGCGAGCGCACGATCTCGCGACCGATCGCCAGCGCATGCTCGTCATCGAGCGCGAAGTGATCGGCGACGCCGCTGGTGACGGTGTGGACCTCGGCGCCGCCCAGCTCCTCGGCGCTGACCTCCTCGCCGGTCGCCGCCTTCACCAGCGGCGGGCCGCCCAGGAAGATGGTTCCGGTGCCCTTGACGATCACCGTCTCGTCGGACATTGCGGGCACGTATGCCCCGCCGGCGGTCGATGAGCCCATCACCAGCGCGATCTGGGGGATGCTGCGCGCCGAGAGCTGCGCCTGGTTGTAGAAGATCCGGCCGAAGTGCTCGCGATCGGGGAAGACGTCGTCCTGCATCGGCAGATAGGCACCGCCGCTATCCACCAGGTAGAGGCACGGCAGCCGGTTCTCAAGGGCGATCTCCTGCGCGCGGAGGTGCTTCTTGACGGTCATCGGGAAGTAGGTGCCGCCCTTCACCGTCGCGTCGTTGGCGACGAGGACGCACTCCACTCCCTCCACCAGGCCGATGCCGGTCACCATCCCGGCCCCCGGCGCCTCGCCGTCATAGAGGCCATCGGCCGCCATGGCGGAGAGCTCCAGGAAGGCGCTCCCCGGATCGATCAGCCGCTCGATTCGCTCGCGGACGGGCAGCTTCCCGCGCTCGCGGTGGCGGGCGATGGATCGCTCGTCGCCACCTGCGCCTCGCTCGCTCACGGCGCGGGTCCTGGCCCGCAGTTCGTCGACCAGGGCGCGCAGCGCGGCGTCGTTGGCGGAGAAGCCCGGAGAAGCGGGGTCGAGGGCGGAGCGGAGGACGGCCATGGGTGCGGCGATTATCGCCGCACGGCACGTCCCGAGGGGCTAGGCCAGGGTCACCAGCGGCACGAGCTGGGTGATGTGCGCGGTGTTGACGATCACCACGCTGACAACGTGCTCGAAGGGCGGCTCACCGTTGTGCAGGATGTAGGCATCGGTGAGCGGCAGGAAGCGGCGGGTGCGGAGCGCGAGCTGCTCGTCGGCCTCGGTCCCGGGCGAGAGGTGCAGGTTGCCGGTGATGTTGAACGGGCCAGCCGAGACGGCCACGCGGCGCAGCTTGCGGTGGAGGCGAAGCTGGCGCGCGGCACGCCACTCGGGCGGCATGGCCAGGATCAGCTGCTCGGTCATGACCGACTGCCACTCGCCGGATTCGTCGCTGCCGGGCTGGGCCTCACCCGCGGCCTCGGCACCGGTCGGCTCGACGATGGGGCCGGGGCTTGGATGCCAGAGCCGCAGCTCGGACTCCTCGCTGAGCAGGTCGGTGACGCGCTGGCCATTGGCCGCGATCCAGCCCACGATCCGCGCGTCAGCGGTGTAGAGCTCGATCGGCGCAAGGTCGCGGCTGGCCATCGCAACGGCTGCCGAGCCGGTGGCCAGACCCCCGGCGGAGCCGCGTCGCCAGTTCCAGAACGTCATGCCGGCATGGTGGCTGCCGCAGCGCAGCGGCGGAAGGACACGACAGTACTACGGAGGGCTGTTGCACCCAGACACCGACCCCGGACCCCCTGACCCAGCAGCCAAGCTGGGTGGACTGTTCAGGTGATCTGAACAGTTGGGCTGTCCCGGCGGCCGGGCTGCCGCGGACGGGCGCCTCATCGGCTCGGGTCTAGAATTCGCCGGCTGTGACTACCGAATCTCCGCTGGTCGGCCCCGGGGTACCCGGGATGCCCGAGACCGACCTCAACCCGCCGCAGATCGCCCGAGTCGGCGATCCGTTCGCGACCCTGCGCCTGGTCGCGTTCGTGGCCCGGCTGCGCCGCAACGAGACGCTGCAGCTGCGGGACGTGGTCGCCGCGCTGAACGCCGCCTGCCTGGACTGGTACTTCCCCGAGAAGGTGGTGCTGGCGGGGCTCGTGCAACTCCAGGCCAACTGGTCGATCTCCTTCCACGGGGAGGATCGCATCGTGCTCGACCGCAACGAGCGCGGTCACACGCTGCTGATCGTCGACTCCAGCAAGATGACGCCGTTCCTGGTGGCCCAGGCCAACCGGCTGCACGACGAGTGCGACGAGGAGCTGCGGCGGTTCTCCCTGGGCGACGGGGTCACCACCGACAACTAGACCCGGTCCGACCCTCCGGCCTGGCCGATCGCCGCCTCCGGTGCCTCGATCCCGATCGGCATCGTCTCGCCCTCGCCGCCGTCGACCGGCACTCGGCGGGCTCGTGGCCGGAAGGGCGAGGTCTCGGGCACGACCGGCCCATCGGTCTCGGCCAGCTCACCGGAACGGTAGGCCTCCCACACGGCCATCACCGTGTCGCGATGCGGTCGGATGCGGCAATGCTCGTCGCGGTTGCCCATCTCGTCGCAGTACCCGAGCGGCACGCACTTGGGGGCCAGGAACGAGCCGAAGAAGGGCGAGACGCGGAAGATCTCGTGGCGGATCTGCTTGAAGAGCTGGCGGATCTCCCACTGGGCCATGGTGCAGAGGCGCAGCCCCGACATGTGGATCAGCTGGCGCAGGTTGACGGTCATGATCAGGTTCGTCTGCATCGCGTTCGGGAAGATGAAGCGGGCGTCCTCGGCCGGCACCTCGGCCTGGAGGAGCTGCCCGTACAGGTCCAGGTTGGAGTCGACCGCGCGCTGGAACTGGCCGGCCAGGTCATCGGGCAGGTCGCCCTTGGCGATCGTGTCGGGGATCGTGAAGTTGTCCCGCTTCTTGAAGCTGACGTAGCGCTGCGACTGCTGGTCGAACGCGGTCCCTGCCCGATGCCGCACCAGCTGGTGGGAGAGCGTCCTTGTCACACCCGAGATCGCGAAGGTGAAGTTGACGTGCTCGATGGTCGAGCCGTGGCCCGACTCCATCACCTTGCGGACGAGGCCCTGCTGCTTCTCGTCGGCGACCTGGCGGCTGACCGCCTTGTCCCAGATCTGGTCGGGGAGCTGCTCGGAGTAGCAGGTCCGGCAAGCCGTGTAGATGATCGGGAGGTAGTACTCCTCGACGATCTCCTTGGTCGGGAATATCAGCTTGGCGGAGACGTCTGCGGTGGTCGGCATGGGACGCTGAGGATAGCACCGCCGATACCGATCCGGGGCCGCTTATCCACAACCTGTAGCGGTGTGGACAACTCCGACCCGCTATCTTGTGTCGTCGCCCAGCCGCCCCCGTCCGGTCACGCGATCCCGTCCTCCTCGACAGAGCGGGGCTCGCGACCACGGCTGCGCTCGTCGAGACGGGCCAGCCCGTGCAGCCGATCGAAGGCGATCCGGTTGCCGCCCGCGGCCCGGGCGGACGCAAGCGCCTCCTCTGCGGCAGCGAGCAGCTCATCCCCACTGAACGTCATGCCGGGACGCATGAGCGCGATCCCGATAGAGAGCTGGACCACCGCCTCCCCGCGATCGGTGATCACCCGGTGCCCGAGGACCCGGTCCAGCACCGCCCCGGCAAACGCTGCCGCCCCCGCCTCGTCGGTGTGGGGCAACACCATCAGGAAGGCGTCGGCGCCGATTCGGCCAGCCGCGTCGGCCTGCCGCATCCGGACCCGCAGACGGAGCGCCAGCTCCCGCAGCACCGCGTCGCCCAGCTCGAGGCCATGCTGGTGGTTGAATTCGGTGAATCGGTCGATATCCACCAGGACGACGGCAAGTGGATGCGCGTAGCGGCGCGCCTCGGCGGCCTCGGTTCCAAGCCGCTCGAGGATGACGGGGCGGCTGGCAAGGCCCGTCAGCGAATCGCTGGTGGTGGCCCGCTCGATGTCGGACCGCTGCAGCCCGATGAGGTGGCGTGCCGCGACCAGGTCGTCGAGGGTGGCGCGCAGCTCCCGGCCGATCCGCGACAGCTCATCGAACTCGGGTTGGCCAGGCGGGGCGAGCGGCACGTCGAGCAGGAGGCCGGGGGTCGCCACCGGCGCAACGGCGTCGGCCCCTCCGCGGCGGCCAACCGCTATCCCCCAGCCGAGAATCGCGGCCGCCACCGCGATCCCCGTCGCGCCGACCACGCGCTCGCCGGCGGCCGGACCCGCCAGCGCCATCACCAGGGCCGACGAGGCGGCCATCCCGAGCGCCGTCGCGCGCGCGGCCGAGCTGAGCCCGGTCAGCGCGGCGATCCCGAGCCCCAGGGC
>Ga0214472_10003189_pt1 | contig 17418 bp, 20 predicted proteins | sample RVTome_6_FD_207662 | JGI IMG/M metagenome (GOLD analysis project Ga0214472, IMG submission 207662) | Soil microbial communities from uranium-contaminated site in the Upper Colorado River Basin, Wyoming, United States - RVT140D175 | ecosystem: Environmental > Terrestrial > Soil > Contaminated >... | reverse complement strand
GGTTTTATTGTTCTAAACCTTTCTTCTTGTATTGTTTGTGACATTTTAATAGACATTAGTTAATAATCTACTAAAAAGTGCCAAATGTGTTTAGACATTACACAATTAATACCAAATTTATCAATTATGATATAATCTAAGAATGAAACTCTCAAAAACAAATTTTTTAATATATCGTGATTGTGGTAAAAACGCATGGATCAAAATACATCGCCCTGATGTTTATTACAAATATCCTCTTTCTGCTTTTGAAGAAGGGATAATAGAAACAGGAAACGAGGTAGATAAATTGGCAAGAGAATTATTTCCAGGAGGAATTATTGTAGAAGATAGGGAAGATGCAGAAGGAACAAGAGAATTGATGGATGAAGAAACAAAAGTTTTGTATCAGCCGGTTTTTGAAACAGGTGAATACAAAATGATTTCAGATATTTTGGTTTGGAATGACAAAACAAAAAAATACGATTTATATGAAGTAAAAGCTTCAAATAGCGGGGAAGACGGAAACAAGAAAAAAAAGAACGAGATTTATGCAAACGATATTGCTTTTCAGTATATTGTTTTAAAAGATTTAGATATTCCTATTGGGACTCTCAATCTTGTAAGGCTTAATTACGAATATGTGCGCGGAGCAGAGCTTGACCTAAACCAGCTTTTTACCAAAGAAGATTTTACAGAAAAAGTAAAAGAGATAGAAGAACAGATAAGAGAAGAAATGAGAATCTCCCGAGAATATCTTTTTCAAGAAAACGAACCAGACGGACATTGTTCTTGTATTACAAAAGGGCGCAATTCTCATTGCACCACTTTCAAATATTCCAATCCAAAAGTGCCAGATTATTCTGTACACGATATTTCTCGTATTGGACTTTCAAAAAGAAAATTGGAAGAGTTGGTGGACTCAAGTATTTTTGATATTTTGGATGTGCCAGACCATTTAGAATTTTCAGAAAGACAGATGAATCAGATTCAGGTAGCCAAAACAAAAAATACTATTACAGACTGTGAGATACTAGAAGACTTTTTGGGCGAGATAAAATATCCAGTTTCTTTTTTGGATTATGAGACATTTCCATCAGCGATACCTAGATTTGCAGGGTATAGTCCTTACAACCAAATACCGTTTCAATTTTCTTTGCATATTTTAAGAGAACCAAATGGAGAAGTAGAACACAAAGAATTTATTTATACAGGAAAAGACAATCCAGATATTCCTTTTGCAAAAGCTTTGCAAGAAATGTTGCCGTCAGACGGGAATGTGATTGTTTGGAACAAAAGTTTTGAAATGAATATTAACAAGAGGTTGGGCGAGAGAAACAAAGAATTTGAAAAATTTATGATTGGGGTAAATGATAGGGTTGCTGATTTGGAAGACCCTTTCAAACATCAGGCAGTTGTCCATCACGGATTTAAAGGCAAGACTTCTATCAAATATATTTTGCCGACTCTTGTCCCCAAATTGTCTTACAAAGTATTAGATATCCAAGAGGGAGGCACTGCCTCAAATACTTGGAACGAAATCAGTACAGGAAAATTGGATGAAAAAACAGCTCAAGAAAAAACAGAAAGTTTGTTGAGGTATTGCGAACTAGATACTTTGGCAATGGTGGAGATATTTAATTATCTTTTACAAACAGTAAAAGATAGGAATTAAGAATCATGAATCATGAATCATGAATGACGAACAACAAACAAATTCGCTCCGCGAATCCGTCCATAAAAACAAAACCGGAAATCTGATTATTTTCCCGTACCGATAGGTAGTCCGAATAATCAGAAGTCCGGTTTTAGTTTTTAGGGAAGCAAAACAGCACAATAGAAAATAACAATCGGCTCAGTCATTTTAAGGACTGAGCCGATTAGCAATTTTATGGCTTAGTAAAGCAATTTCAACACAAAGAAAAATTTGACATATAACCCAAAAATAAGTAGTATAAATCCAGGAATTTTCATTTATATACAAGGATATAAACCTATTAAGAAAGGAGAATAATAATGCCGGTAATCAAAGTCTGGTGTCTGCCAGCTAACCAAACAGAAGAGAAATTAAACGAAGTTTATCAATCTATTGTTTCGGCAGTAGTTGGTGTTTCAGAACTTGGTTTGAAAGATCAAAATGATGTGACTTGTCTTTTTGTTCCCGATCTTATGTCTTACGGTTTGGGCGATGAGATCATTGTCGAAATCTGTGGTTTGTTTAAGAAACCAGAAAGAACCGAGGAGGTTAGGCAACGACTCGCAAAAAATGTTGGGGTGGCAATTAAAAATTTTTACCCTGATGCAAAAATCGAATGTTTTGTCTCAAATTTCAATCATGAGAGTGGTTTTTGGACTTCGATAAATTCTGATCCTTATAAAGATTGGTCGTATGATCACGAAGATTGTGAAGCATACGGCTCCATCGAGCATATGCAATCCATTAACAAACTTTGCCCGAATTGTGGCAAACCTTAATTTGGTAAAAATTTTTTATTCCATCCAACAGAAAACCATTTCTGTTTGGGTGGTTTTTTGTTTCCACAAAAACTTTATAGACTTTCAACTTTATAAACTTTATACTGATGTATATATGACATATTACACAAAAACATTATTATTAGTGATTTCGTTCGTCGCTATTTATTTAATTTATTCATATTTTATATAGTACAATATATCGTAATATAGTACTAATTATTTTTTTTAAATTTTAAATTATAATTTTACATTTTGCATTGTCATTTTTAATTTTGATTTTTGTATTTTGAATTTGAAACATGTATATAAAAGTTAGGGTATATCCCAAATCAAAAAAAGAGGAAATAAAGAAAATAGGAGAAAACCGTTTTGAAATAAAGGTTAAAGAAAAAGCTGAAAGAAATATGGCAAATAATCGTGTTTTAGAAATAATAGCTAATGAATTTGCTGTTCCTAAGGGAAAAGTGCGTATTGTAAACGGACATCAATCTCCTTCAAAAATGTTGAGTGTTGATATTGATTAATATTATTTGTTATAATACACATATGAAAAACTTAACAATAAAAGCACTCAATATGGAGATGACTCCAGCTATTGAGGATTATTTTATAAGCAAATTAGGGTCTCTTGATAAATATCTAGACCTAGCAGACGAAAGTATCGAGTGTGATGCTCGTGTGAGCAAGGTAGCAGAAAATCAATCCGGAAATATTTTTAAGGCAGAAGTTAGTCTACATACGGCGGGAAAGATTTACGGAGCTGATTCAACCAAAGATAATTTGTATGCTTCAATAGATGATGTTGTTGATAGAGTCGGGAGAAAAATCACAGAACACAAAGACAAACAAAGAAGTATGTTTAAGAGAGGGGCGGCAAAATTTAAAAATTTATTAAGAGGATTTAAAAATTAAAAATTTTTAAGAAAATAGAATGTAGAAAGTAGAATGTAGATAAAAATTTTGTAAATAAAAATTTTTCAAAAACTACATTCCATACTCTACTTTCTATATTCCAATTATTATGAACAAATTTAGTATAACAATATTAGTAATATTTGCATTATTATTAACATATTCTTTAGTTATGAACAAAGACACATCAGAACAAACAAACAACCCTGTCGTAGTTTTAAAAACAAGCTTTGGCGATATAGAATTAGAGCTTTTCAAAGACAAGTCTCCAAACACAGTGGACAATTTTATAAAACTCTCAAGCGAAGGTTTTTATAACGGAACCAGATTTCATAGAGTAATAGAAGGTTTCATGATTCAAGGAGGAGACCCTTTGAGTAAAGATATTTCTCAAAAACCTATGTGGGGGACAGGAGATCCTGGATATAAATTTGCTGATGAAATCGGAGACTTTAGTAAAAATGACATTGGAACAATTGCAATGGCAAATTCAGGGCCAAACACAAACGGAAGCCAATTTTATATAAATGTTTCCAATAATGATTTTTTAAATGGGGGGTATACGGTATTCGGAAAAGTTATTTCAGGTATGGATATTGTGATAAAAATCAGCCAAACAGAAACAGAATTGAATCCGTCAGGAACAGAAAAAAGTTCTCCTGTTGAAGATGTTCTTGTAAATTCGGTTGAATTGAAATAAAAAGGCTTAATAAAGCCCTAAAAATAATAAAACGGCTACGATTGTAGCCGTTTTTTATTTTAGAAAATTAGTTCGTCATTGCGAGCTCCTCAGAGCGAAGCAATCCAGAAACAAATTTTGGATTTTTTAGGTAAAAAATTGGAAGCAATAAATCAAGAATCGGTAATTAATTAACCGACAATGACGCCTTGTTATGAGATCGCATAACAAGGCGTCATTGGTTTTTAAATCTTAAATTTATTTTTTTATCCTCTTAAAAAATCTTGATAATCCATCTCCTTTTTTCCTTCAGGTATTACACGAGTGATTTTTAATTCTCCATTTTCAAGACGAGCGTCTTTTATTATTATTCTCATTTTTTTACCATTTCTTTCTGTAAAAAAATAAGGTTTAAAATTTTGCAGAGCTAATATTTTTCGATAATTTTTTTCAGGACTTTCTTTTAAATCAATAAGAGTTTCTTCTTTGTTTATTTTTTCTATATAAGTTGCCTTTTCGTGATCTTGAGGTTGAGGTTTTATTTTTCCCTCTACCCAAAGCGGTATAGTTTCTACCAACATTTCTCCACCAATTTCAGCAAGTAGATTTTCCAGAATATCTATTTTGATAGGCCACACATCAATCTCTAATTCTTTTTGCATCAAAATATCTCCATGATCCATTTCTACATCCATTAGCATAATAGTCATACCTGTTTTTTCTTCGGTAATTATTGCAGACTGCATTGGAGAAGCTCCTCTTAGGCGAGGAAGTAGGGAGGGGTGAACATTGATAGTCTGGTGTTTTGGCATATCCAATATTTCTTTTGGGATTATTTTCCCATAAGAAGCCACTACAAATAAATCCCAGTTTGTTTGATTCATTTTGGTTAAAAATTCTAGGTCTTTTAGTTTGGTTGGTTGTAATACAGGGATGTTGTTTTTCTCTGCCCAAATTTTTGTTGGTGGGGGAGTAAGAACCAAGTTTCTTCCTTTGGGTTTGTTTGGTGTAGTAATAATTAAAGCAGGAGAAAAACCTGATTCTTTCATTTTTTCCAAAATTTTTACAGAAAATTCTGGTGTCCCAAAAAATACTATATTTAGTTTTTGATTGTTTTTTGTCATAATTTTTATATAATGCGAATCCGCGAATTTACACGAATACCACCAATTAAATTTTATGCGAATAATTTTTGCAAAATTCGTGTGAACTTGATTCGTGGTATTCGCATGAATTTGCGTATTCGCATTACCTTTAAATTTTTTTTATATTTTTTGCTTTGTCTACAAAAAGTATTCCATTTAAGTGGTCCACTTCGTGTTGAAATGCTTGAGCCAACAATCCTCCTGCTCCACGGGTAAACTTTTCACCTTGTTCGTCATATGCTTCAATTGTGCAGTTGGTAGATCTTTTTACAAATCCAAACCAACCTACAACACTCAAACAACCCTCTTCCAACCACTTTGTTTTTTTAGATAATTTTGTTATTTGTGGATTGATAAAAACATACTTTTTATTTTTACTATCTTCTTCTCCGTTTAGTTTATAAGCTTTTTCGGAAATAATAAAAAGTCTTATAGATTTCTCTACTTGTGGAGCCGCAAGAGCAACACCGTCTTCTTGGATAACCAAAGTTTCTTTCATCTCTTTTATAATATTTTGGATTTTAGCTAAAGAAATATCGTCCAAAGAAATTTCTTTAGCTTTTTCTCGCAAAACTTTATTTTCTTTTTGCACTATTTCTTTCATCCCGTTAGAGATATTATCGTATATAAAAATTACACGAACTATATTTTAATTAAGTTTAATAAATTTCCCGATAGATAGGAATCTCTAATGGGATTCATTGACTTAATAGTATATTTATTGATGAATAAAGTCAAAGATTTATTTTGTTATAATTACAAAGGAAATTACATTATCAAATAAAAGAATTTAATAACGGGAATGTTGATAAAATAATGGTTAAACAATCACTCCAGTCATATCTTGGTTTGTTGGGACATGCTAATGCTTATAAATTCTCTGAGGATTTAAAGAACAAAGTTTGTTTTTGGATAGAGCATAAATAAAAATAGTCATTTTTTTTCTTTAAGATATTGTCCTATTTTCCACCAAAATATTTTTTGTTGAGAAAGGATTGGTTTTCGGCTTTGTTTTACTTCAGACCAATATTGATAGATGGTCTTTTCTGGCACTCTTCTAAAAAACCCCAAATAAAAACCGAAAGAACCTTTTCCTTTTTCGGCTTTCTCTCCAAAATAATTTCTTATTTCGTCTACCAAATAATGTTTTTCTGAATGAAGAGATTTTTTTGATTCTTTTTCTTCTAATATTAAGGAAGAGATTGATTTTATTCCAAAATTTTTATTTTTAGAGTTTGTGCCAGACACTTGTTTTTTTATTAGTTTTTTCTTTACATATTCCTTGTCTAGTTTTTTGCTAAAATTTTTAGATTCTATTGTTTCGCTTTTGTTATTTTTTATTTTGTTTAGCTCTACTATAACTTTCTTGGGAAAAATCTTTTGTAATATTTCTTCTATCGGTTTTGGAATAGTCTGTATTTTTTGTAATATTTCTTTTTCAAAAATAGGTATCTCTAGTTTGTTGGATATTTTTTCTATTTTTACTTTGTTTTTTCGTAAATATGTTTTTTGTTGTTTCAAATCTTCTGATTTAAGAACAATAGCAGGTTTTTCTTTTGTATCATATGTCACAAGAATAATAGATCCAACAGAAAAATTTTCACCAGAAAAATACAATTTTGTTTTTTGAAATTTGTTTTTAAATATTGGTATAGCTGTAATTATGTACATATATTAAGAATAACGAATCATGAATCAAGAATCAAGAAAAACAAAAACCGCTAAAGCGGTTTTTGTTTTCGTTGTAAACTACCAACAGTAAACTTTAATAATATACTTCCATCAGGTTTCCTTCGTCTAGTACATATATTGAATCATTATTCTTTTTCACAAAATCAGGATTTATTCCTTTATATATTGGTTGAAAATTTGGCACCGAGTCTGTTTTTATTTCCATCGCGTAAATTCCGTTTTCTGTTGAAATGATAATTACATCAGTTCTATCTTTGTAAAAATCCGATGATTTAATTTCTGCTTCAAAAGTAAGTAATTCTTTTGGAGTGTTTTCATCTTGTTCCCAATCTATATGAGTTTTTCTTGTTTGGAAAAGGTTTAATATATCGTAGAATTCTGGATCTGATTTTGAAATAATAAAACCATTGGTGTTTTGTGGGACAAAAAAAGGATTAATCTCTGATATTTGTTTCCTGTCTATATTGGTATTTGTTGTCCAAGGCCAATAATTTTCTTTTACAAGAATTATAGAATGTTCTCCTTTTTTTAATTTTAAAATATTATTTTCCAACAAACCATTGTCTTTTTCATCTATAAAAATTTGTAAATTTTTATCAGAAGTATTTATTTTGAGTATTCCTTGGTTGTTTTCTTTATAAAAAAGAAAAATAGCTGAAGTTAAAATTATTATTAGTATACTCGCATACCAATAAAGAGAAGTATCTTTTTTGTTATTTTTTGTCATTATCATTATATTATAACAATGTAGTCAAAAAGAAATACTTGATTTATTTTTTAATTCATTGTATACTCTTAAGAGAGGATTAAATGTGAGTAAGCAATAATAAATCTTAATAAAAAGGAGAAAAGTTATGGAATTTTATTGCGATCACGAAGACCCTAATTGTCCTTGTCAGGAACCTCTGACAAGAAAAGAAAAAGTGGTTGCTTTTGTCTTTGCAGCTATTATATCAATTTATATTTTTTCGGTAATATATTTTCATGTTAATTAAATCACTTACCGAAAAAAAGAAAAAGAGTGAACATTTTGGTGTTCACTCTTTATTTTTTTTGCAAAAAAATCAAAAAATCGTATTATTAAGATAATTATGGATAAATTTAAAATAAAAGGATTAAATGGTAAAAAAACTCTTTCTGGAAGTATAAGAGTAAACGGCGCAAAAAATGCTATTTTGAAAGTGATGGCTAGTAGTGTGCTTTTTACTGACGGTTTTAAAATGAGTAATATTCCTGAGATAGAAGATATAAAAAGAATGGGAGAGCTTTTAGATTTTTTGGGCACGAGTGTGAAAAAAATAAAAGACAAAGAATATATTATTGATTCTAGTAAAATAAAAGAAACAGATTTGGACAGAGGAATATCAGAAAAAATGCGTGGATCAATTGTTTTAACAGGACCTCTTTTGGCTCGGTTTGGAAAAGTTTCTTTTCCTGTCCCTGGGGGGTGTGTGATAGGAGCAAGACCAATTAATTTTTTTATTGAAGGTTTTGAAAAAATGGGTGCTGAAACAGAATTTAAAAATAATCGTTATTATATAAAAACAAAGAAAGGAGGATTGAGAGGAACAGAAATATTTTTTAAGATTCCTAGTGTGACAGCGACAGAGACATTTATGATGGCAGGGGTTTTAGCAAAAGGTAAGACTGTTTTAAAAAATGTTGCTCTAGAGCCAGAAATAAAAAATCTTGCTGACTTTCTTATTTCTTGCGGAGCAAAAATAAAAGGAGTAGGGACATCTATTATAGAAATACAAGGTGGTAAATTATTGAAAGGGAAAAATAAAACTTACAAAGCAATGCCAGACAGAATTGAGACAGGAAGTTTTCTTATTTTAGGGTCTTTGTGTGCGGATAATTTGGAAATAACACATTGCAATCCAGAAGATATAGAACTTTTGATTTGTATGTTAAAAGAATCTGGCGTGCCTATAGAGATAAATAAAGATACGATAAAAATAAAAGGAAACGCAAAAATAAAAAATAAAGATTTTAAAAGTTTTAATATAAAAACAAAAGAATACCCTGGTTTCCCGACAGATTTACAGGCCCCTATGGTTATGTTTCTGACTCAAGCAACAGGAGACTCTTTAGTTTTTGAAACTATTTTTGAGGGAAGACTTAATTTTGTTGAGGATATAAATAGAATGGGAGCGAATATTTTGTTGATGGACCCTCATAGAGCTTTGGTAAAAGGACCAACTTCTCTGAGGGGGAGAGAAGTAGAGAGTCCTGATTTGAGAGGGGGTTTAGCTTTTATAATTGGCGGAATTCTTGCAAAAGGAGAATCAATAATAGATAATGTGTATCTAATAGATAGAGGATATGAGAGGATAGAAGAAAGATTGCAGGAGATAGGAGTGGAGATAGAGAGGATTTAATAAAGTATAAACTTTCAACTAAATAGTATGTCTTTTTTTACAAAAAAACTTGGAATAGATTTAGGAACAGCAAATATTCTTGTATATGTTCCGGGAAAGGGAATTGTTTTAAACGAACCGTCTGTTGTTGCTGTTTCTGAATCAGATAATCAAATTTTAGCTGTTGGTCTTGAAGCTAAAAGTATGATAGGAAAAACTCCTGATAATATTATCGCATATAGACCGATGAAAGACGGTGTTATTGCAGATTATAGAGTGACGGAAGCAATGCTTAGATATTATATTACAAAAGCTTTAGGAAAATGGGCTTTTTTTAAGCCAGATGTTTTAGTTTCTGTTCCTGCTGGAGTGACATCTACACAAAGAAGGGCTGTTGTTGAAGCAGCTTTAAAAGCGGGTGCAAGAAAAGCTTTTGTTGTTAAAGAACCAATTTTGGCAGCTATTGGTGCTGGTATTTTGATAGAAGAAGCGAATGGGCATATGATTGTAGATATTGGAGGGGGAACGACGGATGTAGCTGTTATTTCTCTTGGTGGGATTGTTTCTTCTATTTCGGTAAAATGTGCAGGAGATAAAATGGATCATGCTATTGTTGATTATGTTAAAAAAACTTATAACCTTTCTATAGGAGAAAAAACAGCTGAAAATATAAAAATAAAAATAGGTTCTGCTGTTCCTGTAAAAGATAAAGTAGAATTAAAACTTGATGTTAAGGGGCGTGATTTTGTGTCTGGATTACCTCGTTCTGTTGAACTTAAAACAAACGAAGTGGTAATAGCTTTAAGAAAGGAATTAAGTGAAATGATAAAAGCTATTAAAGATGTATTACACGAAACACCACCAGAGCTTTCCGCCGATATTATAGATCAGGGGATTATTATGACAGGAGGTTCTTCTCAATTGAGAAATTTAGATGAATTGGTAAAACAAAAAACTGGCGTAAAAGCTCGTGTAGCCGAAGACCCTTTATATTGTGTTGTTAAAGGAACAGGTGTTGCTCTTGGACACCTAGATACTTATCAGAAAAGCATAATTTCAAAAAGATAAAATCCGCGAAGCGGATTTTTGTCTTGATTCATGATTCGTAATTCGTTATTCTTATTGTTATGCAACAACTAATTAATCAAAAAGAAAATTTACATCACGCTTATTTAATTGAAGGAGAAAGAGAAGATGTTATTTCAAAACTTTTATTTTTTTTTGAAAAAGAGTTAAATTTTCAAATTAAAAATAATCCAGATTTTTGGCAAGGAGAGTATGATACTTTTGGAATAGACGAAGGACGATACATAAACGAACTCCAAAATAAAAAATCTTTTTCGGAAGGAAAACAAATTTTTGTAATCCAAACCAATTTTATAACTCGCGAAGCTCAAAATTCTCTTTTAAAAATGTTTGAAGAACCAACACCTAATACACATTTTTTTATAATTATTAATTCTAGCGAGGTATTACTCCCAACCCTCAAATCCCGTCTCCAAATCTTAAAAATGTGGCTGTCGGACAGCCATCAAAATAATGAAGTAGTAGATTTTTTAAAAATGCCAGTCGCAGAGAGATTGAAATTTGTTTCAAAATTTTTTGGAGATACAAAAAAGAAAATTCCAGCCGACAAAAGTGGAGCAATAATTTTTTTAAACAATCTGGAAAAAACTTTGCGAGAAAAAATAAATATCTCAAAAGCCACAGAAAAAGAAATTTTTTCTTTTAAAGAAATATTAAAATGCCGAAGTTATTTAAATGATAGATCACCGTCGGTTAAGAGTCTTTTGGAGCATATTTCTTTGATTGTTTAAATCATTGACATTATTATATTTTTGGTGTAATATTTAATCAGAAGTCAAATAGTAAAAAATTTAAAAAAAAGAAAAAAAGGAGGCATCACCATGACAACTTTTTATAAAATTTTTAAAGCAAAGATTAGTTGTTTGTTGAACGAGAAAAAGTGTTCAGGGATGGTAGAAATAAGAGAAGAATTGTATTTAGTTCGTGATGAAAATTTATTGCCGGAAGGTAATCTTTTATTACACCATGAGGCTTGCCGACTTTTGGATTACATAAGACAGGCAGGATTCTAATCCCTCTTTTTTGAGAATCAAAAACCTCTGTGCGAATACTCGCACAGGGGTTTTAAATTACTTGATACTTAATACTTACTACTTTACCCCCGACACCTTTCCTAGTATTATATGGAATATGGAATTAGGTATAATTTTATATATAATGTAATTTTACGAAAATAATTTACTCACACTTTATCTGAAAAACAATATTAGGAAAGGTGTGGGGGTTTATACTAATATTTATGAATTCAAACGAAATACGACAAAAGTTTTTACAATTTTTTGAGAAGAGAGGGCATGTTATTATTCCGTCTGCTTCTTTGGTGCCAGAAAACGACCCTTCTGTGCTTTTTAATACTGCAGGAATGCAACCATTAGTACCTTATCTTTTGGGTGAAAAACATCCAGCGGGGAAAAGGATTGCCAATTCTCAAAAATGTGTGAGAACCACAGATATTGACGAAGTGGGAGACAACACCCACCTGACTTTTTTTGAAATGTTGGGCAACTGGTCTTTGGGGGATTATTTTAAAAAAGAAGCGATAAATTGGTCTTATGAATTTTTGACTGACAAAATTGATGGTCTCGGACTTGATACTAACAGACTTTATGTGACTGTGTTTGAAGGAAATACTGATGCTTCAAAAGACAGCGAAGCGTATGAAATTTGGAAAGAGATTTTTGTAAAAGCAGGACTTAATCCTGAAGGACATATTTTCTTTATGGATGCAAAATCAAACTGGTGGAGCCCGGGAGACAACGGACCATGTGGTCCTGACACAGAAATGTTTTATAGCACGGTAGGAGATTTGGGTGATTTAACAAAAGAAGAATTCATCAAAGCCGATGAGAACCAAAAGATTGTTGAGGTTTGGAATAATGTTTTTATGGAATACGAAAAGAAAGACGGAAAGGTAATCGGAAAATTAAAACAACATAATGTTGATACAGGAGCAGGGTTGGAGAGGTTGGCTGTGATGATGCAGGGGAAGGGTAATGTTTTTGAGACAGACCTCTTTTCTCCTATCGTCGAAAAGATAGTAGAAAGTAGAAAGTTGAAAGTTGAAAGTGAGACGAATTTTGCGGAGCAAAATTCTTCGTCATTGCGAGGAGTTTACGACGAAGCAATCCAGAAATCAACAAGAATAATTGCTGACCATATTCGGACGGCAGTATTTATGATTTCTGACGGAGTGATACCGTCTAATACAGACCGTGGCTATATCTTGCGAAGAATAATTCGTCGAGCGGTACGACACGCTGATAGTTTAGGAATAGGAGAGGGTGGTTTGGTTGAATTGGCTGATGTTGTTATAAAACAATACGGAGATTTTTATACAAACGCAAAAGAACAAGAAGAGCAAATTAAAATTGAAATTAAAAAGGAAGAAGAAAAATTTAGAAAGACATTAGAAAGAGGTTTGAGGGAATTAAATAAATTGGTTGGAATTGGAAAATTTTTTCACATTAAAGATGGTGAAAGTATTTTGGATCATCCTTCTATGAATGAAGTTGATCCTGAAAAAGCATTTTTTATTTTTCAAACTTATGGATTTCCTCTTGAGTTGATTCAAGAAGAATTAGCTAAAAAAATGTTGTTCGTTGATGAAAAAAGATTTAACGAAGAAATGAAAAAACATCAAGAACTTTCACGCACAGCATCTGTCGGAAAATTTAAAGGAGGTCTTGGGGGAGACGATGAAAATTCTACCAAGCTTCACACAGCCACACACTTGCTTCTAGGGGCAATTAGAGAGGTATTAGGAGAAGACATTTATCAAAAAGGTAGCAATATTACACCAGAGAGATTGCGTTTTGATTTCAATTATCCAGAAAAATTGACCGACGAACAAAAACAAAAAATAGAAGATTTGGTAAATGAAAAAATAAAAGAATCAATCCCTGTTGAGATGTTGGAAATGGAAAAGCAAGAAGCTTTAAAAATTTCTAAAGTATCTTTTGATGAGCAAAAATACGGAGATGTTGTTAAGGTTTATAAAATCGGTGATTTTAGTATTGAGTTTTGCGGAGGCCCTCATGTTGAAAATACAAACGAACTCGGGACTTTCAAAATCAAAAAAGAAGAAGCATCTTCGGCTGGGGTAAGAAGAATAAAAGCTGTTTTGGAATAAATCCTGTTTGTAATAATCTAAGTTATGCACATAAGAGAATTTTGCTTTGTGGTACAATATCAAAATATGGAAGATCAAAAATATACAGATATAATATTGGAGGAAATGCGATCAAATTTTAAAATATTTGGTGAGGTGTTGGAGCATGTTCGTGAAAAAGGGGATGCAACTTTTGAGCAAGTTGTTGAAATTAGGAGAGAGATGAATGAGATGAAGTTAGAAATAGGAAATATAAAAGAAGATGTAGCTATTTAGAAAGAAGATGTGTTAGATATTAAAGATGAAATGAAAGAGATGAATGGTCGCCTTGATAATATAGAAACAGAAATAAAATTATTAAGAAGAGATTTTGATTTTCTTAAAAAAGAATTTGAAGAAAAAGGAAAAGTTGATAAAAGAGCTTTTGAAGAATTTGAAAAAAGGGTTATAAGAATGGAAGAACATTTAGAATTATCTACCAATTAACTATTAACTAAAAGACAAAAGACTCGCTCCGCGAGTCTTTTGTCTTGTTTAAATATTTTCATTATGTTATAAATCACTCAGGATTTTAAGCACTTGTGCATTTAAATAATTTAACTTTTAGGAGGTTTTTATGGTAGCAATAATTTTTTCTACAATTACTTTATTTGTTTTTTTATTCGGTTGGGATCCTTATGAGCAATTTTATTTTCAAGAATTTTCATTTCTTGTTTCTTTAGTTGCGTTGTTTTTTGTTGCAGTTCTTTCTAAAGAGAACGAAAAAGAACTGAAAAAATACAAAAAACAAGAAACAGATTTTAAAAATCGAAGAAAAAATTTTATTGAAGGAACAAAGATTTATTTTCTTCAAAAAATCGAGACATTGCTGTACAACATTCACAGGAATCAAGATCTTCTCAATAGAATTGATGTTGAGAATATTTTGAATAACCCTCAGATAAATTTATTTTTAAAAGCAGAGGATTACCAAAAGATTGTTGTGCGAGAAGGATATTTTTCTTGTGAAGACGATTGCTATAAAATTTCAATAAAAATAGTTGAGATTATTGAAAAAGCTAGACAGCTTTTAGATAAAATGAAGCAGTCTAACTTTTATCTATTTGGTGAAGTAATTTCATTTGGAGAGTATCGCTTGGAAATTCTCCAATCTTTCGATGAACTTATCGAAAAAACAAAAAGTTAATTTGTTTGAAAAAGGCATCGCGTAAGCGATGTCTTTTTTAAATTTCCACTTTCCACTTTTACTTTATAGACTTTATGAACTTTTAACTTTAAACTTAGTTATATGTTCAAGAAAAAACAAAGACAAGAAGCAGTTTTGGTTTTTGATATTGGGTCCGCTAGTGTCGGTGGAGCGCTAGTTTTGTTTTCTAAAGAAGATAAACCAAAAGTTATTTATAATACCAGACATATGATGCCTGTTTATTCAGATTTTAATATAAAAGACTTTGAAAAATCTATGTTTCGGGTGTTTGACTTAGTCGTCTCTGATATAGAAAAAAACGGAATTACAAAAAAAGACTTTATCAAACTTCAAGACAAAAAAATAGACAAAGGATATTGTTTCTTTTCTTCTCCTTGGTATGTGTCTCAAACAAGCACTGTAAAAATTCAAAAAAACAAAAAATTTAAGATAACAAAAGAATTACTAGATTCTATAATAGAAAAACAAGAACAATATTTTTTTGATTCAGACCAAAACACCTTTAAAAACAAAAACGATATTGAAATAATTGATAGAAAAATAATTCAAACAAAAATAGACGGAAAAATATCAAATAATCCTTTTAGTAAAGAAACTAATTTAGCAGAGATATCTATATCACTCGGTTTTCTTCCTAAAAAATTAATAAACAAAATAAAAGACATAAACAATGTTTTTCATGTCAAAGAAATTTATGCACATTCTTTTGTGTTGCCTGTATATTTGTCTTTGAGAGATATGTTTGAAAAAGAAGATGATTTTTTCTTTGTAGATATGAGTGGAGAAATCACAGATGTTTCTTTCGTAAAAAAAGGTCTTTTAAAAGAAACAGAATCATTTCCAATAGGAAAAAATGCTTTTGTTAGATTATTAAAAAACAAATTTAATATTTCTGATAAACAAGCGTTGTCTATGTTGCAAATTTATTCAAGCGATAAATCTAATCAAAAAACATCTAGTACAATAGACAAACTTTTTGAAGAAATTAAATCTGAGTGGGTGGGTTTGTTTGAAGATTCTATTCTTGATTTATTGTCGGGGGCGATTTCTCCACAAAACATTTTTATCATAGCAGATGATGATATTGTTAAGTTGATTTACAAACTTATAAAAACAACTAAATTTAAAAAACTTATTTTTTCAGATATTAAGAAAAAACTTAATCCTGTAATAATAGATGTGCATAAAATTGATTCTATGTGTGATTTTGAAAATAAGGATAGTAGAGATATTTTTATTTGTCTAGAAGCAGATTTTCTAAATAGAACATAAAATATTTTTATGTTATAATATATATATTAAGTTTATAAATTTTAATTATCTCATTTAAAATTATGATTTTAAATTTTGAGATTTACATTTTTAATTTGAAACATGTCTAAAAATATTTTACAAGATGTTATTTTGCCCAAAAAAAGATCTATAAGAGATGTGCCTATTTCTCCTAACCATAAAAATAAAAAAATTGATGTTGAAATAGAAGACATCATAAATAAAGAAAAAAAACCAAAAAAAATAAAATGGTGGATTATTGCTATTGTTGTTTTGGTTGTTTTCTTGATAGCTTTTTCTACAGTATTTTCAAGTGCTACTATAAATATAATTCCAAAACAAGAAAAGGTTGAAATAAATGTTTTAATAAAAGCAGTAAAAGATCAAAATAGCGACGGAGTTCCTTTTAAAATATTATCTATAGAGAGTGATGGTTATAGAGCAACATCTTCTTTTGAAGAAAAAGATGTTGATAAGAAAGCTTCTGGAGAAATTACTATTTTTAATAATCACACTACAACTCCTTTTAAATTAGTAGCAACAACAAGATTTGAAACACCTGAAGGTTTAGTTTATAGGATATCAAAATCAGTATCTGTTCCTGGAAAAACATCAGAGGGGGGAAAAACAATCCCAGGAAATATTACTGTAAAAGTATATGCCGATTTTCCTGGAGAGGATTATAATATAGGTCTCAAAGATTTTACTATCCCTGGTTTGAAAGGATCTGATAGTTTTAATAATGTCTACGCTCGTTCAAAAACTGCTATGACAGGAGGATTTTCTGGTGTAATGAAAATAGTAAAAGATTCTGATTTGGAAAACATGAGAGAAGATATGCAGGCAGAGTTAAAAGAAGAATTAAAAAACAAAGTTTATTTACAAGTGCCAGAAGATTATATTCTTTATAGCGATGGTATTTTTGTCAGTTTTAGCTCGCAAGAAAATATAGATTTAGGTGATTCTGTACAAATAATTGAAAGAGGTATTTTGGATGCTGTTTTGATTAATAAAAAAGAATTGAGTAATTATATTGCACAAAATTTGGTTTCTGGATTGGATGAAGAAAATGTTTCTATCCTTAATTTAGAAGATTTGAATTTTATAATAAAAAATAAACAAAATTTAAATTTATTGGAATATAATGATTTTGAATTTGATTTAAAAGGTTCGGCTCAATTTGTGTGGGTGTTTGATGAAGATAAAATGAAAAAAGATTTTGCAGGGCAATCAAAAAATAATATAAACTCTATTTTATCAAACTTTACAGGAATAAAAGAAGCAGAGGCTTCTATTAGTCCTTTTTGGAAAACTAGTTTTCCAAAAAAATTTGAAAAAATAGAAATCGTTAAAAGTATTAATTAATATTAATATTAATTAATACGTATTAGATAATATAAGAATCTAACCATAACCTCGAAATAACAAACCCTGGCGCGCCAATTATTTTTCTAAATTTTTAATGATTTTTTAAATATTTTTTTCTTTATTCTATCAAT
>Ga0214472_10003188_pt1 | contig 17421 bp, 15 predicted proteins | sample RVTome_6_FD_207662 | JGI IMG/M metagenome (GOLD analysis project Ga0214472, IMG submission 207662) | Soil microbial communities from uranium-contaminated site in the Upper Colorado River Basin, Wyoming, United States - RVT140D175 | ecosystem: Environmental > Terrestrial > Soil > Contaminated >... | reverse complement strand
CACACCGAATTCCGCGCGGGCCGCCGAAGCCCCGATTAATCTACTGATTTACAGCGCCATTGTCGAGGCTTTGCCGACCCGCAAAGCGGCCGTTCCGGCACTTTTCCACAGTTACGGCGCGGTATCCCGCTCGAGCTGGACCGGAATCCGCGGACAAGGGGCGCGGCAGGCCGCGCGACGCCTTCGTGCCGCTTCTCCTGCAGAGCTTGCCTAGCGTTGGTTGCGCTCGAGCGCCTCACGCACCAGCGGCAGCGTGATGTGGCGCCGTCGGGCGAGCGAGAATTGATCGAGTCGCTCGAGCACCGCGTTCAGCGAGGGCAGATCGCGCGGCAAGCGACTGAGCAGGTACCACACGACTTCGTCGGACAGTCGCAGCCCGCGGCGCTGCGCCTCCGCGCGCAGGTGCAGGGCTTTCTCCGCGTCGCTGAGCGGGCGCAACTGGTACACCAGGCCCCAGCCGAGCCGGCTCTTGAGGTCCTCGCGCAACGCGAGCTGGGCGGGCGGTGCGCATCCGGCCGCGACGACCGTTCCGCCCGCCTCGCGTGCGCGATTGATCAGGTTGAACAGTCCCACCTGCCGTGCATCGTCCAGCCGCTCGACGTCATCCGCGGCGATCAGCCGCGCCTGTGCCTGCGCGTGCGCGCCGTCGCTCGCCACATACATGCCGTCGGCGGCGGCGCCCGCCGCGGCCCGCAGCAGGTGCGTGCGACCGCAGCCCGGCTCACCCCACAGGTAGATGACCGCATCCGCGGCCCTACCCTCGGCCGCATCGCGCAGCCGCGCCAGCACTTCGGCGTTCGAGCCGGGCACGTAATTGCCCAGGGTCGGCTCGCCCGGGATCGAGATCGCGAGGGGCAGTTGCTCCACGGTCAACGCTTGTCCGGCCCGGCGTAGAGCGGGCTCTCGAGATAGGCGCTCCGCAGGTGGCGCAACCCGACGAGGAGCGCGGCGCTCGCGGGCAGCGCAAGCAGCACCCCGAAGAACCCGAATACGTGCCCGAAGGCGAGCAGCGCGAAGATCACCGCCACTGGATGCAGGCCGATGCGCTCGCCCACCAGCATCGGAGTGACCGCCATGCCCTCAAGCGCCTGGCCGACGCCGAAGGCGAGCCACACCCAGGCGAGCCCGGCGAAGCCTTCAAACTGCATGACCGCGGCAATCGTGGCGAGAACCAATCCGGCGAGCGCTCCGACGTAGGGGATGAACACCAGGATGCCGCTGATGATGCCGATCGGCAACGCGAACTCGAGCCCGGTCGCCCATAGCGCGGCCACGTAGTACACGCTCATCACCAGGATCACCATCACCTGACCGCGCAGGAACTCGGCGAGCACGGCGTCGACCTCGCTGACGATCTTGCGCACGCGCTCGTGCGCCTGGCGCGGCACCATGCCCTCGACGCGCTCGATCAACCGGCCCCAGTCGCGCAGAAGGTAGAACAGCACCACCGGTACGAGCAGCACGTTGGCGACGATGGCGATCAACGCCACGCCGCCAACGCGCAGCGAGGCGAGCATGCTTTTGACGAGGTCCTCGTTGTTCGAGAGCGTCTCACGCGCCAACTCGCGCACCGTGGCGACGTCGAGCTGGAATTCGATCTCGAGGTGCCGGCTGATCCAGGGCGCCACGCTCTGGTTGATCCAGGCGAGGAACTCGGGCAGGCGCTCGGTGAGCAGGCGCAGCTCCTTGTAGAACAGCGGCAGCACCACGAGCGCGAGCGCGACGATCACCGCGAGCACCAGCAGCATGACGAGCACCACGGCCGCGGCGCGCGGCCGGTAGCGCCCGGTGAGGCTCTCGACGATCGGGTCGAGGACGTAGGCGAGGATCGCGGCGAGCAGGAACGGCGCCAGGATCGGCGACAGAAGGTAGAGCATGCCGCCGAGCGCAAATGCGATCGCAAGCCATGCCCAGGGCTGCGCGGCGGCGAGATTCGGTTTGCTCATGCGGTAATATGCGCGATCGGGAGCGGCGCCATCGGACGCCACCATGACTGCGCGCTTCCGAGGGCGGACCGCGTTCCGGTAACGCGCGGCACAGACGAGCAATCTTACACGACGTCCCTCACATGCCCGAGAGTCTGTCCTACCGTGACGCGGGCGTCGACATCGACGCCGGCGACGCACTGGTTGAAGCGATCAAGCCTTTCGCCAGGCGCACCATGCGCCCCGAGGTGCTCGCCGGCATCGGCGGCTTCGGGGCGCTGTGCGAGATCCCGAAGAAGTACCGCCACCCGGTCCTTGTTTCGGGCACCGACGGGGTGGGCACCAAGCTGAAGCTCGCGTTCCAGCTGGCGCGCCACGACACGGTCGGCATCGACCTGGTGGCGATGAGCGTCAACGACGTGCTCGTGCAGGGCGCCGAGCCGCTGTTCTTTCTCGATTACTTCGCCTGCGGCAAGCTCGAGCCGCAGACCGCCACCGACGTGGTGCGCGGCATTGCGCGCGGCTGCGAGCTGGCCGGGTGCGCATTGATCGGCGGCGAGACCGCGGAGATGCCCGGCATGTACCTTGAAGGCGAGTACGATCTCGCCGGTTTCTGCGTCGGCGTGGTGGAGCGCGAGCGCATCGTCGATGGCCGCGGCGTCCGCGCGGGCGACGTGCTGCTCGGGCTCGCTTCGAGCGGCGCCCATTCCAACGGCTACTCGCTGGTGCGCAAGATCCTCGAGCGGGCCAGGCCCGATTTCGGCGCGGTCTTCGACGGGCGCACGCTCGGGCAGGCAGTGCTCGAGCCGACCCGTATCTACGTGAAGCCGGTGCTCGCGCTGCTCGAGCAGGTGAGCGTAAAGGGCCTCGCGCACATCACCGGAGGCGGTCTCACGGGAAATGTGCCGCGGACGCTGCCAGAGGGGTTGCGGGCGGTGTTGCGCCGCAAGAGCTGGCCGATGCCGGAGCTGTTTCGCTGGCTGCAGGCGCAGGGCAAGGTGGCGGACGACGAAATGCACCGCGTGTTCAATTGCGGCATCGGCATGGTCATCGTTCTCGCGCCGGAGCAGGTCGCGAAGGCGATTGCGCTGCTGCGCGAGGCGGGCGAGACGGTCTACGAGATCGGCGTTATCGAGCAAGGCGATCCGGGCGAGGCACAGGCCGTCGTCGTGTGACGGTTCGCCATCGCTCGGCCGGGCGCAAGCGATGCGCTACGAGCCGCGCCGCGCGAGCCAGATCCCGATCAAGACCACCACGCCGCCTGCCACTTGCAGCGCCACCAGCGGCTCGCCGAGCAGCACCCAGGCAAACACGCTTGCCATCACCGGCTGGAACAGCAGGCTGACCGAGGAGAAGGCCGCCGGCAGGTGGGCGAGCGCGTAGGCAATCAGGCCCTGGCCGGCCGCGTGCGAGATCAGTGCGAGCCCCGCGAGCTTGAGCCAGCCGATGGCGGTATGCGGCAGCAGCGCCTCGCCCGAGGCGAGCGCGACCGGATAGAGAAACACCGCAGTGATGCTGGTGGTGACCGCCATCAGGTAAAGCGTCTTCGCGCCGCGGTCGCGCAGCCCCTTCACCGCCAGGATGTAGCCCGCGTAGAACATGGCGGTCACCACGCCGAACGCGTCGCCGGCCAGCGCCGTGGTCGAAAACTGCAGGCTCGAGCGCACCAGCATGCCGACGCCGGCAAGCGCCGCGCACAAGCCGAGCAGGAACAGGCCGCTCGGCCGCTGCCGCCAGATGATCCACACCGCGAGCGTGACGAAAATCGAGGCGAGATTCGCCAGCAAGGTCGAGTTCGCCACCGAAGTGAGCGTGATCGAGGTGTGCCAGAAGACGAGATCGCCAGCAAAGGCGAAGCCTGCGGCGAGCAGCAGGGGCCAGGGCACGGACGGGGGGGCGCCGACCGCGCCGGGGCGCGCGAGCGGCACCAGCAGCCAGAGCGCGGGCACCGCCAGCGCCACGCGCCAGAAGGCGGTGGCGATCGGCCCGAGCTCCGAAACGCGCACAAAGATGGGCGACAGGGCGATGCAGGTTGCGCCGAGGAGCAGCGCGGCCAGGGCGGCGCCGGCCGCGACCGGCTTCGCGGTGGCGAGCGCAGGCTTCATGAGCCCGCGAATGTTACCTGCTTTTGTCTGCCGCGCGCGATCCGCGCGCGAAACGCGGCGCCGGCTCCTGCGCCATCAACGCAGCGCGTTCCAGCGCGATCGGGCCTCTTCGAGACGCACGCGCGCGGCTTCGAGATCGCGCTTCATTTTCTGCTGGCGCTCGAAGTACTCGGGTCGCAATCGGCTGCCGCCTCCGGCGAGCCCCACGCGCTCGCCTGGCAGCGGTTCGCGCCCTTCGTCGGCAAGTTTCTGCGCGGCCTCGAAGCGGCGGTTCGCCTCGAGATACGCGGCATAGGCGCGATCGAGCGACTGCGAGATGCTGTCGGATTGCGGCGCGCTCGGTACCGCGGCCGCAGGCGGTGTCTGCGCCGGGACGGCAGGGCCATGCGTCATCATGACGCCTGCGAGCGACAGTGCGAGCACGAGTGTTCTCGGCATCTTCGACACAACAGCTCTGACCGGACGCAGAATGCAAAGTTCGCACCGCAACATCGACCAGGAAGCGATCGCGCGTCGCGCTGCGGTGATAAAATTTTCCTCATCCATGGCTGCGCCGCGCTTCGTCCACCTTCGCCTTCACAGCGAGTACTCGGTGACGGACGGGATCGTCCGCATCGACGACGCCGTCCGGCGCGCGGCCGAGGACGGCATGCCGGCGCTCGCGCTGACCGACGCGAGCAATCTGTTCGGCATGGTCAAGTTCTACCGCGCGGCGCGCGGGGCGGGCGTGAAGCCGATCATCGGTGCCGACTGCTGGGTGCAGAACGAGGCCGACCGCGACAAGCCGAGTCGGATCCTGCTGCTGTGCGCCGGTCATGAAGGCTATCTGCGACTGTGCGAATTGCTCTCGCGCGCCTGGCTGAAGAACCAGAACCGCTCGCGAGCCGAGCTCGGCCCCGGCTGGCTCAAAGAGAGCGGCACCGAGGGCCTGATCGCGCTTTCCGGCGCCGCCGCCGGCGACGTCGGTCAGGCGCTTGCGGCGGGCAGCACCGCGGCTGCCGAGCAGCTGGCATCGAACTGGGCAAGGCTGTTCCCGGGGCGCTATTACATAGAGCTGCAGCGCGCCGCGATCGCGCAGAGCGAGACGCTGCTCGCGCGCTCGGTGGCGCTCGCGGCGCGGCGCGCTTTGCCGGTGGTGGCGACGCATCCGGTGCAGTTCCTCGAGCGCGAGGACTTCAAGGCGCACGAGGCACGCGTGTGCATCGCGCAGGGTTACGCGCTCGGCGATCAGCGGCGGCCGCGGCTGTTCACGCCGGAGCAGTACTTCAAGTCGCAGGACCGGATGGCCCGTGCCTTCGCCGATATCCCGCAGGCGCTCGAGAACTCGCTCGAGATCGCACGCCGCTGCAATCTGGAGATCTCGCTCGGCAAGAGCCGGCTGCCCGCGTTCCCTACGCCGAAGGGAATGACGCTCGAGGCATTCCTCGAGCAGCAGAGCGCGCAGGGGCTCGAGGCGCGGCTCGAGCGGCTGTTCCCCGACCCGGGCGATCGGGCCCGGCAGGCGCCGGCGTACCGGGAGCGGCTCGCCTTCGAGATCCGCACCATCGTGCAGATGGGCTTCGCGGGCTATTTTCTGATCGTGGCGGACTTCATCAACTGGGCGAAGGGCAACGGCGTGCCGGTCGGCCCGGGCCGCGGCTCGGGTGCCGGCTCGCTGGTGGCGTACTCGCTGGGGATCACGGATCTCGATCCGCTCCGGTACGACCTGCTGTTCGAGCGCTTCCTCAATCCGGAGCGCGTCTCGATGCCCGACTTCGACATCGATTTCTGCCAGGAGGGACGCGACCGGGTGATCAGCTACGTGCGCCAGCGCTACGGCGAGCAGAGCGTGTCGCAGATCGTCACCTTCGGCACCATGGCGGCGCGCGCCGTGGTGCGCGACTGCGGGCGCGTGCTCGACCTGGGCTACAACTTCTGCGACCAGATCGCCAAGCTGATCCCGTTCCAGCCGGGCCGCACGATCACGCTGCGCGACGCGCGCGAGATCGAGCCGCTGCTCGCCGAGCGCGAGAAGAACGAGGACGAGGTGAGAGAGCTGCTCGCGCTGGGCGAGAAGCTCGAGGGGCTGACCCGCAGCGTCGGCATGCACGCGGGCGGGGTGCTGATTGCGCCGGGCCGGCTCACCGAGTTCTGCCCGCTGTACGCCGCCGAGGGCACCTCGAACGCCGTGTCCCAGCTCGACAAGGACGACGTCGAGGCGGTGGGGCTGGTGAAGTTCGATTTTCTCGGCCTCACGACGCTCACCATCCTCGACTGGGCGGTGCGCTACGTGCGCCTGCTGGGCGACGAGGACTTTTCGCTCGAAACGATTCCGCTCGAGGACAAGGACACTTACGCGCTGCTCTCGGCGGGCAACACCACGGCGGTATTCCAGCTGGAATCGCGCGGCATGCGCGACTTGATCAAGCGCGCACGGCCCGATCGCTTCGAGGACGTGATCGCGCTGGTGGCGCTGTACCGGCCGGGCCCGATGGACCTGATCCCGGAGTTCATCGCGCGCAAGCACGGCCAGCAGCGCGTCGCGTACCTCGATGCGAGGCTCGAGCCGATCCTCGGACCGACCTACGGCATCATGGTGTACCAGGAGCAGGTGATGCAGATCGCCCAGGTGATGGGCGGCTACACGCTCGGCCGCGCCGACCTGCTGCGTCGTGCGATGGGCAAGAAGAAGCCGGAGGAGATGGCGCAGCAGCGCGACATCTTCGTCGAGGGCGCCGAGAAAAACGCGCTGTCCAGGGCCAAGGCGACGCAGCTGTTCGACTTGATGGAGAAGTTTGCCGGTTACGGCTTCAACAAGTCGCACGCCGCCGCCTACGCGCTGATCGCCTTCCAGACCGCCTACCTGAAGGCGCATCATCCGGCCGCGTTCATGGCAGCCAACCTCTCCGCGGTCATGGACGACACCGACAAGGTGCGCCAGTTCTACGAGGACAGCGTCGCCCAGGGCTTGACGGTCTTGCCGCCCAATGTGAACGTCTCGGAGTACCGCTTCGCCCCGGTCGATGCGCGCACCATCCGCTACGGGCTCGGTGCCATCCGCGGCACGGGCCGCTCGGCGATCGAGGCGATCCTCGCGGCGCGCAAGAGCGGTGCGTTCACGGATTTGTACGATTTTTGCCGGCGCATGGACAAGCGCATGGTCAACCGGCGCGCCATCGAGGCGCTGGTGCGTGCTGGCGCACTCGATTCCATCGAGCCCAACCGCGCGAGCCAGCTCGCCTCGGTGGGGCGTGCGCTCGAAGCGGCGGAGCAGGCCGAGCGCCAGGCCGCGCAAACCAGCCTGTTCGGCGAAGGCGAGGACGCCCACGGGCCGGCGCTTGCACTGGTCGAGGCCAGGTCCTGGGATCTCAGGCAACAGCTTACGGAGGAGAAGTCGGCGCTCGGCTTCACGCTGTCGGGGCATCTGTTCTCGGTCTACGAGCCCGAGCTGGCGGGTTTCCCGCGTACTCCCCTGGCGAAGCTCGCTGCCACCGAGCATCGCGCCTGGATCGCAGGAATCGTGGCCTCCGCCCGCGTGCAGATGACGCGCCGCGGCCGGATGATGGTGGTGGTGCTCGATGACGCAACCGCGCAGCTTGAGATTACGGTGTTCAACGAGCTCTTCGAGCGCCACCGCGACAAGCTGAAAGAGGACGCGCTGCTGGTGGTGCAGGGCAAGGTGCAGCGCGACGATTTCTCAGGTGGGCATCGGGTCACGGCCGACGAGCTGCTTGACCTCGAGGGCCTGCGCGCGCGCTTCGCCGCCGGCCTTCGCATCGCGATGAATGGGCAGGCCGATGCGGAGCGGCTCAAGGACCTGCTGGAGCCGTTCCGTGCCACCGGCGCCGGGAGCTGCCCGGTGCTGGTGCATTACGAGAACGGCGCCACGTCCTGCGACCTCGCGCTCGGAAACGCCTGGCGCGTGCGGCCCGAGGGCCGCCTGATCGAGCAGCTCGGCGCCTGGCTCGCACCGGAAAATGTCCGCGTGGTGTTCGCCAACGGATCTTGAGTCGGCCCTCTACGCGCTCCAGCGCGCAACGCATGGCTCGTGGCGCATCAGCGTGCGATGATGGCGATACCAGGCGTTCTGCAGCCGCTCGAGCGGGTCGTAGCGCCGTTTCTCCGTGAAAAATGCGCCCAGGTTCGGATAACAGGCGTCAAGCTGCGCGCGCGTCGCGTCCCGTGTCGAGGCGATCGGAAACGCGCCGCCGTGCGCAATTGCCAGGTCGATCAGGGCACGCTGCACCTGCGTCGCTCGAACGCAGCCGCCGAGCGTTGAGGGCGCCACCAACTGCACCCGCAGCATGGCGTACTCGCGCGCTGCCCAGCGCAGGATCGTTTCGTCCTCGGCCAGAATCCGGCGCGCCTCGACGCCGATCAAGGGGAGTCGCCATTCCTCGGCACGAATACGCACTTGGGCCAGCAGTTCGTCGAGACGCCCAGGGGGGACCAGCAGCTGCGCCTCGATCGGCCTGCCGGGTGCAGCCTGTGCGAGCTCGAGCTGGGCTGTGCGTACCGCATCGGCAACGCTCGCCCTGAGCGTTGCCAGGCGCAAGGTGACGCTGTAGAGCACGCCGAAGAGTGCCTGCCCGCCGACGGCGAGGGCGAAGAGCTCCGCATTGACGCTGCGGCTGGCGCGGCGCAGCTCGCCGTCAGGCGTCACCAGGGTCAGGGACTCAAGGTGCGCCACCACCGGTCGGCCGTCCGGCCCCGGCGCATTGCTCGCCACGGCGTCGCCGACGCACTCACCGAAGGACGCATCGTCCGCCAGCCCGCAGAAGGCGGCGTCGTGTGTGCCGAGGTAGGCGGCCAGCGACTGCCAGCGCAACGCGGGCTGGACTTCGATCAGGCCGCGGGCACGATCGAGGTACAGCACACGATCGAGTCCGGATGCATCCAGCGCAAGCGGCGCGTCGTCCGCAACGCGCAGCGCGCGGCGCAGATCGTCGGCGGATTGCACGCGGATCCGCCGCGGTGCATGGGGTGCGGCGATCGGGGTGACGGCGAGCGGCAGGGCGGCGAGCATGGCGAGCTCCGGTGGCGGTGTCAGGTGCGGCCGATTGTTGGCCGGCTCTTGATGAATTTCAATACGAATGCCGGAAGTATCGTTATCTGATACCTTGCGGCTCATGCCGGGCCGCAGCCGCTTCGTCGAGACGCTGAAGAAATGTGTCCGCGCGCGCGGCCTCACCTACGCCGCGCTGGCGCGCGCGCTCAAACTCTCCGAGCCGAGCGTCAAGCGGCTGTTCTCGCGCGGCAGCTTCACCCTGCGGCGCATCGAGGAGATTCTCGCGGTGCTCGAGCTCGATCTCTACGACGTGGCCCGGATGAGCCGAGGCGAGGCCGCGGGGCCGGCGGAGCTGTCGCCCGAACAGGAAACCGCGCTCGCCCGGGACGAGCGCCTGCTGTCGGTGTTCTGGCTGGTGCTGAACGACTGGCGCTTTGCCGACATAGTCGAGGCGTTCTCGATCTCGAAGACCGAGCTGACGCTCGCCTTTGCGCGCCTGGAGCGCCTGGGGCTGATCGAATGGGGCCCCGCGGAACGGCTGCGGCTGCGCGTGCCCAAGAACTTCCAATGGCGCGCCGGCGGACCGGTGAAGAAGGCCTACGGCCTGCGCGTGACCCAGGAGTTCCTGCAGGCGCGTTTCGATGCGCCACTCGAGCTGCTGCGTTTCGAGACCCGGCTGCTCGCGCCCGACTCCGCGGCGGTCATCAAGCGCAGGCTTGAGCGGTTTGCGGCCGAGTGCAACGAGCTCGCCGAGGTCGACTCGACAATGGCTGCTCGCAAGCGCGTCGGCTTCGCGGTGCTGCTCGCGTGCCGGCCGTGGGAATTCTCGGTCGTCAATGCGCTCAAGCGGCGCCGCAGCGCCTGAGCGTCACTCGGTGGGCAGGCAATCGAAGCCGTGATAGGGCCGATCCGGCCCGCCCGTCGCGGGTTCGGCTCGAAGTCCATCGACGCGCGCCGCCGGCGGGCCGCGGCGCGACCACGCGAGGACCGCCTCAACCTCCTCCCGCGAACCCTGCACCACGGCTTCGACGCTGCCGTCGCGGCGATTGCGCACCCAGCCGCTCGCCCCAAGGCGCTGCGCCGCGTGGCGCAGCGCCTCGCGGAATCCGACGCCCTGGACCCGGCCGGTAATGTGCAGATGAAGTGTCAGCATGGCAACGAGATGTCACCGAGTTGGCCCGCGATATTGGCGGCGAAGCTCCGTGGTAAGCTTTTGCGCAAAGCATACAAGGCACCGCCCCTGGGGGCGGCGAATCTTCAAAGGGGGGATTCCATGCGCACTGGCTTGCTGATCGTGGCAGGGCTGCTGCTCGTTGCGTTCATCGTTGTGGCGGTCGTCCTGCCGCAAATGGCGGGCGCTGAGGTGAAAGCGGCGGCGCAGTCGCTGATCTCGGGGGCCGACGCGGCGAAACTGCAGGTTGCCGCGGCCGCCGAAAAGAGCGGCAGCGTCGCCGGCTCCGGCAACGGCGTGAAACTCGGGTCCAGGATCGATCCCGGCCATGGCGAGCTCAAGTGGATCGTCGAGCAGAACGGCGCGATTCGCGGCTGGAACGAGAAAAACGCCATCGAAATCGCGATCTCGCCGGCGCTGCAGGGCGGCAAGCTGAGCTGGAGCTGCCGCGGCTTCCCGAACGACGCGATGCCGACGAGCTGCGGCGGACGCTGACCCGCGCGTCCCGGGACGTTGGAAAAAAGGGTGGCTGCGGCCGCCCTTTTTTCTTGTGCTGTGATCAGGCCCGGAGTTGACGACGCGCCACAGAGGCCCGGCTCAAGCGAATACGATGAGCACGGCCGTGATCAATCCGGCGACCGCGCCACCGAGCGCCACGGCGGTGTCGCGGCCGGTCCAGCCGCGCGGCAGCTCGGCGGCGCGCTTCGCCTCCTCGATCGCGACTGTGTCGACGATGTTTTCCAGTGCCCCATCGGCCAGGCCGGTCATCACCGCAAGGCGCTGCGTGGCCTCGAGCGAATCGAAGGCGCGCGCCACACCCTTCGCCAGCGACGGCTCCGGCACGGGCTCCAGTTCGTCGGAGCGGCGCGAGCGTTCGATCGTCTGGGCGAGCACCATGGACTGCGCGTCGCTGTCCACGTAGAAGCGCGTGGAGCCCGGCGAGCGTTCGATCGCCTGGCCCGCGGCATCTTGAATGATGCGCTCGCATTCGCGCAGATCGCGCGCCACGTCGGCAGCGCTCTGATAGCGCTCCTCGAGCGGCTTGGCGAGCATCTTGGCGACCACAAAGTCGAGCATCTCGGGCACCGCCGAATTGGTGGCGCTGGGTGCCGGCGGGGTGAGGTTCACGATCTGGTACATGAGCGCGTTCACGCTCTCGCCGCCGAAGGGCGGCTTGCCGGTGAGCATCTCGTACACGATGATGCCGAAGGAGAACAGATCCGAGCGGTGATCGGCGCGCTTGCCGAGCACCTGCTCGGGCGACATGTAGCGCGGCGAGCCGAGCATCATCCCGGTCTGCGTGAACACCTCGGAGGCGCGCATGCGTGCGATGCCGAAGTCGGTGATCTTCACCGACCCGGTGCGCGGTACCATGATGTTCGCGGGCTTGATGTCGCGGTGCACGACACCGCGCTCGTGCGCGTAGGCGAGCCCCTCGGCCACCTGTGCCGCGATCGACACCGCCCGCGGCACCCCCATCGCCGTGTCGCCGTCGAAGTACGCGCGCAGCTCCACCCCGTCGATGAATTCCATCGCCATGTAGGCGAGATCGCCATGCTTGCCGATGTCGTAGATGGTGACGATGTTGGGATGGTTGAGGCCGCCCGCCGCGCGCGCCTCCTGTCGAAAACGCCCCTCGTACTGATCGACACCGTCACGATCGAGCGCCATGTTCACCGTCTTGATGGCCACCGTGCGATCGAGCAGCGGGTCGATCGCCTTGTAGACGACGCCCATCGCGCCGCGGCCGAGCTCGGCGACGAGGTCGTAGCGGTCGATTTTCTTCTCTTCGGTCTTCTTCTCTTCCGTCGTCATACGCGCGCCGCGGGTTCTCTACTTGCGCGCCTTGGCGGCGCGGAACACCGGTCCCCAGATCGGATGGCCGGCCTCGGCGGGCTCAAGCTCCATCGTCGGATCCTCGTCGAGCCCCTTGCGGAATTCGTCGCGGCATTGGCGCTCGCGTCCCGACACGCAGTGAATGAACGCCATGTGCTTGTGTGCCTTGATCCGGTCGCCCTTGCTCGCGAGCCCGAGATCGACTGCACTTTGCAGGCTCTTCAGGGATTCGGCGTAGTTGCCGTCGTCGTACTGTCGGATGCCGGTGGACAGCGCCTGTGCGCCCTCATCCTTGAACAGCGCCTGAATCGCGCGCATCGGCTCGGAGGCGCACGCCGACAGCAAGGCCAGCAGGCAGGCCGCGGCGATCAGGCGAATCCAGGGCATCTACCGGCTCCTCCAATGGCATGCGCAGGCCTGCGACCCGCCGCAGGACCTGCGTCGGCCCTATTTTGACCTACCCGAGCGCAGCGTGCACCGTCAGCGGAACCGGTGCCGGATCAGCACGACTTCGCCGGCGCGAACCTCGACCTTGCCAACGTAATTCGGGAAGGACGTATTGCGCACCTCGATGGTATGCGGTCCCGGGCTGAGCTCGAGTGAGCGCAATGGCGGGCTCACCCCTCGGCTCTTGCCGTTGACGAATACTTCGCCCCAAGGCGAGATCGCCAAGGTGATCGAGCCGCTGGTGCCGGCCGCGGCCGGCGGCTCAGCGGGCGCCCCCGACGCCGTCGCGGAGGACGGTGGCGTCGCGCCCTCGTTGCGTGCCGGCGCTGGCGCCCGCGGCGCGGCGCGGGCCGCCGCGTTCGCGGGTTGCGCGCTGGTCGCGCCGGCGGCCGGCGCTGGCTTCGTCGACGCAGCGCCCGCCGGGCGCGGAGTGCGCGGCAACACGGTGGCGCTGCCCGGACGCGATTCAAGCGGCTTTGCGTTCAGCGTTCCACGCACCGCGATGCCGCCGGCCACGAACAGCACGAAGGCAAGCGGCGCCGTGACCAGCGCCATGCGGTGCAGGCCGAACGGCCGCTGCTCGGTGAGCTCGCCCATCCATCCCGGGCGGGTGCGCCGGCGCTCTTCTCCGCGAGTCGCGGTTTCGGCCAGTCGTCGGGCCGCCGGCCCGCTCGCGCCGACGGCGTAAACCTCGTGCTCGCGCACATGTTTGTCCGTGCGCGCGCCCTCATAGCTGAAAAGATTCGCATAGTCGCGCGACAGGCAGGCCACGACCTCGTGAAACGAGCGCGACACGAGCAGCTGCCCCGGCTGCGCAAAGCCCATGATGCGCTGCGCGACGTTGATGCCGTCGCCGATGATGTTGATCTGCGCGTTGATGTCGCGCACCAGCCGCACCGGTCCGAGGTTCACGCCGATGCGCACCTTGAGGCCGCTCGTCGGGTCCGAGCGCACCGAGTCGCGCAACGAGATGGCGACAAACAATGCGTCCTCGGGATCGCCCAGGAACGTGAGCGCGGCGCCGTCGCCCGTGTCCAGCACGACGCGATCGCGCGGCGCCACGTGCTCGAGCGCGGCGCGCAGCAGCCGGTTGAACCCTTGCTTGATATGCAACTGCTCGGCGACCGGCTTCTTCGTGTATTCCACGATATCGAGGAATACCACGCTGCACACCAGCGTGCGGCCAGTATTCTCGTTCATCGCGGCAGCAGGGATCGGCCCAAGCGGACGGGGGACCCTATTTTACGCGCATGCCAGGTTGCGCTCCGCTGTCCGGGGCGATCAGGAAGATGTCCGGACCCTCGCCTGAAGCCGCGAGGATCATGCCGTCCGAGACGCCGAAGCGCATCTTGCGCGGGGTGAGGTTCGCCACCATGACGGTGTAGCGGCCCTTGAGGCTTTCGGGCGCATAGGCGGACTTGATGCCCGCGAACACGGTGCGCTTGCCGTCGCCGATGTCGAGCGTCAACTTGACCAGCTTGTCGGCCCCCTCGACCTGCTCGGCCTCGACGATGCGTGCCACTCGAAGATCGACCTTCATGAAGTCGTCGATGGTAATGCCGTCGCTCAATGGTGCCTCCCTGCCAACGCCCTCCGATGGCTTCCTGCGTTGCCGCGGTGACGCGACCTGGGGCTGCAGGCTTTCCATGTTGGCCTCCAGCAGCGCCGCCATCTGCTTCGACTCGAGGCGCGTCATCAGATGCTCGTAGGGACGGATCGCGTGCCCTTCGGGCAGCAGCCGTGAAGCATCCTGCCATGCCAGGGGCTCGATCGCCAGGAAACGTTCTACATCCTTTGCTAAACGCGGCAGCGCCGGCTTGAGATACACGCTGAGCAGCCGGAACAGATTGATCGCTTCGCTGCACACCCGGTGCAGCGCCTCGCCGCGGCCGGGGTCGCGCGCGAGCTTCCAGGGCTTCGCCTGATCGACGAACAGATTCGCCCGGTCGGCGAGTTGCATGACCTCGCGCAGCGCCTTGCCGGACTCGCGCGCGTCGTACGCCGCGGCAATGCTGCGCGCGGCCGCGCGCAGTTCGCCGAGCAGCACGCCGTCTACTGCGCGCAATCGGCCGCCGAAGCGCTTGGCGAGAAAACCGGCGCAGCGGCTGGCGATGTTGACGTATTTTCCGACGAGATCACTGTTCACGCGCGCGACGAAGTCCTCCAGGTTGAGGTCGATATCCTCCATCGTCGGACCGAGCTTTGCCGCGTAGTAGTATCTCAGCCAGTCGGGATTCAGGCCGAGCTTCAGATAGCTTTCGGCGGTGATGAAGGTACCGCGCGACTTCGACATTTTCTCGCCGTTGACCGTCAGGAAGCCGTGCGCGTAGACCTGCGACGGCGTGCGGTAGCCGGCGAACTCGAGCATCGCCGGCCAGAACAGGGCGTGGAAGTACAGGATGTCCTTGCCGATGAAATGCACCATCTCCGTGCGTTCGGCCGCGGCGCGATCGCCCCGGGCGAACGCGTCGAAGTCGAGGCCGGTGCGCGCCGCGAGGTGGCGCAAGCTGCCGAGGTAGCCGATCGGCGCATCGAGCCAGACGTAGAAGTACTTGCCGGGTGCGTCCGGAATCTCGAAGCCGAAATACGGCGCGTCGCGCGAAATGTCCCAGTCGCTCAGCGCGCCGTCCTCGCCGTGGCCGAACCACTCGCGCACCTTGTTGCGCGCCTCGTCCTGCAGATGTCCGCCCTGCTGCGTCCAGCGCTCGAGAAACTCGCGACAGCGTCGGTCCGACAGGCGAAAGAAATAGTGCTCGGAGCTGCGTCGCTCGGGCTTGGCCCCTGAAACGACCGAGTAGGGGTCCTTCAGCTCTGTCGGGGCGTAGGTCGAGCCGCACACCTCGCACGCATCGCCGTACTGGTCCTTGGCGCCGCATTTTGGACAGGTGCCCTTGATGAAGCGGTCCGGCAGGAACATGCGCTTCACCGGATCGTAGAACTGCTCTACCGGGCGAATCTCGATCAGTCCGGCGGCCTTGAGCCTGCGGTAGATGTCCTCCGAGAGCGCGCGCGTCTCGGGCGAGTGGGTGCTGTAATAGTTGTCGAAGGCGACCTGAAAGCCCGCGAAGTCGCGTCGATGCTCTTCGAGCACGCGCGCGATCAGCGCTTCGGGAGCGATGCCCTCCGTTTCCGCGCGCAGCATGATGGCGGTGCCGTGCGTGTCGTCGGCGCACACGTAATGCACCTCATGGCCGCACATTTTCTGGAATCTGACCCACACGTCGGTCTGGATGTACTCGACCAGATGCCCGAGATGGATCGCGCCGTTGGCGTAGGGCAGCGCGGAGGTGACGAAGATCCTGCGGCGAGACATCGGACGGCCGGAGAAGCGGTGCGCAATTCTAGCAAAGCCCCTCTGGCGACCATGTCTCACGCGCTCCGTATCCGGTAAACTTGGGCGCTTTTCACGGCAACGCGCCAGGCAGCCACCATGTCGATCTCCGAATCCCAGGTCCAGTCCGCGATCAAGCAGCTGATCGACCCGAACACGGGTAAGGATTTCGTCGCCACGCGCTCGGTGAAAAACGTCAAGATCTCGGGCGACGCCGTGTCGCTCGACATCGAGCTGGGCTACCCGGGCAAGAGCCAGCACGACCCGATCCGGCGCCAGGTCGCGCAGGCGCTCAAGCACGCGGGCGCCTCGGGCGCCACGGTCAACGTGGTCTCGCGCGTGGTGCCGCACGCGGTGCAGCGCGGCGTGAAGCTGATTCCCGGCATCAAGAACATCATCGCCATCGCCTCGGGCAAGGGCGGGGTTGGCAAGTCGACCACCGCGGTCAACCTCGCACTGGCGCTCGCGGCCGAGGGCGCCTCGGTGGGCGTGCTCGACGCGGACATCTACGGCCCCTCGCAACCGACGATGCTCGGCATTTCCGGGCGGCCGCAATCGAAGGACGGCAAGTCGCTCGAGCCGATGGAGGGCCACGGGCTGCAGGCGATCTCGATCGGTTTTCTGATCGACGTCGATACCCCGATGGTCTGGCGCGGTCCGATGGTGACCCAGGCGCTCGAGCAGATGCTGCGCGACACGCGCTGGCGGGACCTCGATTACTTGGTGGTGGACCTGCCCCCGGGCACGGGCGACATCCAGCTTACGCTCGCGCAGAAGGTGCCGGTGACCGGCGCGGTCATCGTCACCACGCCTCAGGACATCGCCCTCATCGACGCCCGCAAGGGCCTCAAGATGTTCGAGAAGGTGGGTATCCCGATCCTCGGCGTGGTCGAGAACATGTCGCTGCATATCTGCCCGAAGTGCGGTCACGAAAGCCACATCTTCGGCTCTGGCGGGGCGCAGAAGATGTGCCGCGACTACGGCACCGAGCTGCTCGGTGCGCTGCCGCTCGACAGTGCGATCCGCGAGCAGGCCGATTCCGGCAAGCCGACGGTGGTCGCGGACCCGGACGGCCGAGTGGCCGAAATCTACCGGCGCATCGCGCGACGCTGCGCGGTGAAAGTCGCCGAGTCGCAGAAGGACCTGAGCGCCAAATTCCCGAACATCGTAGTGCAGAACACCTGAGCGAACGGCGAATTGCGCCGCAGTTCCCGGCCTTTTTCCAACCCATCGCCCGCCCTGTGGCGCGGGCGACCCTGAGCGCGGGCCTTCCCATGACCATCAAGTCGGACAAGTGGATTCGGCGCATGGCCGAGCAGCACCGCATGATCGAGCCGTTTGAGCCGGGCCAGGTCAAGGCGCTCGCCGGCCGGCGCGTCGTGTCCTTTGGCACCTCGAGCTACGGCTACGATATCCGCTGCTCGATGGATTTCAAGATTTTCACCAACATCAACTCGACCATCGTCGATCCCAAGAGCTTCGACGAAAAATCGTTCGTCGATTTCCGCGGCGATGTCTGCATCATCCCGCCCAACTCCTTCGCCCTGGCGCGTACCGTGGAGTATTTCCGCATCCCGCGCAGCGTGCTCACCATCTGCCTGGGCAAGTCGACCTACGCT
>Ga0214472_10003187_pt1 | contig 17422 bp, 14 predicted proteins | sample RVTome_6_FD_207662 | JGI IMG/M metagenome (GOLD analysis project Ga0214472, IMG submission 207662) | Soil microbial communities from uranium-contaminated site in the Upper Colorado River Basin, Wyoming, United States - RVT140D175 | ecosystem: Environmental > Terrestrial > Soil > Contaminated >... | reverse complement strand
GTTCGCGAGTGGGGCTGGTTGGTACGCCGTGCACCGCTCACTGACGCGGACTCCGGTACGCACCGCTGGCGACTGGTGCTGAGCTTCCGCAGCAGATGCTCGTCAATGGCCGCCCGACCCGGGCCGCCGGAGCAGCACGACGCCCCCTATCAACGCCAGCCCGATGCCCGTCACGACGCTCCAGGTCACCAACGGGCTGCGGGCCCGGTCGAGTACCAGCGGCTCGCCGGTCGGCTCTTCCATCTCCATCCTTTCGTGCCCGGGCATAGGGGCAAGGTCCGCCGCCGCGGCCGCCGACACGGTCACGTCGAGCGAGGCCACCTCGTCGCCGTCCTCGGCGATCGCCACCAGGCGATAAGATCCGGCTGAGGCGTCACGCGGGACCAGGACGCTCGCGGTAAACGCACCGACCGAGTCGGACCGGACCGTTCCCAGACTCACCCGGCCGGCCATTCCCACCAGGGCCAACGTCAGGGGTGAGCTGCGGGTGAACTTCTCGCCCTTCAGCGGAAGGCTGTCTCCGGCGACCAGGGCCCGGCTCGCGAGTTTCAGGACTCCTTCCTCGTGGACCGCGGCCAGGCTGGTCGCGACCACGAGGGCCAATCCAAGCGCCGCAGCGACCTGACGCGGTGGCCGGACCGGACTTGCACGCTGATTCTTGAATCGCATCGTGAGTCTCCTCGTCTTACATGGGCATGTTTAGATGGGATTGGGCCGGCGCCAGCGCGGCATATACGATCGCCGCGATCATGAGACCGAACAGTACTATGCCCGCAATCCGCGTGATCCGTGCGAGGATGCCATCTGCTCGGTCGGTGAGCGGTACCAATGCGAGAAACCCGAACAACACCGACGGCGCGACCAGCATGCCGGCCATGCCGAAGAGGTTCTCCGTCGCGTAAATCCACAGGAACGGCCAGAACGGCTTGGTTATCTCAAAGCCTTCCACGCCGGGTTGGAGCAGCGAAGCGGGCCAAGCCAGGGACAGGGCCCCGACCGCGGCTACCAGTACCAGGGCGAACCCTCCCAGCGGCCGGAGATGGGTGCGAAACGCGGCGCGGGCCTCCCCCGTGGCGCTCACGCCCAGGTGGCGGATGAGCCACAAATGGAGGGCCAGGATGCCGACCAGCGCGAGCGGCAGCACCGACACGTGCAGCCCGTACATGCGTGTGAGAATAGGGCTGGACGGGGTGAAGCCCGGCAGGAAGGGCGCGCCGGCCGGGCCAGCCAATTGGGCACCCGCCACCGCGTGTGCCATGGCCTCGACGGCTTCCTGATCCGCCCGCAGCACGGTCCCGGTGAAGGCCAGGCCGAAGAGCAGGGTCAGCAGGAGCACGCCGCTCCACCACAGCACCTCGCGCGGTGACCGGAACCCGCGGCGCCAAAATACCGCCGCCAGATGGGCAAAGACGAGAATCAGAGCCGCGGAGGCGCTCCAGACGTGGATATCGCGGAGCCACGTTGCGAAAGGCAGCTGCGTGATGATGTAGCGTATCGAGTCGTGCGCGCCCAGCGGCGCGGGATTGTAGTACTGCGTCAGGACGATTCCCGTCAGCGTCAACACCGAGAGCGCGGCCAGCGTCAGCGCGCCCAGCATGAAGTCCCACCGATTTGCCCGGGCGGGGATGGGGTAGTCCAGCGCGTCCAGCGCCAGCCGCTCAGCGACCCCGCCCGCCGACTTACGGTTCATACGGTCCTCGTCCGGCTCCAGCGGCTGCGGGCTCAGCGCCGGCGGTATCCCGCGGCGGCCGGTGCTCGCCGTGAGGATCAGGCGGCTTGCTGCCCGGAAGCAGTCCCAACACCGGCCCGCCCATGGCCTCGATCCCTCCCATGTGGTGGCCCATCATCATCCAGTCGTCCAAGGTCATCACGTTGCGCGTGGTATCGCGGAACTCGGCCAGCGCCGCGTAGATCACCTGGCGTTTCTGGTCCCGCTGCACCGTGTCGGCCGCGAGAATATCCGAAATGATGTCGTGCATCATGTGGAGGTTGTCGAATATCGCTGCCGCGCGCGGATGGCGCTCGGTGAAGAGCGGGGCCACGGTGGCAGTCATCGGCATCACTTGCGGCATGCTGGCGGGCGGGTCTTTCAGCATGTCCCAGAACCGAGCCACCGCGGCCTGAATGCCGGATTTCTTCTCACTGGGCGTGCGGCCGGCGATGAGGGGCTCGTACAACCCCACCTGAAGCCAATGGTACCCCCAGATGAGCCCGTTGAACCTGGGATACGCGCGCCGAAACACCTGGCTGTAATACTGCTCGTCCATCAGCGCCATGGACTTCGGGACGGACGGGAACGCCACGTCCCGCCGCGTGAGATAGTGGTCCGTCAGGCGTTCGATCAGGGAGTCTTGTTGCGCCACGGAAAGGCGCTGGTCGGCGTAGGCGTCGTAGATCTGGCGGTGCAGGACGTGCGCCCAGTCGAACATGAGCTTGGCCTGCCAGGCCAGCTTGGCATAGCTGGGCTCGATCACTTCCTCCGCGACGGCGAACCGCGGCGGGCGCACCAGCAGGTCGGTAGTCAGGAAGCGGTATTCTTTCTCCAGCGCCGCCGATGCGCGGGCCGAGTCCGCTACGGTATAGAGCCGCTCGTAGAGCACGGCGTGGCCGTAGTCGAAGGCGTTGAAGAGTCTGGCCGCCTCGGGGTAGTTCCGCAGGAAGGTCCAGTTGAATGACCCTGGATAGTAGAACTGCTCGTTGCGCCGGTCCTGCGCGGGGAGCCCGCGGGGGGACGCGGCGCCGACCGTACCGATGAGCGCGATCGCGGTCAACAGGAATGTGTGCATACGTCCTCCTCAGCGACCGCGGGGCATGAGGCCCGCGATGGCGAATGCATTCGAGATGCCGAGCGTCACGGCGTAGTCCGGGCCGACGTCTTCCTTCAGCCGGCGGGTGACGCCGATGTCGATCACCGTGGTCGGACGCCACTGCCACCGGAGTCCCAGGCCGGCGTTCACTTCGACCGGCACTGTTTGGGTGAGGCGCCTGGCGTAAACCTCGCCGATCACCAGCACGCTCTGGCGAAACAGTGTCCGGTCCAGGGCGGCGCCCGCCCACCAGCGGTCCAGCCCTTCAACCGCCGGGCCTGGCGCGTCGGTCCCGATTCGTGCGGCACCGTTCAGATGAATACGGTGTTGGCCCCAGGATCGCGTCAGAATTCCCTTTACCGCGAACTGAGTTTCGTTTCCGCCGAACGACCCGACCGGGAACGTGGCGTCCGCCCGGAGAGAGACCGCTGGAAGCGCCGAGCTCTCCGTATTGAGATTGTATAGCGCGAAGACCCGGAGTCCGGACAGACCCCACTCCGTGGTTCCCGCCTGGCGAATCGCTGCTATGGGCGCCTTCAGTCCGATGTGGGCATTCGGTACCACGCCATAGGCCAGCTCCAGCACCGACGCGTGGATCGAGGCGCCGGACCGCTCGCGTTCGAAGGCGTAGGGGAGCAGAAACTCGAACGCGTACCGCTCAACCGGATAGGCGTCTTCGACCCTGGTGGGCCGGTCGTCGTCTAGGTTGCGGTAGTCAATCTGCGCGGCCAGGCGCTCGCACGGTGCTGCCGCGAGCAATGCGGCTACCGCCAGCGCGGGGCGTCGGTCTGGTAAGTGCATGTACTGAGTCGTCCCCTCAAGTCCAAAGTCCAATGCTCACGCCGATTGCGCGGCGCGAGGACACACCAATGCCTTGAGTGTGGGACTAGGCTCGGGGAGGTGGAGGGAGCGGTGCTGTGAGGAACGAAGCGTGCGTCGAGCTGATTGGAAGGTCGGCTTCGCGGGCAAGACCAGCGATGACCGCCGTCTCGGCGGTCAGGGCGGGCACGGACGTCCCTCCCGACGGGCACAGCCCGCCGGCGAGGCACCCCGGGCTCCCGTCCTGACCGTGGCACATGCCGTGGTCGGATGGGGCCGCGGTGACACCGGCCGTGTGAGACGCGTGGCCCGCGCCCTGATGCTCGGCGTGCATTGGGCACGGATCGCTGACCTGAGCCAGCACCGAGACGCACATCGACTCTGCGCTGCCGAACGCCAGCGACACGACCACAGCCGCCGCGATACCGCGGAGGAGGGGTCGATGCCTTGGTGGGTGGGTCACGTGGCCAAGATACCCGACGGCCATATGGGAGCGCAAACGAAGTGCCCTACACGCAACGGGTTAAGCTGCTACCGCCCTGGCGCCCACCGAGCCCGCTCCATCGCCCGTGCGACCCATCTTAAGGAGGCGCTCATAGGTTCCTTAAACCTGGCTGAGACGATCTGGAGTACGATCCTGGGGTCGCTGATCAAGTGGCGCAATGGCGAGAACGGCCTATCTTGAGTTGACATGCCTTTCGGCTTGAAGGTCCTCTGGCACGTTCCCGATGTACCTGGGGCGGCGCGATCCATCGTCGTGGGCCTCGTCGCGGCCACCGTACTCGGCGCCTCCGCGCTGCCCGCAATGACTCACCAACGCGCCGCGGCTGAGCAGGAGTGTGCGGGCCACGGTGCGGGCCCCGAGCGCCAAGCGCCGGATCAGTCCCCGCTGGGATGTGATCACGCTCCGGGGTCAAACTGCGCCACGATGCTCGGCTGCGTGGCGACTGCGCCGGCCCTTGCCGTGGCGCCCGCGCGAGTGACCGGCGGCCCAGTCGTCGGAACCTTGGGTCCCACGTCGTCACCCTCCGTTCACGGCCGTCTGGCCCTCGGGCCGCCCCCACCTCCTCCCAACAGCTGATCCTCCTCGCCCACGGGCGACGGTCCTAGGCCCCGAACGACTCGGGGTCTGACCCTTTGTGTGCTCGTGCTCGACGCCTGAGCGTCGGGGACGACGGAGGATCTCATGAACGACGCATTGAGGCGGCCGTGAGCCGCTCCCTTACCGGCCTGTACGTCATGGCGGTGCTCACGGCTCTTGGCCCGAATGCCGCAACGGCGCAGGGCGAGCCCCCCGACACCCTGCGGCTGGCCGACGCGGTGCGCACCGCGCTGGCGTCCAACCCGATGCTCCAGGCGGTCCAGGCCGGCGCCCGCGCGGCCGGCGAGCGCGTGGGGCCGGCCGGTGCGTGGCCTGAGCCGGAGCTGCAATTGGGACTCATGAACCGCATGGCGTCGGACTTCGGTGCCACCGCGGACCCGATGACCATGGACCAGCTCCAGCTGATGCAGATGCTGCCCTGGCCGGGGAAGCTGGGGAACGCCAGACGGGCGGCGCGGCACCGCGCCACCGCCGCGGTGGCGGACACGGAAGAACAGGCCCGCATGCTGGGTGCAGACGTGCGCATGGCCTATTACGACCTGGCGGCCATGGACCGGAGCCTCGACGTAATGGCTCGGACCCTCCGGCTGCTTCAGGACCTCACCGAGGTCACCACCGCGATGTACTCCGTGGGGTCCAGCATCCAGCAGGACGTCCTCCGCGCCGACGTGGAGGTGGCGCGAATGACCGAGGAGATCGCCCGGATGCGGCAGGAACGAGTCGCCGCGGCGGCCCGGCTCAATGCGCTCCTGGGCCGGGACGCGACGGTCGCGGTACCGGCGGTCGAGTTGCCGGAGGTGGATCGCGAGCTGCCCACCGCGGATTCCCTGGTGTCGCTGGCGCAGGCCAACCGCCCGGCCCTGAAGTCCGGGACGGAGCGGGTGGCCTCGGCCGAAGCGGGCCTGGCCGCCGTACGGCGAGAGATCTTCCCGGACCTCACGGTTGGCCTGGCCTATCAGCGAAGACCGGCCTTCGACGACATGCTGAGCCTGATGTTGGGGGTGACCCTCCCGCTGTTCGCGGGTGCGCGCCAGCTGCCGATGCGCCGGGAAATGGCCGCCATGCGGGACATGGCCCAGGCGGAGTTGCAGGCGACCCGCACGGAGACGGTGGCCCGCGTTGTCGAATTGCGCGCGCGCGCGGAACGGGACCGGAACCTCGCCCGACTGTACCGGACCAGGATTCTGCCCCAGGCGCGGGCGTCGGTTGAAGCGGCGATCTCGAGCTACCGCGTGGGCCGGGTGCCGTTCATGACCCTGGTGGACAATCAAATGACCGTGAACCGATACGAGATCGAGACCTACCGGCTCGTCGCCGATTTCCATCAGGCGGTCGGAGAGCTGGAGGCGATGACCGGAGAACTTCCATGAAAGCGATGATCGTGGTCCCAGCCTTCCTGGCCGCTTTGATAGCTGGGTGCGGTGGCGGTGAGAGCAGCGGCGAGATGGAGGGAATGGACATGGAAGTGGCTCCGGCCACCGGAGGCATGACGGCCGAAGAGCACGCCCGCATGCTGGCCGGCGCCGCCGGAGCCGACGATACGTCCGGCCGCGTCGTGGTCGAGCTCACGGCCGATCAGGCCCGCGCCATCGGCGTCGCGTTCGCCACGGTGCGGCGCGGCCCGCTGGCGCGCGCGGTCCGCACCGTGGGCCAGGTGGTGCCGGCGGAGCCCAACCTGACCGACGTGACCGTGAAGATCGACGGCTTTGTCGAGCGGCTCTACGTGGACGCGACCGGGCGCGCGGTGCGCAGGGGCGAGCCCCTGCTGTCGCTGTACAGTCCCATGCTGGTGGCCGCGCAGGAGGAGCTGCTGACGGCGCTGCGCCTCGCCGCCGCCGTGGACACTGCCGATCCGGATGCGGCCCGCCGCGCGGGTTCCCTGGTCACCGCCGCGCGCCGCCGCCTGGAGTTCTGGGACATTCCGCGCGAGGAGATTGACCGGTTGGAGCGAAGCGGCGAAGTCACCAAAACGCTCACCATCCCCGCGCCGGCGGACGGCGTGGTCCTGGAGAAGATGGTGGTGGCGGGCCAGGCGGTGATGCCGGGCATGCAGCTCTATCGGCTGGGCAACCTCTCGACCGTGTGGATCGAAGGGGCGGTGTTCGAGCAGGACCTCGCGCTGGTGCGCGTGGGCGCACCGGTGCGCGCGGAGCTGGCGGCCTATCCCGGCCGGTCGTTCGAGGGCCGGGTGAGCTTCGTCTGGCCCACCGTGGATCCGGAGAGCCGGACGGCGCGGGTGCGGGTGGCCTTTGCCAATCCCCGGGGGCTCCTCCGGCCGGGGATGTACGCCAGCCTGTATCTGGAGGTGATGATCGGGCGCGACGTGCTGTCGGTCCCCGCCGAAGCCGTGGTGATGACCGGGGAGCGGAACCTGGTGTTCGTGGTCGGGCCCGCCGGCGGCCTGGAGCCGCGCGAGGTCCTCCTGGGCGCGCGTGGTGGTCGGGAGATCGAGGTCCTCGATGGCCTGAGCGAGGGCACCCGTATCGTCGCCGCTGCCAATTTCCTGGTGGACGCCGAATCCCGACTGGCCACCGGCGCCGGCATGGCGAGCATGCCGGGCATGGACATGGGCGCCGAAAGGAAGCGGCCATGATCGCCGCGGTCATCGCCTGGTCGCTGCGCAACCGGTTCCTGGTCGGCCTGGGCACTGTGGCGCTGGTGGGCGGAGGGATGTGGGCCCTGGCCACCACGCCCATTGACGCGTTGCCGGACCTGTCCGACGTGCAGGTGGTGATTCAGACGGAGTTCAGCGAGCAGGCGCCGCAGATCATCGAGGACCAGATCACCTACCCAATAGCCTCCGAGATGCTCAAGGTGCCGAGCGCCCGGGTGGTGCGCGGGTTCTCGTTCTTCGGGCTATCCCTGGTTTACGTCCTCTTCGAGGATGGCACCGATCTCTACTGGGCGCGTTCCCGCGTGCTGGAGTACATGAACGGGCTCCGGCAGCGGCTGCCGGCGGGCGTCGAGCCCACGCTCGGTCCGGACGCGACCGGCGTGGGGTGGGTGTTCGAGTACGTGCTGGAGAGCGACTCGCTCGACCTGGCCCAGCTCCGCACGCTCCAGGACTGGTACATCCGCTATCAACTCACCGCCATTCCCGGTGTATCCGAGGTCGCCAGCCTGGGCGGGTTCGTGAAACAGTATCAGGTGGAAGTGGACCCGGAGCGGCTCCGGGCCTTCCGCATCCCGGTGATGCGGGTGGTCGAGGCCATCGGGGAGCACAACGCGGACGTGGGCGCCCGGGTGATCGAGATGGGCGGCCGCGAGTACATGATCCGCGGGCTGGGCTACCTGCGCACCGTGCGCGAGATCGAGAACGTCGCGGTAGGGGCGACCATGGACGGGACGCCCATCCGCGTGGGGGAGGTGGCCACGGTCCAGGTGGGCCCGGCGCCGCGGCGGGGTGCGGCCGACCTCGACGGACGGGGCGAGGCAGTGGCGGGCATCGTGATCATGCGGTTCGGCAGCGACGCCCTCAAGACCATCGAGGCCATCAAACAGCGCGTGAGCGAGATACAGGCCACGTTGCCCGCCGGCGTCCGGATCGTTCCGGTGTACGATCGCTCCGATCTGATCCACCGGGCCATCAACAACCTGAACCGGACGCTGGTGGAGGAGTCGCTCATCGTGGCGCTGGTGTCGGTGCTGTTCCTCCTCCATTTCCGGTCGGCGCTGGTTGCCATCGTCACGCTCCCACTCGGCATCCTCATCTCGTTTCTGGTGATGCGTGGGCTCGGCGTCGGGGCGAACATCATGAGCCTGGGCGGCATCGCCATCGCCATCGGCGCCATGGTGGACGCGGCGATCGTGATGATCGAGAACCTGCACAAGCACCTGGAGCACGCCGGCGACCGGCCCCGGTGGGATGTGGTGCGGGAGGCCGCCGTGCAGGTGGGGCCGCCGCTTTTCTTCTCGCTCCTCATCATCACCGTGTCCTTCCTCCCGGTCTTCACGCTGGAGCAGCAGGAGGGACGCCTGTTCAAGCCGCTCGCCTTCACCAAGACGTTCGCCATGGCGGGGGCGGCGGTGCTCTCGATCACGCTGGTCCCCGTACTCATGGGGTACCTGGTACGGGGCCGGATTCGGCCCCAGGAAGCCAACCCGCTCAATCGCTGGCTGATGGCCGTGTACCGGCCGGTCATCACCGGCGTCCTCCGGTATCCCAGGCTGGTCATTGCCGGCGCTGCCGTGGTGCTCGCGGCCACGGCGCTCCCCTGGAGCCGCCTGGGAAGCGAATTCATGCCGCCCCTGGATGAGGGATCGCTCCTGTTCATGCCCACCACGGTCCCGGGCGTCTCGATCGGGCAGGCGCGGACCATCATGCGGTATCAGGACAGCGTGCTCGCGACCTTCCCCGAAGTCGCATCGGTGTTCGGCAAGGTGGGCCGCGCCAACACCGCCACCGACCCGGCGCCGCTCGACATGTACGAGACCACGGTGGTGCTCAAATCGCACGATCAATGGCGCCCCGGCATGACCACCGACCGGTTGATCAGCGAGATGGACCGCGCGGTGCGGCTCCCCGGCGTGACCAACGCCTGGACCATGCCGATCAAGAACCGGATTGACATGCTGGCCACCGGGGTGCGCACGCCGGTCGGGGTGAAGGTGTACGGTCCCAACCTCGATACGCTCCAGCGGCTGGGCGAGCGGGTGGAGCGCATTCTTCAGGACGTACCGGGGACCCGCAACGTGTTTGCCGAGCGAAACGTGTCCGGCTACTACGTGGACGTGCAGCCCAACCGGGCCGAGGCGGCGCGGTTCGATCTGAACGCGGGCGACCTGCATGATGCCGTCATGGCCACGGCAGGGGGAATGACCGCCGCGATCACGGTCGAGGGGCGCGAGCGGTACGAGGTGAACGTCCGCTACCCCCGCGAGCTGCGCGACAACGTGGAGAAACTGCGCCAGATCGTGGTTCCGACCATGTCGGGCCTTCAGGTTCCCCTCGGCCAGGTGGCCGATGTGAGGGTCGTCCAGGGCCCGATGGCCGTGAAGACCGACGACGCGTTCCCGGTCACGACGGTGTACGTGGACATCGAGGGGCGGGATCTGGGAGGCTACGTCCGGGACGCCCAGCGCGCGGTGGCTGCCGAACTGACGCTGCCGTCCGGGTACTCCCTCACGTGGAGCGGCCAGTTCGAGTTCATGGAGCGCGTGCGCCAGAAGCTCAAGCTGGTGGTGCCGGTGACGCTGGGCATCATCTTCGTGCTCCTCTTCTTCAACTTCCGGAACGTGGCGGAATCGCTGATCGTCATGCTGGCGCTGCCGTTCGCGCTGGTCGGGGGGATCTGGTCCATCTGGGCGTTGAGCTACAACACCAGCGTCGCGGTCTGGGTGGGTTTCATTGCCCTCGCCGGCGTGGCGGCGGAGACCGGCGTCGTCATGCTGATATATCTGGATGAGGCGTTTCGAAGGCATGCCGCCACGGGCGCCCAAAGGGCGGGCGACGTGGCGGCTGCCGTCGCCGAAGGCGCCGTTCAGCGACTCCGGCCGGTGATGATGACGGTGACGGCCGTGATCGCCGGGCTGGCTCCGATTCTCTGGAGCGCCGGCACCGGCGCCGACGTGATGAAGCGGATCGCCGCGCCCATGGTAGGTGGAATGCTTTCGGCGACGGTCCTCACGCTGGTGGTCATTCCAGCAGTCTACCTCCTGTGGCGCCGGTGGCAGGTCGGGCGGGAACCGGGCCGGGCGTGACGCTCTCCGGGGCGAAGAGCTTGGCGAAGAACGGGATGGCATGCTGCCTGGACAACTGCATCTGCGTCGCCAGCGGCGAGCTGGGGATCGCGCTCTCGGGTGGGGGCGCACGTGCGATGGCCCAACTCGGCGTGCTCAAGGTCCTGGACCGCGCGCGGATCCCCGTTTCGTACCTCGCAGGAACCAGCGGCGGCGCCGTCATCGGAGCCGTCTACGCCACGTCCGACACAGCGGTGCAGGCGGAGGAACGCATTCTCGCCCAATTGGCCATGACGGGCGTGGGCTTCAACACCGAGACGTTCGAGGCCCTCGCGGCGTCCAACGCCCGCCACCCCGCGGGACTCCTCAGCATGCTGGGCACCTTGCGGCGCGCCGCCCGGCCAGGAGGCGGGCTCATCGGGGGGGACGCGATGCGGGCGTCACTCCGTCGGCTGCTGGGTGAAGCCACGTTCGCCGACACTCGCGTCCCTCTGGCCGCGACCGCGCTGGATCTGGTCACGGGGCGCCGGGTGATATTTGCCCAGGGGTCGCTGGTTGACGCGGTGTACGCGTCTTCCGCTATCCCCGGGCTGTTTGAGCCGCTACACATCGGGGACCACGTCGTGGTGGACGGGAGCTGGGCCGAGCCCGTGCCGGTGAACACCTGTCATCACCTGGGGGCGATTCACGTCGTTGCCGTCGAGGTGGCCGAGCATCACGCGCACCAGGCGGCCCGTGGCGCCATCTCGACCGCGCTCCTGGCGGATGCGCTGGCCCGGCAACTGCTGGAGGAGAGCCAGCTCCGGGAGGCCGACTTCGTGGTACGGCCGCAGGCGACGGTGAAGCACTTTGCTGACTTCAGCGATGCGGCGGGACTGATCGCTGCGGGCGAGCGGGCGGCGGAAGCGGCGCTACCGGAGATCGTGGGCGTGCTGGAACGCCACCGCTCGCTGTTCGTCCGACCGGCCGCATCCACGCACGGGGGGTAGGGCATGAATCCGCAGTACGTGTGGTTGGCGTGGTCATCGGCGTTCTTGGTCCCTTGGACCGTGCTCTTCTTTCTCTTCCCCCAGCGCCGGAAGGTGATGTGGTGGGCGAGTGTGCTGACCGCCCCGTTCGGACTCACTGAACCCATCTTCGTGCCCGAATACTGGAACCCTCCCAGCCTGTTCGATTTGGCGCAGACCACGGGTTTCGACCTTGAGAGCCTGATCTTCTGCTTCGCTATCGGGGGTGTCGGCGTCGTGTTGTACCACGCCTTGGCGGGCGGGACGGTGATACCGGTGGGTCAGGAGGAAGCCCATCACGCCCGCCACCGATGGCACCGGCTCGCCGTGGCGAGCCCCGTGGTGGCGTTCCTGCCCCTGTACGTCCTGCCGTGGAATCCCATCTACGCGGGAATCGGTGCCATGCTGGTCGGCGCCGTGGCGACCGCTGTCTGTCGGCCTGATCTCCGGACCAAGGCGCTCGTGGGCGGCGGCCTATTCCTGGCCTATTATCTGGTCTTCATGCTGGCGCTTCTGGTTTCGGCGCCCGGGTACGTCGAGCGGGTCTGGAACCTCCGCGCGCTCAGCGGCGTCTCGCTGTTGGGAATTCCCCTGGAGGAGCTCCTGTTTGGCCTGACCTTCGGAATGTACTGGAGCAGCGTGTACGAGCACCTGAGCTGGAGGCGCACAGCGGCGTGGTCCCGCAAGACGGATGTGCCCCGTCGGAGCGGAGGGCCTGTATGAACAGGATCGCATCGACGTGGTTCTATTTCGCGCCGGAGTGCCGAGCATGACCCACCTAGACCATACCGGACACGAGCATCACGGGGGCCACGCCACGCCCGGCGGCGAGCACGCCGGCCACTCCGTCGCCGACTTCCGCCGCCGGTTCTGGGTCTCGCTCGCCCTCACGCTCCCGGTGGTCTTCCTCGCCGAAGCGATCCAGGGCTTCCTCGGCGTCTCGTGGCGGTTCAGCGGCGATCACTGGGTCCAGCTGGCGCTCGCCACCGCCGTCTATTTCTACGGCGGCTGGCCGTTCCTGACCGGTATTGCGGGCGAGCTCCGAGCCCGGCTGCCAGGTATGATGACGCTGGTCGCCCTCGCCATCTCGGTGGCCTACATCTACAGTGCCGCGGTGGCGCTCGGCTTCCCCGGGATGGTGTTCTTCTGGGAAACCGCCACCCTGATCGACATCATGCTGTTGGGGCATTGGATCGAAATGCGCTCGGTGCTGGGTGCCTCACGCGCCCTGGAGCAGCTGGTTCGCCTGCTGCCCGCCGAGGCGCATCGGTTTCGTGCGGACGGCTCGACCGAGGATGTCCCGCTCACCGCGCTGCAGCCGGGGGACCGGGTGCTGGTGCGGCCGGGAGAGAAGGTGCCTACGGACGGCGCCATTGCGGAGGGCCGAACTAGTGTCAACCAGGCCCTGCTCACCGGCGAAAGTCAGCCGGTGGAGAAGGGCCCCGGGGATGAGGTGATTGGCGGGTCGGTGAACGGCGAGGGGGCGGTCACGGTCGAAATCCGTCGCACCGGCGCCGATACCTATCTGTCCCAGGTGATCGAGCTGGTGCGGCGAGCGCAGGAAACCCGCTCCCGCACCCAGGACCTGGCCAATCGGGCGGCGAGTTGGCTCACGGTCCTGGCCATTGGCGGTGGAAGCGTCACCCTTGTGGTGTGGCTGGGGCTGGGCCGAGACTTCGCCTTTGCGCTGGAGCGGATGGTCACCGTGATGGTGATCGCCTGTCCCCACGCGCTCGGCCTGGCGGTCCCGTTGGTGGTCGCGGTTTCTACGTCGCTGTCGGCCCAGCAGGGTCTCCTGATCCGGGATCGGGCCGCGTTTGAGCGAGCCCGAGCCTTGACCGCCATCGTCTTCGACAAGACCGGCACGCTCACGGAGGGCCGGTTTGGTGTCACCGACATCATCCCCCTCGCGGCGCGTTCCCAAGACGAGATCCTCCGGTTGGCGGCCGCGCTCGAAAGCCAATCCGAACACCCCATCGCCGCCGGCGTGGTGCGGGCGGCCCGCGAGCGGAACCTCCAGTTCCCGGCGCCTCGCGATTTCCGCGCCATCCCCGGCCGCGGCGCCGAGGCCCGGGTGGACGGCGTCGAGCTCAAGGTGGTGAGCCCCGGCTATCTGGCCGAACACGGGCTCGTGGTGAAGGATGAGCGGGTCGACCGGGTCGCCGCCCAGGGGAAGACGGTGGTGTACTTGTTGGAGAACGGCCGGCCCGCCGGCGCCATTGCGCTGGCCGATGTGATCCGCCCGGAGTCGCGGGAAGCACTCCGCCGGCTCAAGCAACTTGGGATCAAGGTGGTCATGCTGACCGGCGATTCCGAAGCGGTGGCGAAATGGGTGGCCGGGGAGCTCGGCCTGGATCAGTACTTTGCGCAGATCTTGCCGGATCAGAAGGCGGCCAAGATCCGCGAGGTGAAGCGGCAGGGCGGCGCCGTCGCGATGGTGGGCGACGGGGTGAATGACGCCCCGGCGCTGGTGGAAGCCGATGTGGGGATCGCCATAGGCGCGGGCACGGATGTAGCGATCGAATCCGCCGACATTGTGCTGGTGCGGTCCGACCCGCGAGACGTCGCGACCATTCTCGAGCTGGCGCGCGCCACCTACCGCAAAATGGTGCAGAACCTCTGGTGGGCGACCGGCTACAACGCCGTGGCGATTCCGCTCGCGGCGGGCGCGCTGGCCGGGGCCGGCATCCTCTTGTCCCCCGCGCTCGGCGCGGCACTGATGTCGGTCTCGACGGTGATCGTGGCGATCAACGCGCGGTTGCTGGGGCGGGGGAGCGCCTGATCAGGCCATCCGACGGGGCCGCTCCCTTCACGTAGTGAACCGATCGCCAGATCCCCGTTGCCCCGAGCGGCCGGGGCCGCCCGGAGGCGGCGCTCGGCGTCTTCCCCGTGGCCGTGGTGATTGGCGCCCGGCAAACCGGCAAGAGCACGCTGGTTCAATCACTACCGCTCCTCGCGTCGCATGCGTACCGCACCCTGGACGACCCGGAGCTCCGAATCCAGACCCGGCAGGACCCCGCGTCAGTCCTGGCATTCGCGCGCACCCTGATCCTGGATGAAGTGCAGCGGGCGCCCGATCTGCTCTCGGCCGTGAAGCAAGCGGTGGATCGGGATCGTCCCCGGGCGCCGGGACGGTATGTCCTGACAGGATCGGCCAATCTGTTGCTCATGGAGCGGATCTCGGAGTCGCTGGCGGGCAGGGCCGCCTATATCCGCCTCTGGCCGCTCACGCGGCGCGAACGGCTGGGACTGGGCCGGGCCGGTATTTGGAGCGAGTTGCTGCATGCTCCTGCCCAGGACTGGGAAAACCTCGTCAAGGAGCAGGAGGTCCCCGCTGACGACTGGCAGGTGCTGGTCAGGGAAGGGGGGTTGCCCGTCCCGGCATACGAGCTGCGCACAGCGGCGGAAACGCGCGCGGTGGTTTGACGGCTATGTCGAGACCTATCTGGAGCGCGACCCCCAGGCGCTGGCGCGAATCGAGGACCTGGGCGACTTCCGGCGGCTCATGCGTGCCGCCGCTTTGCGACTGGGCCAGGTAGCGCACCAGGCGGATCTGGCGAGGGATGTCGGCCTCGCGCGGCCCACCGCGCACCGGTGGCTCAACCTGCTCGAGACCTCATTCCAGCTCATTCGACTCGGGGCGTACGCCGTGAACCGCACCAAGCGGTTGGTGAAGAGTCCGCGGGTCTTCTGGTCCGACGTTGGCCTCGCCCTGCATCTCGCCGGCGGGGACCCGACGGGCGCGCACCCGGAGAATCTGGTGCTCACGGATCTCGTGGTCTGGCGCGAGTTGGTGACTCCGCGTCCCGAGATTCGCTACTGGCGGACGGTGAACGAGGAGGAGGTGGATTTCGTGATCGAGTCCGGGCGGCGTCTGCTGGCGGTGGAAGTGAAGTCCACCAATCGGCCCCGGTACAGAGACGCTCGGCATCTGCTGACATTCCGGCGGGAGTACGGCCGCGCCGTTCACGGTGCGCTGCTGCTGCATGCCGGCGAGGAAACCTTCTGGCTGGCCGAAGGTGTGCTGGCGGTTCCTTGGTGGCTGGTGGTGTAGCGGATTGAGCGACCGGTTGGCCCAGCCGTCGCACAATCCCTTGTCTGTGATGGGGATGGGCGCCTGACGGTCTTCTGCTAGGACGGCAGCACCTTCTGCGGCTCGCGTGGCTGAGTCGAGTTGAACTACCGACCTCACGCTTATCAGGCGGAAGCCAAGCCTCGTCCTCACGGTCTCCTTCCTGATGGCGCATGACCTGTGAGCGACTCGAACCACCCGCTCAGCGGCCGGCATCGAGAGCGGCGCGCAGCCCACGCAACACGTCGGCCAAAGGTCCATCGGCCCAGAAATGGATGTAGTAGATCGTCGGCGACTCGCCGATCAGGTGGCTATGCACCGCCGTCGTCGTGATGCGATGTGCGGCAAAGGCATCGAGCACCGGGTCAACCCGAGAGCCCACGACGGCGAGGTCTCCCGTCGCCACGGCGCGGTCCGGTCCGGCCATCTGGATATTGATCGGACTCCCGTAGGCCAGCGCCGGTGTCAGCGCATGACCGTCCAGGGTGACGGTGCCGGGGACGAGCAGAGTGGACACCTGGGCCACGTTGCCCTGCGCCCGGCCCGACAGGCCGAGCGTCCGGAATACCGCGGCGGTATCGATGGTGACCGGCTGTGCGACCGCGGCGGCGACGGGCCTGGGCGTAGCGGTCAGGGCTAGCGCGCGCTCCAGGCGGGTCGCGAGGTCTATCGCGGCACCCTGCGCGTGGAAATGCACGTAGGTGATCTGCGGAGCCTCACCCACGAGGTGATTGTGAACCGCCGTCACATCAATCCGCTGGTTCGCCAGCTCGGCCTGCACCGGCCGCAGCTCGGCCGCCGTCAGCACCAGGTCTCCCGTCATGGCGTCGGCGGGTCCGCCACTGAAGCCAGCCCACGCGCCGAGTGCCAGTGCCGTCGCCACGGTGACGTCCCCCACCTTGAGCGTGATGTCACGGCGGGGGAAGTTGTACCGGTGATAGCCGCCGGTTTCGACGGTGGGCGTCTTCAGGATGCGGCTTACCGAGTCCCATGCCGCGGCGGAGCTGGCCTGAGCGCGGGCACCGACGGGGACCGAGCCGAGGAGCGCCACGCTCATGGCGCCAAGAAAGCAGCGGTTCATGGTTCGTCTCCTTACTGCGGTTTTTGATCGAGCTCGTCAAGCATAGCCTATTCCCGTCGCCGGGCTCCGCCATTGGCCCCTCACGGTTTGTTCCGGGATCGAAAGAGAGCACCTGATGCGCGCAGCACGGGCGGGCGATGAGAGCGCGCTGTTCGTGAAAGGGACGGCGGTGTTCTAGGCGGCGAACGCTTCCGCGTCCGCGTGGCCGTCCGGCCTCAGGACCGGGAGGGCCGGTGTCGCGCGGCTTCCCGTCCGTGCGGAAGGCGGACCTCCGGCCGCCACCGGAACCGCTCCAGCACCGGATTAGGCCGGCCCTCCACCGCATCCGCGTTCACCGTACCCAGGATGGGTGCGAACTTGAACCCGTGCCCGCTGTCGCCGCTCGCGACGGTGAGCCCCTCGCGCTCCGGATCCCGGGCGATCCAGAAGTCGCCGTCCTGCGTGTCCGCGTAGAGACAAAGCCGGGTGTAGACGATCTCGGCGTCGGCCAGGGCAGGGAAGGTGTCCGTCAGGAACAGACGCAGGCTGTCAAACGCCGCGGGCGAGACGAAACGGCTGGCGTCCGGGTCCGTCGGAGTACCCACGCCGTGGTGGCCGATCTTGACCACGCCGTCCCGGTTCAGCGGGAACCCGTAGTAGCCCGTGCGGGCGATGTCCGCCGTGAAAACGGGGAACGACCTCGCCCGGAACGGCTCGGCGTCGCGCGGCCGGAGATGGAACACCGGATGGCCGGTGGGCCGGATGGCCTGGGCCAGGGCGGGGATGAGTTTTGACGTCCACGCGCCCACGGCCGCCACCACGTGATCCGCGCCGATCTCCCGTCCGGCGGCGTCGCGAACGCCCACGATCCGACCC
>Ga0214472_10003186_pt1 | contig 17425 bp, 19 predicted proteins | sample RVTome_6_FD_207662 | JGI IMG/M metagenome (GOLD analysis project Ga0214472, IMG submission 207662) | Soil microbial communities from uranium-contaminated site in the Upper Colorado River Basin, Wyoming, United States - RVT140D175 | ecosystem: Environmental > Terrestrial > Soil > Contaminated >... | reverse complement strand
GGTTCAGGTGCCGTTTCTTCAGATGCTGCAGAAAAATTTACATATCGTTCCCCTGGTACTTTCCCGGATTTCCTACCCGCTTTGCGAGGAAGTCGCCGAGTCACTGGCCGAAACCATCAACGGCAGCGACAAGGATCTGCTGATTGTTGCCTCCAGCGATATGAGCCATTATGAACCTCGGCGTATCACCGAACAAAAAGACCGGTCGGCGCTGAAATGCATAGAAAGGCTGGACCCTTTTGAGCTATACCGCACTGTCTTCGACAATCATATATCTATGTGCGGCGTCATCCCCGTGGTCATTGCCATACTTGCTGCAAAGGCCTGCGGTGCAAAACAATCGAAACTGGTTGGTTATACGGATTCGGGTTATGTTTCCGGCGATACCGACCAGGTCGTCGGCTATGCGGGAGTTATAATCAGCTGAAATTTTCTTGACAGTCCTGTTGAAATCTTTTATAAACTCGGCACACTGCAGCAAACATTGGGGGATGGTCTAATGGTAAGGCAGCGGACTCTGACTCCGCTTATCAAGGTTCGAGCCCTTGTCCCCCAGCCAAGCAATTTCAAGCACTTACCGGGTTTTCGGTAGGTGCTTTTTTTGTTTGCTGTGATTTTGTCCCCCGGTTTGTCCCCCGCTTTTTTATTGTCCCCCATATACCAAAACAAAAAAGCCCGATCCTCAAGAGAGAACCGGGCCCGCATCTCCGCTCACCCAAAAGGGCGAGCAAACGGCCTCCATTTTTCTGTGGAAGCAAAGCTCGCCCTTTTGGGTGAGCTTCTATTTCGTTTCCGGAGATTAAATAGGTTTTCCCCCTTTTGGTGAAAAACCTCAGATTGAGGAAATTTAACCAAGAGGGTATGGGCTGTTTACAAATTGATTACCTGTTTACACTGTAAACAGGCTGATAATAAAGGGGTCAATGTTTACACACGCCATAACACGGCTTGTCATAGAATTATGAATAGCAACAAAATCAAGTCCCTGTAAACCTACGCCCAAAAGGGGTAGGCGGTAAAAAATTACCGGCAATAATTACAAGGCTTGTTGACAATAGAGATTTCCTAACCGTCGCCCTAAAAGGCGTAGGGGGAAACACAGGGGTAGCGAGCAGATTTGACTCCAGCGACTACGCAGATCGGTATTCCTTCAAGGCAAGGCTACTGGAAGTACGGATTTATACAAGACGTTGATTTTACGGTTTTCAATAATTTTATTGAAAAAGGAAGGCCGAGAATTGAATACCACCTCACCATAGAAGCGGGTAACATGTCGCCATGCTCTCGGGCATATGGACACAAAAAAAAGCCCGGCAAAGAATTAATATCCAGCCGGGCTTTAATTTCCACCCAATGGGGGGAATTATACAATTGTCATCAGGGTTACTTACTCATCGATTCGGCCATGGCAAATTGCTTCAGCCTTTTGTGTCTCAATTAAGCTGGCGGGGTTTGCCGAGTAGTAATGATAGCTTTGGGCTTTATGGCAATACAACCCCATCCGAGACACTCCTTTTTGTATTTCCTCCAGAATGGTCAGAATGCCGTCAAGCTCACATTCCCCTAATTCTCTGGGGTTGTTTTTCAACGCATGTGTAATCAATGAAATTTTCGAACCAATATCGTAAGACTGTAAAGAAAACTCTTGGTTAGCGCCTATTTCATCAAGTTCTGCCTGTAAACCTTCCAATGTTGTCCTTGTGTCTTTTTTTGTTTCCATATTTTTCCCTTTTAAATAAAAAAATGCCGAGAGCGTTCCTAAAGCTTATAACAGCTTCCCGGGGCCTCACGGACTCCCAGACACTCTCAGCAAAAATGTATTTTAAATAAAAAAAGACCAAGTTTAAAGCGGGGTCAGCGCTGCTATAATTTTAGGACCTGCAGGTTTACTTTCCTATCAGGATCAAGTCAAGGATTATCTGAGATTCCCTACCCAACCCCCAATGGGGGCGGTGAACCGCGCACTAGTCTAACAAAAAAGGGTTCACTTTACCCCCTCTCGCTGGCGCGTTTCAGTTCAGCCGCGATAGAGGTCACATCGGAGCGGGAAACCTGCTGATTGACATTGACATTGACGGTGCTGTTCCCGTACTTGGAATCCATTTTATCCGCTGCATCTGAAGCAGACGATGTGCCAAGCTCCCGAAGCGCGGCTGAAATCTGATCGGACCCGGCACCGCTTGAACTCGTAGTTTTTGAGCTACCCACCGATTCAGCTAATCTAGCTGCTGCACCGTACGGATCAGTGTTTTGAGTGCTGTTATCCAACTTCGCCTGTAGCTTATCTGCCGCAGATGAAGCTGACGCAGACTGTAAATCATGAAGTAGCTTAATCGTATGCTGGATTCCATCTATTGCTGCATCTCCGTCGTAACCTACTTTAATGAGGATTTCGCTTTCGTTCAAACCAGCTATCTTTATCCCCATCGAATCAAGAACGCCGGTAATTGAGCTATTGGCCTGTCCAAACTGTTCCACAATAGCGCCTGACATAGCCTGCATCGTGTCCATGGTTTGCCCTGCGCCGAATTCTTGTTTTGCATAAGCGTCGGTGGAGAGTTTACCCATCTGCTCATAGAGCCATTGTTCGACACCGTAAACGTCAGCGCCGGCCTTTTTCCATTTCCCTGCTTTTTCTACAAGGGCGGATGCTTGCTGGTTGAAATATGCATCGGCTCCAAAACCTGCCTCTTGATACATTTCGAGTTCAGTTTTCTTCAGTTCGTCGGTTTCTTTCTTTTGCTGCTTGAGTAGCTCAGTTTGTTCCTTCTGTAGATCAATCTGGCTTCCCTGAGTTCCACCAGGAGTTATCTTTGGAACATCGATGAGTGGGGATTTATAGTTGTCTCCCGCATCTGCATGGTTCTGGGCTATTTTCATTTCTCGCAGAGTGCCGTTAAGCCTGACAATCTCGGCATTTACTTCGGCAATGTGCCGCTTTTCTTCAGCAGGATCTTTGAAAAGAGAAAATTGATACCAACTTTTCGAACCAGCTAATTGAGATTCAAGTATTTTTATCTCACCCTCTATTTTCTGAATCTCGGTTTTCCCATAATCTCCAATAAACCCAAGTGCCAAACCAGCTACTTCCTTTACTCCTCTAAAACCCCATGTTACAAGGTTCATTTTCGCCACCATTTTTATAAAACCTTCATCAGTGGAGTCGAAAAAGCCTTTTCCCGCTTCGTATCCATCGTTAAACATTTCTGTAAGACCGATAGACAAAGGGGAGAGCTCACCATTTGCATCAGCGAGGGTAGTATTATATTCCTGGGCCAGTCGAATCAAATCATCATATGCAGGCTGAAACATTCCACGGAGTATCCTGTCGTGAATGGTTTCCATGGTGGAGCCGACTGTAGCCCATGAATTGTCAAGCTCGCCAGTGTCAGCGGAAAAACCTTTTAACAATCCACCTACATTCTCAATCAGCGTTCCCTCTGCTTTCCATAATTTTAAATGCTCTTGAAGGTGAGGATCGACAGCTTCAAGGAGTTTCGGCAACCGGTCGGTGGCGTGCACCTGGCCCTGCAACAAAGCATTGATCTCCTGCCGCATCTGGATGTCTTTATTCTGTCCCTGAGTAACAAGAGCAAGGGCAGTGGCAATATTGGTGAAACCGGTAATCTGTTTCTGGTTATTGATATCGAGGATGACGCCATTCTGTAGCATCGTTTCAGACATTACTCGAAGGTCTTTCCCGGAGGCGATGGTTAGTGAGTCAACCTTTTCGAGCTTTTCATTCAATGCTTGAGCGTAAATATTCGCCTCCTGAAAGCCCCCGGCCAGATCTCCCGATTTGGTCCGGTCCGAGAAGGTGGCGATAAAAGCAGAGGAAGAAGCTACGCTCAAGTTAAACTCTTCTATTGTGGATAGTCCGCGGCTAAAGGTATCGAATATGGCCTGTGCTGCCGCTTGTATTCCGAAAAATGCAGTGGCGGCAAAAGCCGCTGGTTGAATGAGTGAACCGAGCGTAACCCCGGCTGACTGTGACTTGGTTTGCAGAGAAGTCATAGACTTTGCTCCGGTATTGCCCGCCGTCGCAACCTCCTTGCCGAAGGTTCTTACCGCCGCTACAGCTCTTTTATCGTTGACGACAATATCAACATTTATCGTGCTTGAATTGCTCATGTATTCCCCTATAGCAATTGATGTTTAAGGATGATGTTCATTTTTATTCTTCCGGTAGTTTGATATCAGCAATGATATTCCGGCATTCAGCCACGGACTTTTTAACAAGAGTGATATCATGGCCGGTAAGTGAAGGATTATTCCTTTTCATTCTCAGCGGCAGTGCGTCAAGTATCGGGATCATCTGAGCCGCTACTTGTTCAAGCGCTTTAGTCAAAAGGGAAACAGGAGCAATGATTTGTTCTGCAAGGTCGTTTTCTCTTTTTAATTTTCTTTCCTGCTGTACTGCCAGTTTTGCCCGTTCCTGATTGAGTTCGAGGTCATCTTCGTCAATTTGCACCTGTCCGCTTGCAATGCCTCGTAGATGTCGAATATAAGACATTCTACAGGCATCAATATTAAGTCCACCTTTCCCCTTGCTTGCCGGTAGTATTCCTTCTTTGATAAGCTCCCGTATCCGCCTGTCAGAAAGGTCTAAATGGTTTGCAATCTGCTGTTGAGTTGCCATAGGAACCGGAACCCCCTTATAAAATTTTTTGTGATTCGAGATCGACCGAGGCGCGAATCTACCCTCGATACATAACGCCCGGAAGGACCCATCGACCGAGCTAACGCGAACGTCAATGCACCTGTGCGCACACAACAAAAAAAACCGCCCGAAAGACCGAAGTCAGACGAGCGGCAGAGGTATATACTACACATCATGCTCTATCCCCAAGCTGCAACAGGCTTCAGAAACCAGCCCCATGAGATTACTTAAGGAGTACGGCAACCGGGCCTTATCCAACATAATGCACGCCCGATTCAAAACTATTGTGACAGGCGCTTGAACATCTTACCTGATCGTTTCAAAAGGCTCTGATCACTGCTGTTACCCATACCTACACCACGCAAGGACACACCCTCTGACTCAGTAAGAGCCTTGATCTGTTCAACCTTCTCCTGCAGGGTAGCTATCCTTTTATCGAGGCTCGCCAACTCTTTCTTTCGTTCCGCTCGTGATGGTCCACACTCGGAAGGCCAGTCCCAAGTCTCAACAGCTGCCCGCACCCCTGCTTTCAGCTGGTCCCGCATACACCACAAAATTGCACTCTGGTCTATCTTGCTATCTGTGCCAAACCAATAGTCAATTGTAGAGTATTTAGGGTGTGCAAAAGAGTTCATTGGCTTATCGGTTTCGGGATTGTGTTTTCTTTTAAGGCTGGCTGGGTATTCATTACCTGCCCCTGAATCCATCGCCTCGCAAATCTTGTCAATAAAATCTTCACGGGGCAGAGGCAATGTTAAAAGATCGCTTCTCCGATCAAGCCACTTAGATAACTCCGCCATCAATGACCGTCTCTCACCTGTCAAGTTATAGAGACCCTCACGAATTTTTTCTAATGAAGCATCAAGAATATTCATAATTACCCTCTACTGAGTCCTCTTACATTAACCCTGCCTGACGCTTGCGCCTTCTCAAAAGCTGCAAAATCCTCAAAGCACATGAATTCATTTCGTAGATCTTGATTTTCATTCCACTTCTTCACGGCACTGGCGTGTAATCGTTCCTCTTCATAAGTCTTTTTTTCCTGGTCTTTCATTTTGAATCCCTTGTGGAGTTTGATTTTAGGTTCTTCCCTTTTAGGGAGAAAACTATAATTTGATTTATTTCTGCTGCTGTTGATTAAAAATACAGCCTATTCTCTGGCATTAAATCCCTATTTAAAAACATAAAATCATCCTGTCAAATATCGTATATCCATTTGTAAATAGTGCGCCAATCTGTAGACAATCCGGCCCCGGTTTTCTTGGCCATGAATAGATATTGTCGAAGCTCTGACATATCGGCCGGCGCTGCATCAAGATCTTTTATCCTGGGATAAACTCTTGTTTCAAAGGTCCGGATTGCTTCAGCCATAAGCTCGCACCTTTTTGTAGATCCCTGGTCAGGATCAATGCAGTAAAAAGCATTCTTGATATATCTGTTTCTCTCCGACCGTTGAAACAACGTCCTGGCCGTATACTTGCCCCTGGTCGATGCAAAACCAAGAGCTTTATCAAATGAAGTACGATCCTTGCCGGTCAAATAATGATTGCATCCTTTCCGGAACCACGCCGCCGTTTCAGGATCGCCATGTTTTTCGACCGTTGCCAAAACTGAGAGTAGATGTTTGATCTGCTCCACTACTGAAGGTTCCCCGTAATATTTTCAAAGCTCTTGTTCTCCAGTTCGGCATCATCGATGAGCTTTTCAAAATCGGTTACTGAGCGCTCCAGTGCTTGATCTGCCATGAAAACCGCCAATACTTTTTTTGTTTCATCGTCAGTGCCAGGTAATGCACTGCCTTGTACCAGCATCAGCGAAAGGTCAATTAATGCATTTACGAGAGTTTCAGGAGCTGCCGCCCTTGCCTTATCAAGGAAAACATTACAGAAATTTAGATTCTCAGAAAATTTAAGTTGTTGTGAATCACTCATATTTTAATCAAACCCTCACGCGTCATATTGTCAGTAGAGCTGTAAAAAGTTTTAGAGCAAACTCGAGCTTTCAGTACTGCTATAATCTCCGTCTTATGCTCTGCTATCATACTCAGCAGCTGAGTGTCGGGCTGACCACGAAAAGAGATATGCAGGTCGTTTTCAGTGGGGATCAAAACAATATTATTCTCCGCCGCTGCGTTTATTAATTTTTGAGCAATCATGTTTTCACTTTTAAAGAGTTGGTCTACTTTGGGTTGTCAATTCGTTGATCCGGAAAGCGGCGCCAATACCTCAATCGGGTTTGCACTCTGTATACTGGTTGCTCCTGCGCATTCATCGAGAGTTTGGCTGAGAAGTGCCATTGCTAAACCGTATTTAGTTTGCAGGTCCGGACATTCCGCTGTTAACTCTATAAAGGTTTCAGCAAAAGCCGTAGCTGTCGCTTGAAGTTGGCCGATGGTTGCTGATTCCAATTTTGCAATGGTTTGGGCTACAATGGCCTGAACTTCTTCGGCAGTTGCCGGTTTCACTTTGATTTTTTTATGTTTGTTTTTCATGTTTTCCTCGTTCGGTTTTTGGGTCGAAAATCGACTCATCGTGATTTCCTGCCTATTTTTGGGTTGATGATCATGGTTAAAAGCACCCCATATATTGGCTTACATGTATAGACCACCGTTTTGATACCCCCCCTATAGAAGGTATTTTTTGTAAGTTGTTGTTTTTACGTTCATCGGTTTTTTGCATGGGTATCACTTCGCTACTCTAAAAGCACTGTTTAGGGTATCAATTCGGTGGTGTGTATGGGTATCAATTCGGTGGTTGGTTTTTTTTTCAAGGCAAAGTAGCCTGCCTGTTTCCCTGGTGTTTTCTTCTTCACCACCCGCCCTGGAACCCAAAATAGCCAATCATCTACCAAGGCGTAAATTGTTTTATCCTGCTGGTAGGCTCCACCTTGCCTGACGATATCGATAAACCCTTTTTCCATCAGATCGGCGATAGCCCTAGAAATACTTGTCCGGGCGATTCCCTTGGTTGTGCCGTCCAAATTTGTTCCATGAAGTGCTTCTAGTTCCTTGTAGGTCAATGTTAGAGACCGGCAGTTTAGGCATATATGCCTAGCGTCCATATCGCGCTTCAGAAGGAAAAGAAGAAGCATTCCCTTTGCGGTGCCATTCAATGACCAGTATGCTTCAGACATGATCATTTCCCGAGTAACCCAGGTTCCAGATTTTGCCTTTGATTTATTCCGTCCCATATCTTTCTGTGATGTGACCGGGCCGCAACCTGGCTCACACTTCGAGGCGAGATATAAGCCAGTCGGTAAGCTGGTCCTTCGGGTAGACAATTTTCCTTCCGATTGAGAATGCACCAGTAGGACCAGTACCTTGTGAATCCAAATTAGCAAGGTGTCCTGTGGATAATGCACCACCTGTGAACCGTTTTATCTCTGTTCGGGCAACGTAATTTGACGGCCACTGCACTGCAGTGTTCTGGAGGATGATTATTGCTTTTTTTCTTTTTTCTGCGATGGGTTCCATTTTAAACCTATGTATGAAAGGATTTGACGTTTTGGTGCCCATCGACTAGGATTTTTCTCGTATCCGGTCAAGGATATACGAGTTGTCCATTTGTTGGGCACTCACTTAATGGGTTCCCGGTTGACGTTTCGCAGACATCAATCGGTAGCCCATTTTCATTTCTGTTAAGATAGTAAAAATAGACCATTAGAACAAGGTATTCTGGGGATAAAATTTACGGAATATCCTGTGGTTAAGATAACTTTAAATAAAAATTAACGTGAAGCGTTTATTTTTATTAACCTCAATTATTACGGCTAAAAACCAGAATTTATAGATATTTTTAAATAATAATAAATGTAGGACTTTAATTAAAAATTAACTTGGACATGTTTTATTTATTAAGGTGAAAATATTTTTTCCCTGTCCTTTATTTGGTGTACCCTGGGGCTTTTGGTGCTTTAAAAACAAAAAAGCCCGGTTCCATTTCTGGAAGCGGACCTTTTTTTGTGCCGGTGAAAAGTCTTTTATCTGTTGTTCTGCAAACCGATTACTGCCTCTTTCAGTTGGTCTTTGTCGTGGTGTGCATAGCGTTCTGTCATTTTAAGATCTCCGTGTCCAAGCAACTCCTGTACTTTGTAGATATCGGTTCCGTTCTTGACCAACCAGCTCGCGAATGTGTGCCGCAGGGTATGGAAGTTCACCAATTGCTTTTTGTCGGTGATACCTTCGTTGAAAAGTTTTTTAACGACTGCATAGTATAGATGGCTGATCATATAATGTGGTTCGTTTTCCTTCCCACGAGCAGGAAAAACTAGCTTGTCAGACTCTCCAGGGCCTCGCTGAGCAAACATTTTTTGAATATCCGGTGTCATGTATGCAATTCTATCTTTGCCGCTCTTGGTCTGTCTCAAGTTCATTGTTCCCTGGAAAAGATCGACATTCCCCCAAGTCAATTTGGCGATTTCACCGAAACGTAAACCAGCATATAGGGCAAGCATCGCCATGCTATGCACTTCGGCGGACCTGCCGGCAAGTTCCTTCATCAATACGTCCGCTTCCTCTCTGGCAAGATATCGCTCTTTTTTATTGTCCTCTTGTGGGTATGAAATGCCGGATCTCTTTTGACTTACCGCGTTTCTGCTTTTCTCCAACGCCGGATTGGTTCCTGAAAAGTATCCTTCATCCATAGCAAAGTGAAAAACGATTCGTACCACATGAAGAGCATACCGGATTGTGCGTGGAGACGATCCAGCTTTCTCCATGTTCTTCTGCAGATTTCTAAGGTGTGGTACTTCTGCAATTCTGGATAATGGGAGTTTGCCAATGACCGGGGAGACATGAAGCCGGAAAAGCTGTTCTTCTCTTTTCCATGATCGCGGATTTTTCTTTTTTAACTTCGAGTAAACCAGATATTCATCAAATACTTCTGCGAAGGTAAGATTCTTAATGGCTTCCAGCTTTTTACCCTTCTCAACTTCAACCAACTCTTCTTTTTTGATCGCCCTGTTTTCACTTAGGGACTGTGCGCCGCTGCCGGTTGTATGGTTGGCCTTGAGCTTTTGTAATTCTGCCGACGCCTTTTTGGTTGTCCAACCTTCCTTGCTCGCCCATCCGAGTGATTCTTCTTTTCTGTTTCCTTCTGCGTCCCGATAACGAATGACATAATATCTGTCAAAATTAACGCCATGCTTTCGGGTAGGGTGTTCTCTGTATCTTATCCCTTCTTTTGCTGTGAACCAGTTTGACATTTCGTGCTCCTGATAAGCGGATGTTTTTTATGAAAAAGCTACTTTTAAAATTGTCCCCCACCCTGTCCCCCATTTTGTCCCCCGCATTGTCCCCCGGAAATTAAGTTAAGCAGGGTTATCTTGAATTATGCTATATGAACCATAATACCACATAAATATTGGAACTTGCAAGGTTTCATAAGCTTTTTATTACATTAAATGAAACTACGTGAAAGCCAATTCAAAGGACTCTGACTCCGCTTATCAAGGTTCGAGCCCTTGTCCCCCAGCCAAGTAAATTCAAATACTGATCGGTTTTTATCCGGGTGCGTGGCAGGCTCATGCAAAGTATTTGAAAATGGTTGTTAAAGCAAAGCCCGATAATCTGCACCAAGCACTTCAGCGAATCGCTTTGCCATCTCTTTGCCTATAGGCCTTTTATCAGTTTCCATTTCGGAGATATGTCGCTGCGGAATACCCACCTTCTCGGCAAGCTCCCGTTGTGTTAAATCTTCGCGTGTTCGATAGGCGCGAAGGGGAGTGGTCCTATCCTTGACGATGAGATCCGGAAAGACTTCCGCGACGGTGTAGGTCCTTTCCTCTTCGGCTTCTATCTTTCGTGCAAACTCTTCAACCTTCGCCGCGTTGTCCCGGTGAACCTTCAAACGTAGGGTAATCATGTCGCTGTCAGTACTGCGCTTTTTCGTGGGTTCCTGCATAAGTCACCTCAATGAACCGAATCTTGCCTTTATTCTCTCTCCAGATTGCCACGTAGCAGGGATTCCCCTTCTTTAGGTGGCAATGGTGCCGTTCATCGGACAGCTTTGAATAATTGGGCCAATCACCCCTTACCGGTCCGTTTGTTCCTATCTCCAGGACCAGCTGGAACAATACTTCGCGGACCCTGCTGGGAAGTTTCTCGGTCTGCTTCTTTGCTTTACCGGTAAACTCCACCGTCCAATTCATATTGTATACCAATTATTAGTATCAAGCAAGGTATGGTTATACGATATCAGAAGCCAAAAAAACAAAAGATATATTCTGGAGCTATACGTAACAAATTCTGTTTTTTCTTTTATTATTAGTTAGTTACTATAGTTGTTTTCTCACATTTTTCAATAAAACTCAAGATTTACCCGGTAGAGAGCCCCATCAGGGCCAGTGCGAGAATGGGCCCCTATTGAACGCTCGTCGGAGCATCTGGCCATGATGGGGCGGAACAGCACCTCATTGTTTAGCATATTCACTCCGCATAACTCTGTCCATTGCCTGGTAATAATCACTTTGCGCCTTCAGATTCGATAGCCTGCTGTATTGCATGGTGGTCTCTATTTGCGAGTGACCAAGGATTTGCTGGATGGTCACCAGGTCGGCACCGGCGTTGAGGAGCTGGGTAGCCATGGTGTGCCTGAGCTGGTGACACGATATCGATACACGACTTTTCCTTGAATAGTATTCCATTCGTTTCTGTATACCGCGAACTGAGAGCGGTTTTCCTTTGAATCTTCCTTTCTCTACCAGAAAAATTTTTCGTTCCCTGGTCGGAGGTCGTACCTGTAGGTAGGTGGCCAAGGCTTTTGCTGCATCGTTGCTGATATAGGTGATTCTGTCTTTGCCTCCTTTGCCATTTTTTACCATGATTTGGTTGTGGCTGTAATCGATAGCATCAAGGGTTAGGCCGGCGGTTTCTTCAACCCTGAGACCGCAACGCAGCATTACCATGAACAGGGCCCTGTCACGTTTGCTGGTAATTACTGCGAGAAAAGCCGCCATTTCCCTTTCTCTGACGTGACGGGGAAGCGGTTTCGGCAGGCGAAGCGCCATGCCTTTTACCGCAGGAGTTTCCACAGCCCTGTTCTCTTCATCGCAGAGGTAACCATAGAAGCTTCGAATAACGACCAGGTACTCATTGATAGTCTTTGACGCCATTCTCTTTTCAAGCAGCAGGTCGAGATAACGCTTAATGTGCTGCGGCCTTGCCATCTCCACAGGTACCGGAAGCCAGCTCAGAAAATGCTGCAACCTATTGAGATAATTTTTTACCGTATGCGCGGAGAAGTTTTTTCTCTTCAAATACCTTCTGTAATTCATAATTGATTCGATGAGGTTCATGGCATCTCCCTTGTTCAATATTATCCATTGCCTTGAAGTATTCATGCTCTCTGGTCTGATCCGACATCCTGGCGTAGCGCATGGTCATTTCGATCTCCTGATGGCCGAGAAGCTGTTGCAGGACCTCAATACGCATTCCTGCATTAAGCATGTCCGTTGCAAAAGTATGCCGCAGACTGTGCAGGCTGTATTTTTTATTTGAGAGGCCGGCCTGTTTCAGGCTCTGCTGCATTACGCTCCAAGCAGCGCTGTAGCTGAGCTGAGGAGTTCTCTTGCCCGGAAACAGATAAGAAGAATCTTGCGCCCTAATATGGAGCCATTGCTGCAGTGCATCTTCGGCATCCTCACTGTAATAGACAGCTCGCCCCTGATAGTTTTTTTCGCCCAGATAAAGCAGGATCTTTCGTTCCGAGAAACTGATATCTTTGATTTTTACCGCCAAGAGTTCACCGATCCGCATACCTGTGCGCAGCAGAAGCAAGATCATCGCTCGATCCCTGGCGCTTCTGACTACCTTGAGAAGGAGTGATATATCCTGGTGAGGTATGGCGCGCGGCAAGGAGTCTGGTTTTTTTATTCGGATTTTACGCTGCATCATCGTTGGCGGGAGGATTCCCTGGTCAACAAGAAAAGCGATGAAGGCGTAGATCGCCCTAAGGTGGCCGATCACAGACGTGCTTTTTAAACCGGTATTCTGCTTATTCTCTACAAATGCTGCGATATTCTGGCGAGTCAACGTTTGCAGGGTTGCCCCGTCATTCACCAGAAAATTTAGAAAGGACAGAAGAACTGTGCCTGACTGTCTAATTGTATGGACTGATAAGTTCTTGATGTACTTACCGTAGAGGTATTCAACAACGAGTTCTGATTCGGGCAATCCACTTGCCGCCAAACGAGAACAGCAGCGTTGCAGGACTTTACGTTTTGGGTTAGGTAACCAAGAAGCAGGACCAGCGGCAGGTGGAGGGTTACCAGTATAGTGAACAGATAAAGGCTTGCTGCTGACCAGTGTTTGATCGGATGGTAAGAATTCATTGGTCATCGTCGTCTCCTTTTTCATTTTCAGAAAAAACAGATCGTTAATGACCAAATTATATTAACTCTTCAGTCTAAATTTTGTTACGTATAGTCTGTAATCATCATCCTCTCTGCAACTTCACGACCGCTTGTTTTTATATTTGTGTCAGGACGTTCTGAAGAAGATATCAACCATCTTTACGGGACTCAATATAGTGGGCTGCCGCTAAAGCAGCAGTACAGCCATCCGCCGCCGCAAGAACGATCTGGTTGGCGTATTTCTGGCGCAGATCACCGACGGCAAACAGGCCGGGGATAGTCGTTTCACATTTTTCGTCAGTGATCACATAGCCGGTTGTATTCAGTTTAATCCCGGCGGGAACAATAAGATTGTTTGGTCTGAAGCCAACGAAAATAAAAACTCCGTCGGTGTCGATTGCACGCTCTGCTCCAGTTTTTGTGTCTTTCAGGGCGAGACCGCTGACACCTTTATCATTGGATAGAATTTCGGTGGGAATTGTGTTGTAAACGATCTCGATTTGTGGCTCGGCAAAAACTCGTTGCTGAAGAATTCGGCTCCCCCGAAATTCATCACGACGATGGATGAGATAAACTTTACGGGTTATTTTTGCCAGATATAGCGCATCTTCCAGGGCCGTGTCGCCGCCGCCGACAACGGCAACCGTCTGGCCTCGAAAGAAAAAACCATCGCAGGTGGCGCAATAGGAAACACCCTTGCCGAAGTTCTCTTCCTCTCCTGGAATATTAAGCTTTTGCGCCGTTCCTCCCGCAGCAAGAATGATGGCATGGCTTCGCAATACGGTACCGTCGACCAGCCGAACTGAATGGTAGTCAATGCCCGGCTCTGTTGCCACTGCTTCTTTTTCGACAATCTCCAGGTTATAATGTTTGGCATGCTGGAGGAATTTTTCGCACAGCTCAAATCCACCTATTTCGATAAAACCTGGGTAGTTCTCCACGTCCTTGGTAATCGCTACCTGTCCGCCGGGGATGCCTTTTTCTATCAAAACGGTCTTAAGCGCCGCTCGCATGGCATAGATTCCTGCCGTGAGACCAGCAGGGCCTCCACCTAGAATTATCAAATCATACAGTTCATTTTCGGGCATCGGATGCTCCTTTTTTATACCTTATTGATTATAGAAAAACAGGTCGGATAAGTTTCTTACAAAATAATATAAAAAACAATCAGATAGGTGGCGCGATAGTGACCACTATTCGCATGTCTGTTATAGCACGAACGCCGTGGGGTTCACGTATCTCCGAAATCAGCATATTACCGGTTCTCGCGGGAATCTCAGCGTCATTATCGCCAAGAAAAACCCCCTCGCCTTCTATAACCTGGATGGAAAGCTCACCATCGAGATCGTGTGAATGGACCGGAAAAGTGACTCCGGCTTTCAAATTGAAGTTAATTATCTTAAAAAATTCCGAATCCTCCACCAGGAAAAATCGTTTCATTGCTCCCTCGGTGAATTCCCGGGTTGTGTTGAGATCAAGTACTTTCATAACGCCTCCATATCATAGTTGGATTATAACGATTATTTTGAGACGATAAGCACAAATTGTCCGGTGTCGCTGTCCAGTATGGTTTACCACCGGCATTCATACCCACTTTGACATCGATTAAATGTCTATTATCCGCACAGCGATTTTACAATAGACATATTTTTTGACATATTTTTTCCTGCACTGCTAAGAACAATGGTGGAAAAAATCTGGCATTTACCGTATTAATTGAAGGTTGCAAGGATGGCTTGACCGTTATTCTTGATCATTTCGCCTCCGTCGCTTCTATGACGAATTGGCCTTCTTCAGGCGACGGAGGCGTATCCATTTACTTTTGACAGGTGCTGCCATGGCTCCCGTAGAAAAAAATACCCAGAAAAAAGATCTATCCGGTACAGTATCGGATGAAACTATCTTAAGAATTGCCAAAGAAATCTCGATAAAGTTTATTGAAGTCGGCCGGATAACTCCGGCAACATTTGAGCAATCCTTTAAGAATATTTTTTCGGCAATAGATACTACAGTAAAAAAAGGTTAAAACCATGCTTTCTCTTGCAACGAATCTCAATTTCGCCCCAAACAAATTGAAACATATCCACCTTATGGGAATCTGCGGTACCGGCATGGCGGCTCTTGCCGGAATGCTGCAGACATCCGGCTATACGGTTACCGGAAGTGACAGCCAGGTCTACCCGCCCATGTCTATTTTCTTAGGTGATTTGAACATCCCTGTGAGCAGCGGTTATAGTGGTGATAACCTCAGCCCTGCTCCGGATCTGGTAATTGTCGGCAATGTTATTACCCGAAAAAATCCTGAGGCGATAGCGCTTGCAAAGCTGGAAATTCCGTATCTTTCCTTCCCTCAGGCTCTCTCTCATTTTTATATTAAAGATCGAACCTCTCTGGTTATTGCCGGCACTCACGGCAAAACGACCACCTGTTCCCTGCTTGCCACTGCTCTCTATCATGCAGGTCTCGATCCTTCCTTTATGATTGGCGGAATTGTCGGTGAGTTCGGAACGAATTTTCGGTTGGGAAAGGGAGAACATTTTGTTGCGGAAGGCGACGAATATGATACCGCGTTTTTTGACAAGGGTTCAAAATTTCTTCATTATCGTCCTCAGGTTGCCGTCATCACTTCAATTGAGTTCGATCACGCCGACATCTTCAGCGATATTGAAGCGATTAAGCGATCCTTTAAAAAATTTGTTGCTCTCCTGCCGCCTGACGGCTTGCTGATTGCCAATCTTGACGATAGCAATGTTGTTGAAATTGCAGCGGAAGCTCCCTGTGCTGTGCAGGGTTATGGACTTGATCCCTCATTCACATGGGCTCTAAATAATGTGAAAATAGAAAACGCTGTCAGCCATTTCGAGGTTATTAAAAATGGCAGACCGTGGTCCGCTATGACGGTTGGCCTGCCGGGCCGACACAATTGTCTCAACAGCCTCGCTGTTTGCGCGGTTATGCATCATCTTGGCGTTTCCCCTTCGATTATTGACAAGGGACTAAGAAATTTTGCAGGTGTGAAGAGGAGACAGGAGGTCCGGGGCATCGAAAGAGGCATTACCGTTATTGATGACTTCGCCCACCACCCAACGGCAGTTAGGGAAACCTTGGCGGCACTCAAAAGCGCTTATGCCGATCGACGTTTGGTGACAGTATTCGAACCGAGAACAAACTCATCGCGACGGGCCATTTTTCAAAAAGATTATGCAGTCGCGTTTGATTCAGCCGATCTCATCCTGCTGAGGGAACCGACTCCCATCGAAGGATTAACAAAAGAGGAGCTCTTCTCTGCTGCCCAACTGGCAACAGACCTTAACAGCACCAGAGAAATGGTGGCAGAGGCCTTTGAGACAACGGATGATATTCTGAATCGACTGAAAACCACCCTTTTGGAAGGAGATGTGGTGGCAATACTCTCCAATGGAGGATTTGATAATATCCATATCCGTCTGCTCGATCAGATCAGGAATTCAGCGGGTGGGCGTTGAGGAAAGTCTTCGGAAGTTAATTTATCGCTGCCGAAAGCACTCTGCTCGGAAGGAAAGAACTACCCAAGAACGGGATTGAGTTTGACGCGTAAATCCTCGACAAGCTGTTTGAAATTTGTGGCAGGGTCGCCGGCTTTCCCTCTTTCCTCAATGCGAAGTGCGATGCTGGCACAATCATTGAGGCCAAGGTTCAGAAATGCACCTTTTATGGTATGTCCCACCTTGCCGATCGATGCCGGATTATTTTCCAGCAGAGCATCCTCCAGACTCTGCATGTGCAATCCCAGAGTTGCAATAAAACTCGGCAACAACATCTCAATCTGTTCAGCGGGAAGATTGAATTGCTCTTTGAGATATGTTTTGATATGTTGATTTTTTTGCTGCTGCATCTTCTCACCTAGCACCAAAAAGCGGGTTGTTTTTATAATAAATCAAGCTTACCCAATATAACCAACTTCTACCGACTATGAAATGGTTTCGATCAACTGCAACTGGCGTAGCTGTTCCTCAAGCCTGGCTCTGCTGATCGGTTTTGTCAAATACGCCTCGCATCGTCCCTCGACCAGCGCTTCCATTATATTTTTTACATCGTCAAGGGCGGTTACCATTAAAACCTTGGCTGCGTCGGACCCATAAATACCTTTATCCTTTTCGATCCGGCGCATCTCACGCAACACTTCATGACCGCTCATCTTGGGCATCATTATATCAAGACAGACCAGATCATACTTACTTCCGGACAGGCTATAGGATTTCTCCAGAAAATCAACCGCTTCACGGCCATTCGTAACCGTATCACAATCACCAAAAGGAGCAAGCATTTCCTTCAGCAGGGTCCTACTGATAAATTCATCCTCAACTATCAGGATTTTTATTTTTTTTCCCATATACTGTCGCTTCCCGGGGGATTCAGGGGTGGCAGATATTGCTT
>Ga0214472_10003185_pt1 | contig 17425 bp, 13 predicted proteins | sample RVTome_6_FD_207662 | JGI IMG/M metagenome (GOLD analysis project Ga0214472, IMG submission 207662) | Soil microbial communities from uranium-contaminated site in the Upper Colorado River Basin, Wyoming, United States - RVT140D175 | ecosystem: Environmental > Terrestrial > Soil > Contaminated >... | reverse complement strand
GAGGCCGCCAACGGCACGGTTCGACCCTGCGCGGCCGATGTCGACAACGACGGCCGCCTCGACCTGTTCATGGCCAACTACGGGCCGAATGGCCTCTTCCTGAATCGCGGCGAAGGGCGGTGGGAGGACGTCTCGCAGCGCTGGGGGGTGGCCATCGACGGCCGCTACGACACCTGCGCGTTCGCCGACGCGGACCACGACGGCCGCCTCGACCTGTATGTCAACGGCACGGTGACGGGCGGCCGGCAGTACCCGGATTATCTGTTCCGCCAGGCAGGCCAGCGGTTCGAAGACGTCACGCCGCTTTCGGTGCGGGCGCTTGCGGCCGACCATGGCGCCGCCTGGGCGGACGTCGACGGTAACGGCGCACCCGACCTGTCGCTGACGGGCGCCCAGCCGGACGGCATGCACTTCGTCCTGCTCAACGGGCTGTCGCCGGAGGCGGCGAGCCGGTCGCTGTTCGTCCGGGTCGACGGCCGGCGGCATCGAGGCCTGCCGGGTGCCACGGTCCGGCTGATCGACCGTTCCACCGGCCGACTGCTGCGCACCGAGCTCGTCGACGGCGGGTCGGGGTACAACGCCCAGCAGGATCTGCCGTTGCATTTCGGCCTTCCGGCGATGGGGCCGGTGCGCCTCGAGGTGACGCTTCCGTACGACGGCCGGTTCGGCGTCCGAACGGTCGAGATCGATCCATCGATGTGGCGCGGTCGGGTGGTCGTCGTGGGGCCGTTGCGCGACAATACCATGACCGTCCGATGACGAACCCGACGACGACCTGGCCCACGACGCGCGACTTTCAGGCCGCGCGCCTGCGGATGGGCCCCCACGTCCATCACACCCCGCTTCTTCCGAGCCGCACGCTGAGCGAGAAGACCGGCTACGACGTTCGGCTGAAGGCCGAGCTCTTCCAGCGCACGGGCTCCTACAAGATCCGCGGCCCGTTGAACAAGTTCAGCCAGTTATCGGACGACGAGAAGCGCCGCGGCGTGATCTGCTCTTCGGCCGGCAACCACGCGCAGGGCGTGGCGCTCGCCGCGCGCATCCACGGCATCAAGGCCGTCGTCTGCATGGCGGCGAATGCGACGCCGTCGAAGGTCGAAGCCACGCGAGCGTACGGCGCCGAGGTCGTGCTCCACGGCTCGATCTGGGACGAGGCCAACGAGAAGGCGAAGGAGCTCGTCGCCGAGCGCGGCTACACCTACATCCACCCCTTCGACGACCTGCAGCTCATCACCGGACAGGGGACCGTCGGACTCGAGATCGTCCAGGACTGGCCGGAGGTCGACGCCGTCGTCGTCCCCATTGGCGGCGGGGGGCTGATCTCAGGCGTCGCGATGGCGGTCAAGAGCGCCCGCCCGCACGCGCGTGTGATCGGCGTCGAGTCATCGGACGGCCCGGCCATGCAAAGGAGCATCGAGGCGGGCCATCTCGTGACGCTGGACCGGGTGGACACGATCATCGACGGCCTGCGGGTCAAGCGCGCGGGCGAGATCAATTTCGAGGTCGTCCGGCAGTTCGTCGACGAAATCGTGGCGCTGCCCGACAAGGACATCTTCGAGGCCGTCGTCTGGACGATGCACTACGCGAAGCTGGTGCCGGAAGGCGCCGCCGCGTCGACTGTAGGCGCCCTGCTGCACGGGCTCGTCAAACTGCCCGCCGGCTCGCGGGTGGTCTGCGTCCTCAGCGGCGGCAACGTGAACCTCGAGCAGCTTCGGGGGATGCGGTGGAACTGAACCCAGTGGCGGCGGGGTTACCAGATGCGGTCGGCGAGCAAGCCGACACTCACGGCGTACGAGTTCGAGCAGTTGTAACCGACGATGGCGACGTAGTTGCGATAGACGAGGAAGTGGCGCCGCTCGCCCCGTACGAGCGAGGCCGTCATGTCGGCTCGCGGGAGCGCGCGGCCGTCGGCGAGGCGGACGCCGAGCCGCGTCCAGTCGGCCAGCGGTCTGGCGACCGTCATCTGCCGGTGCGCGCGGCAGCCGGACGTCCGCATGCGCACGTCCCGCTCGATGCGATCGAGGACGTCACGGGTCACCCGGACCTCTCGGCCCCAGCGCTCGCCGCGCGCCCAGCCGGCCGCCGCGAGGTAGCTGGCGATCGAGGCGAAGACGTCGGCTTCGCTCGTCCAGATGTCGGCACGGCCGTCCTCGTCGAAATCGACGGCGTGCTTGAGATAGCTGGACGGCATGAACTGGGGCTGGCCCATCGCGCCGGCCCAGGAGCCCTTCATCCGGTCGGGTGGAATGTGTCCGCGGTCGAGGATCGTGAGGGCGTCGAAGAGCTCCGAGCGGAACTGCGGACGCCGCCCGTCGTAGGCCAGCGTCGCGAGCGCGGCGATCGTCGGGTAGGTCCCGGTGAACCGCCCGAAATTCGACTCGAGCCCCCAGACGGACACGAGCATCGGCGCCGGAATGCCGTAGCGGTCGGCCACCCGATCGAGCGTCGGCCGGTGGCGCCGCAGCCTGTCGCGCGCGGTGGCTACCGACCGTGCCGTGACCCAGCCGGCCACGTAGTCGTCGAGGCTCCGCGTCTGTTCCGGCTGGGCGCGATCGCGCGCGACGACCACCGGTTCGGGGGCTGCGAGCCCCGCGAGCGCGGCGTCGAGCGTGGCCTCGCCGATGCCGCGCTCGAGGGCCTCGGCGCGGATGCCTTCGAGAAAGGTCCTGAACGCGGCACGATCGTCGGCGGGGGCCGGGTCCTGCGCGGCCGGGCCGGCGGCGAGGGAGAGGATGCCCGTCAGGCAGGCTGCGAGGGCGAGGGGCGGACCGGCGCGCCGCGTCGCGTTTCGATGCAGACCGGTTACTCCTCGTCCGCCACGTGCGCGCGCTCCGCCTTCGAGCTCGCCACGACCTTCTCGTGCAGGTGACCCGGCACCTCGTCGTAGTGCGAAAACTCCATGTGATACGAGCCCCGCCCGCCCGTGGTGGACGTGAGGACCTGCTCGTACGTGAGCATTTCCGCCATGGGCACCGTCGCCTTGATGACCGTGGCTGAGCCGCGCGTATCCATGCCGGAAATGCGGCCGCGCCGGCTGTTCAGGTCCCCCATGAGATCGCCGGCGAAGTCCGACGGCGCGTAGACCTCGACGTTCATGATGGGCTCGAGCAGCGTCGGGCGGGCCCGCGACATCGCGTCCCGGAAGGCCAGGCGTCCGGCCATCTTGAAGGACAGCTCGTTCGAGTCCACGTCGTGATAGGAGCCGTCGTAGACCGTGACCTTGAAATCGACGACGGGGTAGCCGGCGACGTAGCCGCGCATCCGCGCCTCCTGAATGCCCTTCTCGACGGCCGGCACGAACTGGCGGGGAATGGCGCCGCCGAAGATCTCGTTGGAGAACTCGAAGTCGCTGCCGCGCGGCAGCGGCTCCATGCGGATCTTGCAGTCGCCGAACTGCCCGTGCCCGCCCGTCTGCTTCTTGTGGCGCCCGTGCGCCTCGACCCTGGCCGTGATCGTCTCGCGGTAGGCGATGCGCGGCGGCTTGAGGTTGACCTCGACGCCGAACCGGCGGCGCAGCTTGGCGACCGTGACCTCGATGTGCAGTTGCCCCTGGCCGGACAGCAGCAGCTCATGCGTCTGCTCGTCGCGTCCGTACCCGATCGACGGGTCCTCTTCACGCAGGCGCTGCATGGCCGTGCCGATCTTGTCCTCGTCGCCCCTTGACTTGGGCTCGATGGCGTACGCGAGCACCGGCTCGGGGAATGTGATCGGGGGGACCACGAAGCCCGCGCCCCTGTCGCCGAGTGTATCGCTCGTGCGCGTTTCCTTGAGTTTCGCGACGGCGCCGAGGTCGCCGGCGCGCAGCTCCGGCACGTGCGTCTGCGTCTTACCCTGGAGCGCGAGCAGGTGGCCAACCCGCTCGGGCGCGTCCTGCGTGATGTTGTGTACGGTGGCGTCGGCTTTGAGCGTGCCGGAGACGACCCGGAACATCGTGATGCGGCCCGCGAACGGGTCGGCGACGGTCTTCCAGACCCACAGGACGAGGGGCTGTGTGTCGTTGGCCGCCCGCGTGGCGTTCTCGCCGGCGCCGTTCTGGCCGGGGAACTCGCGGCTGGACGGCGGCGGCACGTACTGGACGACCGCGTCGGCCAGCGTCTGGATGCCGATGTTGCGGAGCCCGGACGTGCACACCACCGGGAACAGGCGGCCGCTGCGAACGGCCCGGCCGAGTCCTTCGGTGAGCTCCGCCTGCGTCAGCGTGCCGGCCTCGAAGAACTTCTCCATGAGCGCGTCGTCGGCCTCGGCGACCATTTCGATCAGCGTCTCGCGGGCCGTCCTGGCCGCTTCGGCGAGCGCGGCCGGCACGTCGCCTTCCGCCGGTGTGCCCGACTCATCGCCGGCGAACGTGACCGCCTTCATGGCGACCAGATCCACCACGCCGGTGAAGTCGCGCTCTTCGCCGATCGGCAGCTGAATCGGCACGCAGTTCCGCCCGAGGCTCTCGGTCAGCGAGGCGAGCGTGCGCTCGAGGCTGGCGCGCTCGCGATCGAGGCGGTTGACGGCAATGAGCCGGGGCAGCTGAAACTCCTCCGAGATGGCCCAGACCTTCTCGGTGGAGACCTCGACGCCGGCCACGGCATCGACGACGACGAGCGCGGCATCGGCGGCGCGCAGGGCGGCGCGGGCCTCGCTCAGGAAGTTGCCCATCCCCGGCGAGTCGATCAGATTGACTTTGGTCTTGTCCCACTCGAAATGCGCGAGCGCAGCGGCCAGCGTGTGCTTCCGGGCGATCGCCTCCTCGTCGTAGTCGGTGACGGTCGTACCGTCGTCGACCTTTCCCAGCCGGTTCACGGCCCCGGCATCGAACAGCAGCGCCGAGGCCAGCTGGGTCTTGCCCGATCCGCTGTGCCCCACGAGCGCGATGTTCCGGATGCCTGCCGCGTCGAAGACCTTCATAACGGGGGTCCTCCTCAGGTGTCGTCGTCAGCGAATCATATCGCGGGGAATCGAGTAATCGGGGAATCGGGGAATCGGGGAATCGGGAACACGCGGGTCGAAGTTCTCCCGATTCCCCGATTCTCCGATTCCCCGATTACTCGTGTCGCAACGCTTCGATCGGGTCGAGCCGCGAGGCTCGGACGGCCGGGAACATGCCGAAGAAGACGCCGACGCCGGCCGAGAAGAGGAAACCGAGGGCGAACGACCACCAGGGCAGCGCCACGGGGAACCCGGTCGCATAGTGCACGGCGAGGCCTATCCCGCTGCCGAACAGGATGCCGATAACGCCGCCGAGGGAGGTGAGGAAGACGGCCTCGAGCAGGAACTGCCAGAGCACTTCGAATCGGCGGGCGCCGAGCGCCTTGCGGACGCCGATCTCGCGCGTGCGTTCGGTGACGCTGATGGTCATGATGCTCATCACCCCGATCCCGCCGACCATCAGCGCGATCGAGGAGAGCACGACGAGCGCCAGAAACGTCGCCTGGGTGACCTGATCCCAGGTCTCGAGAATCGAATCCTGGGTGAGCAGATCGAAGTCGTTCGGCTGTTCGAGGCGCAGCCCGTGCCGGATGCGCATGACGTTCTCGACTTCGGTCCGCGCCTGGTCCCGCGGCGCGCCGGCGTGGGGCACCGCGACGATGATGACGAAGCTGAGCTGGCCGCGTCCCATGCGCAGGATCCGGTTGCCGAACTGCTTCGCATGCGCGGTATACGGGATGACCGCGAAGTCGTCGGCCCCCATGCTCATGCCGCCGGGCGTGGGCCGCTTGTCCGCCACGCCGATGACCTCGTATTCCTCGCGGTCGATGCGGACGCGCTTGCCGACGGGATCCTGAAACGGGAAGAGCGCCTCATACGGCGTCTGGCCGAGGACGACCACGCGCGCGCGGCGCTGGACCTCGTTCTCGGTAAAGAACCGCCCGTGCGAGAGCGTGAGGTGGTTGACGTCGAGGAAGTTCTCGGTGGAGCCGACGATCATGACCGGCTTCGACGTCTCGCTCCGGTAGCGGACCGGAAAGGCAGCCGATGGGTCGCCCTGGCCCAACACGATGTCCACCATCCCGATGGAGGGTGCGTTGCGCTCGATTGCGGCGGCGTCGGCCAGCGTGAGCGAGGGCCGCATGAACAGCTCCCGGAAGTTCCCGCCCAGAATGCTCACACCCGACAGTTGCGACACGATCAGCGTGTCCGGGCCGAGCTGCTGGATCTGCTCCCGCATCGAGCGGTCGAAGCCCGTGATCAGGGACGTCATGCCCACGATCGACGTAATGCCGATGACGATGCCCAGGATAGTGAGGCCGGAGCGCAGCCGGTTGGCGCGCACCGTGTCCCACGACATGCGGAAGATCTCGTCGAACAGGGCCCAGCGCATCGCCTACTCCCGCCGCAGCGCCTCGATCGGGTCGAGCGCCGCCGCGCGCATCGCCGGATAGAGGCCGAAGAACAGCCCGACGGCGGCTGTCATCGAAATGCCGAGCGCCACAGACCACGTCTCTACCGCCGCGGGCAGCGGGCTCACCAGGCTGATCAGGTAGGCGATCCCGAAGCCGAACGCCGTGCCCAGCAGGCCGCCGAACGTCGAAAGCGCAATCGACTCGGTGAGAATCTGCCAGATAATGTCCCGACGCCTCGCACCGAGCGACTTGCGCAGGCCGATCTCCCGCGTTCGCTCGGTCACCACCATGAGCATGATGTTCATGATGACGATGCCGCCCACGACCAGCGACAGGCTGACGACACCGATGAGGATCGTGAAGAGGCCGGCTGTCGCCATCTCGTAGATCTCGATGAAGGTGTCGGCCGAGAAGATACCGAAGTTGTTCGGATCGCCCGGCCGCAGGCGCCGCTGGACGCGCATGGCTACGGCGGCCTCATCCATCGCCTGCGCGATCAGATCCGGGCCCGCAGGAACCACCGTCATCGTCAGGGAGCGCCGCGAGCCGAACGTCTTTTCGAACGCAGCCAGCGGGATCACGATCCACGAGTCCTGCGACTGTCCCATGATCGAGCCCTTGGCTTCGGCCACGCCGATCACGCGGAAGTGTGCGCCCTGGATGACGACCGTCTTCTCGAGAGGGTCGAGCGCCTCGAACACCCGGTCGGCGGCGTCCCAGCCCATCAAGGCGACGTTCCGGCCCTGATCGAACTCCTGCACGGTCATCAACCGCCCGCGGGCAACGGCCGTCGTCGACAACTGGGCGAACTCGCGCGAAACGCCCCTGACCTGGACGGAGTCGGCCGTGCGGTCGCGATATCGCACCTGGGCGCTCGACGAGGCCTCGGCCATGACCATCCGAATGGTCGGCCCGGCGTTGCGCACGGCCTCGACGTCCTCGCTGGTGACGATCGGGTTGTTGGCCACGTCCCGCATCTGGCTGGCGGTGAACACCCGGGGCGCCTGGTTGAGGGTGAACGTGTCGGCGCCCACTCGAGAGGTGAGCGTCTCGGTGACGGTCACGTCGAGCCCGCGGACGAGCGACACGACCGCGATGATGGACGTGACGGCGACGATGTTGCCGAGAACCGTCAGCAGCGCCCGGAGCTTGTTGGCCCAGATGGCCTGGAGCGCGAGCGCGACCGCCTCCAGGAACCGCTGCACTAGCGCGCGCCCCTCGGGCCCGTGTCGGCGACCTGCACCGCGTCGCCGTCCTGGAGTCCGCGAACGGACGCGAAGGGGCCGGTAATGACCCGGTCGCCCGCGGCGAGGCCGTCCAGGACCTCGAAGTAGCGCTCTCCGGCGATGCCGATGCGCACGGGCGTGAACACCGCGTGTCCGTCCCTGACGACAAACGCCCCCTCGATCTCCTTCAGTTTCTGCCCGTCGGCGAGCTCGGGCGCCGTGCGGCGTCGCACGTCCACCGCCGCGCCGTCGGCGGGCCGGGCGGCGCGCACGATGTTGCCCTCCGCGTCGATCGGCAGCTCGCGGACGGTCATCGCCTGAATCGGGACCGCGAGGGCGTTCTCGCGGGTCGCCGTCGTGATGACGGCCGTGCACGTGAACCCGGGCCGCACACCCGGCACTTCGCCGTCGATCGTGACGACGACCTTGAAGTTCGTCGCGCGCTGCGCCGGGCCCGCGGCCTGGATCGGGCTGTTGCCGACCTCGGTGACGCGGCCGCTGAACGTCTGGTTGGGTATCGCGTCGATGCTCACCGTCGCCGGCAGCCCGATGCTGATGTAGGGGATGTCGGTTTCGTCCACCTCGATCTCGGTCTCGATGACCGAGAGGTCCGCGATCGTCAGCAGCACCGTGCCGGCGTTGTTCATCGTGCCGACCACGGCCGTCTCACCCTGTTCGACGTTCAGCCGGGTGACGATGCCCGTAATGGGAGAGCTGACGCGCACCTTCGTGAGGTCGTGACGGGCGCTGGCCAGGTTGGCTTCCTCCTGCTTGATGCGCTCCATCTGCGTCAGCACGGACTGATCCATGACCTTCAGGTCCGTCTCGCGCATCGCGACGTCGTTGACAGCCCGCTCGTACTGATCCCGCGGGATGAGCCCGGCCTTCCAGAGTTCCTCCGTCCGCCGCAGCGTGTCGCGCGACTGCTGCAGCGCGACCTTCGAGTTCTCGATCTGGGCGCGCGTCTGCTCGAGCTGCGACCGCGCGGACGCGAGGCTGGCTTCGCGGTTCTGCACCTGCGTCTCCAGGTTCCGCGGGTCGATCTGCAGCAGGTGCTGGCCGGCCGTCACCGCCTGGCCTTCCACGACTGCCAGATCCACGACCTTGCCCATCGTCTCGGCGCTGATGTCGACCGAGCGCTTCGGCTGAATCGTGCCGCTGGCGGTCACGACGGACTCGAGATGTCGAGCCTGAATGGCTTCAGCCGTGACCTCGGTCGCCGAGGAGCGTTGAAACGTGAGATTGGCGACGACGACCGCGGCCAGCCCGACGATGACGAGAAGCCCGATGACGATCTTCTTCCGGTTCATGAACCCATCCTGCCGACTACTGCCGAGTAAATCGAGACGCCGATCAGGACGAGCCCGCCGTAGGCGGTCAAGAGCCCGATGGCGATCCCCGTGCTCCGGCGCTTGTAGAGCACGCCCAGGCCGATGGCGATGACGATCGTCTGCCAGATCGTGATCGCGCTCGTCCAGCCGAGGAAGCGCACGATGAAGCTCTCCGGGTCCATCATCGGCACGAGCGCGCCGAGGTTGAACGGGCCCGTGAAGCTGAAGGAGTCCTGCATGAGCTGGATGGGCATCGCCGCCGCGGCGCCGAGCGCCATGATGACCATCGAATGCGTCACGATGCCGAGCACCTGCTTGAACGTCCCGGTGCCGCCCAGGAGCGCGTTGAAGAGGCCCCAGAGGAGCGCCGTGAAGAACAGCGCCACGACAGGCATCCAGACGAACGCTCCGACCGCGCCCCACACCGGCGCCAAGCTGTTGCGCGACTGGGCCTCCATCTGCGCGTACATTACGTCGGGCACCTCACCCATGAACCGCTCCATGAACTCGACCTGGGCCGTGAGGGCCGCCAGCCGGCCCCGTTCGGTCATCTGGGGCACCGTGGCCGCGACGGCGATGACCGCTGAGACGATCAGGAGGATCGCGGCCGGCCGCGGATCGCGAACGACGTGCGCGAACGTGGCTGCCGGGGAGGTGATGACCCCGATCGCCCGTCCAAGCAGGCCGAGCTCCGGTTCCGGCGTCGAGGCAGCAGCTTCAGTCATGGTGGAGTTCTCCGGAGGGAATTGACGCGACGGTCCAACCTCCTGATTGTACCGTCCCCGAACAATTACGATCTGGTCGGGGTTCCGTTCCCTGATAGGCTCGGGGCAATGCGGCGAGGTTTCCCGGCGGGCCTGCTCGTGCTCGCGCTTCTTCCCGGCAGTCCCGCCGGGGCCCAAACTCCTTACGAGAGCGTAGGTTCGCGAGCCCTCGGCATGGCCGGAGCGTTCGTGGCGGTGGCCGACGATGTGACCGCGGCCTACTGGAATCCGGCCGGGTTCGCGACCGGCCAGCCGATCGGGGCCACAATTGAGTGGTCGAGATTTCAGAAACGTGATCCCTCGGGCCCTCCGGCGCCTGGGGCGGGTCTCGAAACTGCCAGTTTCGGAGGTGTGGGCAGCTGGCCGCTGGCCGTCACGTACGGTCGCCTGACCTCGATACGGGTGGTCGGCGGACCGGACGGAGTAGCGTCGGCCGAGCGTCTCTCCGTTCGCCAGTACGGTGTGACCGTCCTGCAGACCCTCGTTCCGGGCCTCGTCATTGGATCGACTCTGAAGTACGTCCGTGGAACCGTCTTCACGGGCCCCGTGGCCGGACAGACGGCCCGTGAGGCGCTCGAGGCGGCCCGGAACCTGCCTGAGCGGTCGTCCGGAGCATTCGACCTCGACGTGGGCCTGATGGCCGACCTCGAACGGGTGCGGGTCGGGCTGGTCTGGAAGAACCTGCAAAGCCCTGAATTCAAAGGAGTCGCAGGAAATGCAATCATCGTCCCTCGCATGACCCGGCTCGGCCTTGCCGTCCTGCCTGTCGATGGCCTGACCCTTGCTATGGATCTGGACCTGGACACGGTCGACCTTCGGGACGGCCTTCGTCGGATGATCGCCTTTGGGGGCGAAGGCTCCCTGGGTTCGCGGCTGGCCCTTCGCGCGGGCGTGCGGTGGAACCTGCGAGGCGAGCGCCGCCCGGTGGCGGCGGCCGGGGCGAGCCTGGCACTCGGGTCACGCATGTGGCTCGACGGCCATTACTCGCACGGGCAGACCGACCACGACCGCGGGTTCGGTCTGGCGCTGCGCGCCGGCTACTAGATCCCCGGAACAGCCCCCAGCCAACGGGCGGCCGTGTGCCATTGAAACACTATGGCCGTTCGACTCGGCGAACTTCTGCTGCGCGAAAAGCGCGTCACGCCCGCCCAGCTCCAGGAAGCCGTCAGCTTCCAGCGGACGAATGGCGGACGTCTGGGGACGACCCTCGTCAAGCTGGGCTTCCTCACCGACGACGACATCACGACGGTGCTCAGCCGCCAGTACGGCGTGCCGGCCATCAACCTCCACGATCAGGAAGTGGATGCCGCGGTCGCGCGGTTGATCCCGTTCGAGACCGCCACCAAGTACAACGCCATCCCGATCCGCCGCAACGGCACCACGCTGACGCTCGCGATGACCGACCCGACGAACGTCTTTGCCATGGACGACGTGAAGTTCATGACGGGCCTGCACGTCGAGCCGGTCGTGGCGTCGGACACGGCGATTCGCGAGGCGATCGCGAAGCACTTTTCGAAGAACGGCGCGTCGCCGAACGGCTTGCAGACGGCCGACCTGGTGACCAAGGCGCTCGAGGATCTCGGGGCCGGGGGTGACGGCCTCGAGGTGGTGGCCGACGCCGAGGAAATCGACGCCTCGTCGCTCGAACGGCAGGGGGGCGAGGCGCCGGTCATCCGGCTGGTGAACGCCCTGCTCCTGTCGGCGATTCAACGTGGCGCCAGCGACATTCACATCGAGCCGTTCGAAAAGGAGATGCGGATTCGGTTCCGTATCGACGGCGTGCTGCAGCCCGTGATGTCGCCGCCGCTCAAGTTCCGCGACGCGATTGTGTCGCGCGTGAAGATCATGGCCCGGCTCGACATCGCGGAGAAACGGCTGCCGCAGGACGGACGCGTCAAGGCGCGCTTCGCCGACCGCGGCGAGAGCCGGGAGATCGACTTCCGCGTGTCGTGTCTGCCGACGCTCTTCGGTGAGAAGGTCGTGATGCGTCTCCTCGACCCGAGCCAGCTTCGGCTCGACATGGGACGGCTCGGATTCGAGCCGGACGCGTTGGCCCGCTTCGACCGCGCCGTGCGCAAGCCCTGGGGGATGGTGCTCGTGACCGGGCCGACCGGCAGCGGCAAGACCAACACGCTGTACTCGGCGCTGTCGCAGATCAACGTCCCCGGCGTGAACATCATGACGGCCGAGGACCCGGTCGAGTTCAACCTCTCGGGCATCAACCAGGTGCAGGTCCGAGACGGCATCGGCCTCTCGTTCGCGGCCACGCTCCGGTCCTTCCTGCGGCAGGATCCGAACATCATCCTGGTCGGCGAGATTCGTGACGGCGAGACGGCCTCGATTGCCGTCAAGGCGGCGCTCACGGGCCACCTCGTGCTGTCCACGCTGCACACCAACGACGCGCCGAGCTCGGTCAACCGACTGGTCAACATGGGCGTCGAGCCGTTCCTGGTCGCGAACTCGCTGAACTTGATCTGCGCCCAGCGGCTCGTGCGCCGCATCTGCGAGCGCTGCAAGGAGCCGGTGGAGACGTCCATGAAGGCGCTCACCGACGCCGGCTTCGCGGCGCTCGACGCGCCGGCCGTCAAGGCGTTTCACGGACGCGGCTGCGAGCGTTGTTCCGGCACGGGCTTCAAGGGGCGCGTCGGCCTGTTCGAGGTCATGGAGATCACCGAGGGGCTGCGCGAATTGATCGTCACGGGCGCGACGTCGATGGAGCTGCGCCGGGCGGCCGAGGCGGAGGGGATGGTCTCGCTGCGGCAGTCCGGGCTGCGCAAGGTCGCCGAGGGCGGCACGAGCCTCGACGAAGTCGTGCGCGAGACGATGTAGACGGGACCCGATGATGGCGATGAATCTGCCGGATCTGCTCAAGGCTACTGCCGACCGCGGCGGCTCGGACCTGCACCTGTCGGCCGGGTCGCCGCCGCAGGTCCGGGTCAACGGACATCTGCAGCGGCTGGATCTACCCGTGCTGACGCCGGACGTGTTGAAGGCGCTGGCGTACAGCGTGCTGACCGACGCGCAGAAGAAGAAGTTCGAGGAGACGTGGGAACTGGACCTGGCGTTCGGCCTCCAGGGGGTCGGCCGGTTCCGCGCGAACGTGTTCACGCAGCGCGGGGCGGTCGGCGCCGTCTTCCGCATGATCCCGGAGTCAATCAAGTCGCTCGACGAGCTGGGCCTGCCGCCGGTGCTCGCGACACTGGCCGACCGGCCCCGCGGCCTCGTGCTCGTGACCGGCCCGACAGGCAGTGGCAAGTCGACCACGCTCGCGGCGATGATCGACCGGATAAACGAGGACAGGCCCGGCCACATTCTCACCATCGAGGATCCGATCGAGTACCTCCACAGGCACAAGACCGGCCTGGTCAACCAGCGCGAGCTCCACTCGGACACCAAGAGCTTCACGCTCGCGCTCAAGGCCGCGCTCCGCGAGGATCCCGACGTCGTCCTGGTCGGCGAAATGCGCGACCTCGAGACGATGGAGGCCGCGATGAAGCTGGCCGAGACGGGCCACCTGACGCTGGCGACGCTGCACACCAATTCCGCCGCGCAGACTGTGACCCGCATCATCGACGCCTTCCCGGCGCACCAGCAGGCGCAGATCCGCACGCAGCTCTCCCTCGTGCTCGAGGGGATCGTCTGTCAGGCGCTGCTCCCGAAGGTCGGCGGGGAAGGCCGCATCGCCGCGCTCGAGATCCTGATCGCGAATCCGGCCATCCGGAACCTGATTCGCGACGACAAGATTCACCAGATCTACGGCACGATGCAGGCCGGCCAGGAGAAGTACGGGATGCAGACGATGAACCAGTCGCTGCAGAAGCTGGTCGACCGGAAGCTCGTGTCGCGCGACGTGGCGCTCAACACGTCGTCGAACCGGGACGAGCTCATCACGATGCTCGAGCGCGGCGCGGCGGCCCGGCCGCCCGCCATGGCCGGCGCGCGCATGCCGTACCGCCAGGAGGCGCGATGACCACCTACGCCTGGGTCGGCCGCACCCGAACCGGCCAGGTCGTGAAAGGCGAGCGGGCCGCCGAGTCGCGCGAGGCGCTCGGCGACGCGCTGCGGCGCGAGCAGATCACCCTGACGCAGCTGCAGGCCGCCGCGCGGCCGCCGCGACGGCTCAAGCGCGTGCCGGACAAGAGCCTGGCGATCTTCACCCGACAGTTCTCCGTGATGATCGACGCCGGCCTGCCGCTCGTGCAGTGCCTCGAGCTGCTCGCCAAGGAGGAGCCGGACAAGCGGCTGGCCGAAGCGATCGAGCAGACTCGGCTCGACGTCGAGGCCGGCACGTCGCTCAACGAGGCGATGGCCAAGCGGCCGCACGCGTTCGATCCGTTGTTTACGGCCATGGTCGCGGCCGGTGAGGCCGGGGGCATCCTGGACGTCATCCTCCAGCGGCTGGCGGGGTTCATCGAGAAGCAAGCCAAGCTGAAGGCCCAGGTCCGGTCGGCCATGATCTATCCGACCTCAATCTTGAGCGTGGCCGTCCTCGTCGTCATCGGAATCCTGTGGTTCGTCATTCCGACGTTCACGTCGCTCTTTGCGGGACTTGGCGCGACGTTGCCGATGCCGACCCGGATCGTGATCTGGATGAGCGAGCGGATCATCGTCGCGCTGCCGTTTCTCGTCGGCGGCGGGATGCTCGCGACCTACCTCTTTCGCCGGTACTATTCGACGCCAGACGGACGGACGCAGGTTGACGGCATGCTGCTCCGGGCGCCGCTCGTCGGAAAGATCTTCCGGAAGGTCGCCGTCGCGCGGTTCTGCCGCACGCTCGCCACCCTGCTGAGCTCCGGTGTCCCGATCCTGGATGGCCTGGACATCACGGCGAAGACAGCCGGGAACGCGGTCGTCGAGAACGCGATCGGGCAGGCGCGGACGCGCATCGAGCAGGGCGAGACGATCGCCCAGCCCCTGCGGACGTCGGGCGTGTTCCCGCCCATGGTGGCCCAGATGATCGGCGCGGGCGAGAGCACCGGCGCCCTGGACACGATGCTCTCGAAGATCGCCGACTTCTACGAGGAGGAGGTGGACGTGGCGGTGGCGGGCCTGCTGACCGTGCTCGAGCCGGCCATGATCTGCGTGCTCGGCGTGATCGTCGGCGGCATCGTGATTTCGCTGTATCTGCCGCTGTTCGAGCTGATCAACCAACTGGCGTAGGCGGCGGTCAAATACGGTAGGCCGCGCTAACATTCCTGGTAGGTGCGGCCGACAAGTTGGGAGAGGATCCAGGTGCTGGAATCTGTCAACAGGTTCAGATGCAACAGGTTAGCGGCTACCGCTCGACCAGATCTGCGCTGGTATCAACGTTGCCTGATCACGGGACGGCGAGGCCCACGGGCCAGATCGCAGGAGAAAGGGTGCCGCTGGGGGCACCGGACGATTCGGAGACTGACCAGGTTTCAAGGGAGAGAACGAGCATGAGAGGCCATAACGACAAGGGGTTCACCCTCATTGAGCTGCTGATCGTCGTCGCGATCATCAGCATCATCGCTGCGATCGCGGTGCCGGGGCTGTTGCGCGCGCGCATGACTGGTAACGAGACGTCGGCGATTGCGTCACTCAAGGTGACGACGTCCGCGCAGGTGGCCTACTCGGCTTCCTGTGGCAACGGCGGCTACGCCGCCTCCTACGTCATTCTGGGCACGCCCGTCGTGGCCAACAGCGAGCCGTTCATTTCGGCCGACCTCGGCAGCGTGGTCGCGCCGCAGAAGGCCGGGTACAACCTCACGATGGGCGCCGGCGCCGGCAACGCCGTCGGGCCCAACGACTGTCTGGCGGCCGCCAACGCGACGAATTCGACCTTCTACGCGACCGCCATTCCGCAGACGTTCGGATCGACCGGCACGCGGTCGTTCGCCGTCAACGCGGGGAACACCATCTGGCAGGTGAACGCCGCCGCGGCGCCGGCCGAGCCGTTCGCGGCTCCGGCGCAGCCCATTCAGTAGCCCCAACCAGACCGTCGCTGAATCACTCGAGTCCGGGATTCCTCAGGGGATCCCGGACTTTTCTTTTTGGTTTACACTTCTGCTTGACCTATGAGCCAGAAGAGCCGCATCTGGATTCTCGCGTTCGCGGCTGCCGGCCTGCTGTTTGCCGGCGCCTCGTCCTGGGTGCACTACCGCCTGATTACCGACCCGACGTACACGAGCCCGTGTGACATCAACGCCGCCTTCAACTGCAGCCAGGTGTATGTCAGCCGCTTCGGGTCGGTGGCGGGGGTGCCGGTGGCCCTCGGCGGGCTGGCCTGGTTCGGTCTGGTCGCGCTCATCGCGGCATTTACCCGGCCGTCGGCCAGCGGCCGGAGCGCGGCCGGCACGTACGTGTTCGCCTTGTCGGTCATCGGCCTCGCAGCCATTCTGTACCTCGGCTACGCCTCGTTCTTCGTCCTGCGCACGGGCTGCGTGCTCTGTATCGGCACCTACGTGGCCGTGATCGGCGTCTTCCTGGTCTCCGGCGCCGGGTCGTCGATCGGCATCGTGCCGATGCTGCGCCGGCTGCCGGCCGACGTCCGCGCGATGTTCGCGGCGCCGACGACGTTCCTGGCGGCCATCCTGTACCTGGTCGCGACGGGCGCGGTCGTGGCGTTCTTCCCGAAAGAAGGGGACGTGGCGAAGGCCGCGGCCGCCGCCGAGGTGCAGCAGGACGGCGCTGCGGCATTTGCCGCCGCCTGGGCGCTGCAGACGCGGTACGACATGGGCATGGACCCGGCCGGCGCGGCCGTTGTGGTCGTGAAGTTCCTCGACTTCCAGTGCCCGTCCTGCAAGGCGGCGCACTTCGCCTACAAGCCGGTCTTCGACAAGTTCGCCGAGTCGCATCCGGGCGCGGTTCGACAGGTCATCAAGGACTATCCCCTCAACAACGCGTGCAACTTCACGATGACGCGCGCGCTGCACCAGGCGGCGTGCGAGGAGGCGGCGCTGGTCCGGATGGCCCGGGAGCGGGGCCGCGCCGACGAAGCCATCGACTGGCTCTTTTCGGTGCCGGACCAGACGGGCCTGACGCCGGGAGCCGTCAAGGCGGAGGCGGCCAGCCGGTTTGGCGTGACCGATTTCGATCGCGAGTACCAGGCGCTGCTGCCGGCGATCCGCCAGGACATCGCCGACGGGCAGGCGCTGCAGGTCGGATCGACGCCGACGTACTTCATCAACGGCATTCGCGCGCAGACGCCGAATGGATGGCTGCCCCCGGACTACTTCGAACTGGCGATCACGCTGGAGCTCGAGCGCGCGGGCAAAGAGTGAGGGCGCGCCGCCCCCCGAGACGGCATGGACAACGTCGTCCGCACTGATCAGCTGACCAAGGACTTTCCCGTCGGGTTCTGGCGCCCGCGCCCGCGTCGCGCCCTCGATCGGCTCTCGTTCGACGTGCCGCGAGGCGGCGTCTTCGGCCTGCTCGGGCCCAACGGCGCCGGGAAGACGACGACGATCAAGATCCTGTGCGGGCTGCTGGCCCCGACGGCCGGGCGCGCCGAGGTGCTCGGCCTGCCGCCGGGCAGCACGCCGGCGCGGGCGCGGCTGGGTTTCCTGCCGGAGCAGCCGACGTTCTACGACCATCTGACGGCGGAGGAACTGCTGACCTACTTCGCGGGGCTGGTCGGGTATCGGGGCACCGCGTGCGTCGCGCGCGTGAGCGCGGTCCTCAATCGCGTGGGGCTCGGGGAGGACCGGCGCCGGCCGCTCCGGCAGTACTCGAAGGGCATGATCCAGCGCGTCGGCCTGGCGCAGGCGATCGTCAACGACCCGGAACTCGTGATTCTCGACGAGCCCATG
>Ga0214472_10003184_pt1 | contig 17426 bp, 15 predicted proteins | sample RVTome_6_FD_207662 | JGI IMG/M metagenome (GOLD analysis project Ga0214472, IMG submission 207662) | Soil microbial communities from uranium-contaminated site in the Upper Colorado River Basin, Wyoming, United States - RVT140D175 | ecosystem: Environmental > Terrestrial > Soil > Contaminated >... | reverse complement strand
CAGATCCATGGCTGGCAAGCGCACCATGAGCTGATCTGTCAGGCCCTGGAGCTTGACCACCTCATCCATGCAGGGCCAACCACTCAAGAAAATAATCTGACGATGGGGAAAGGCCCTTGAACCTAAGTCCCATTAATTCGTCGGGCTTGAAAGCGCTGGTGACACGAAGCGCACCGGTATAGTGCGCCTCCGTGTCGAGAAAATCGGCATCCACCAGTGCGGAAAAGAGCATGCGCATGTAAATCTCAGCCTGCTTGCGCTGCCCATGATTAAACGATGGTTCGGCAAACTGCTCATCCAGTGGCCTAACCTCGGCAGTGAATTGTTCGAGCAACTGGGGCAGACGGTCCGCCGCCTTGTATCTTGTATCGTTGACGAAGTTTTGCAGCTGGCTTAAGTCATGCAATCCGGCGTGATGGCCGGCAATGGCAAATGCCAGCCCCGGCCAGTGGCGTTGGAAAGCCAGTGCAGCGCCGTACACAGCGTGATGTGTTTCTATGCTGCCCTCGCGTTCATGGCGCAAATAGCTCTGGAATTCATCTCGATACTTGCCAAGATCATGGAGCATGCCGGCCCACTGCGCCGGTTCCGCTAGCAACGGATTGGCGACCTCAGCGAACCGACGGGCCAGCGCGCCTACACTGCACAAGTGATCTTTCAGGAGGTGGGGTTGTCCGGCAGTATTCTCCGAATGTGCTAGAAAATGCATCGCTGCTCTCCAAGAGTGTCAGGGTCAGCAAGAAAAGAACAAAATGCAGAGCATTTTCTATTGTATCCATTACCGCCCGTTTATTCGTATGATATGTTCCCTGAGCGCACAAGTATTGACAAAAGTAGCGTCGCGGTCCAGGCTGGAGTGGGTGGCAGAGATCGCTCGCGGGTCGGGGGAAAGTCCGCCGTCACACCGCGCGTTCCTAACCAGGATGAGGAGAGACAACCCGCCTATCAGAGGCTCTGCATGCATGATCAGTGCAAGAGAGGAGATGATAGATGGCAACAGGGACCAGAAGTGCCTGCATCTTGGAACGTGAGGGCGACTTTGGCGCCATGGAGAAGGTTTCGGGTACCGGCCCCTCCGGGTTCATGAGGTCACGCAGGGGCCGGTGTCAGGCGTGGCGAGAAGCAGGGTTTTTTCGGGGGATATGGCTACGCGGGTAGTTTGTCGCCATCCGGCGGCGCCGGCACTTCGAAAGCATTGACGACACCACACAGCAGCGCGTAGTAATTGGCGGCGACCGTCAGCTCGACCAACCACTGCACATCATACCGATTCTTGAGCGCCTCAAACGCGGCCTGATCAACACGGTTTTGCTCGACCAGTTGCCGGGTATAGATCACGATGTCCCGCTCTTCGGGCGGCAGCTGGGCCGGGTCTCCCTGCTGACGGATGAGATCGATGGCTTCCTCGCGCACCCCGGCGCGGCGTGCGGCCGCCACCTGGGCCGACCACACATAGGCCCCTTCGCGTTGGCGCACAGCCACCAGGATGGCGAGACTGCGGTCTTTGGGCTCTACGACGCAGTCCGTGCGGAAAAAGCGCACAAAGCTCAGCATGCGCTCGGCCACCTGGGGGCTGTGGAGCAGCATGCTGAACGGCCCACGTATTTGCCCGAACACCTCCTGCACGCCGTCGACGACGTCGTGGTACTCGGCTGGCACGTCGGACTTGCCGGTGATGGGAGCAACTCTTGGCATATTCGTTCCTTTCTTTCTGTTGGGTGATGGCGGATTGCAGACGCGGGTAAGACGTGTATACCACGCCCCAGTCCGGTCGTCTATGGCAGACTTGACGAGCCCGGCTTGAGATACATGTTCCATCGAGGTAAACTGTGCCCCCATTTGACTACTCTTGATCACCAACGCCGGTGATCACCAACTCCGGAGAAGCCCATGCGTATTGATGTCCACAGCCATCTCGTCTTTCTCGACTACCTGCAGTACTTGGCAGGGCGCAGCTCCCTGCCCCAGGGCGTCTTGGAAGGCGGTACCTATTTCGTCAGTTGTGCCGGCGGCTACCAGCACGCCTCTCCGTTGGGCCACGCCGATGTGGACGCCAAGCTTCGCAGTATGGAGGAGCTAGGCATTGGTCTGTCGGTGCTGAGCCACGGGATGCCGGGTCCCGAACTCTTAGGTGGGGAAGATGCCGATGCCTGGGCCTCCCGCATTAACGACCATCTGGCTAGCGTCGTGGCTCAGTATCCCGGCAAGTTTGCCGCCTGGGCCACCCTCGGTTGGGGCAGCGCCGAACGGACCATCGCAGAGATCGACCGGTGCGTCAACCAGCTGGGGTTCCCAGGGGTCTATCTGTTCTCGAATATCAACCAGAAAACCCTTGACGATGCGGCGTTTCGGCCGGTGTTCAAGCATGTGGCGAGACTGGGGGTGCCCATGAATATGCACCCCACCGCGCCTCTGAATATGAATGGCATCGACCAGCGGCCACTGGTACCCGGTATGGCTTTCATGTTCGACACCTCGTTAGCCACGATTCGATTGGTGATGAGCGGCTTGTTTGAGGAGGCGCCGGACTTGAAGTTGATCGTGCCCCACACCGGCGGGTTCGTGCCCTATATCCGTGGCCGGGTAGAGCGGATGATCGACGCGTGGACGCCACCTGCCGAATGGCCACCGCTATCCCAGCCGGCCCACGATTATTTTGACAAGATCTACGTCGATACCGTAGCGCATAGCCCGGAGGCCCTGGCGTATTGCTACGAGCGCTATGGCCCTGAAAAGTTGCTCTACGGCACGGACCATCCCTTTGCTCACTTCAATGAGTACAATGTGATGGTGGACCATCTCGCCTGCACCGGTGCCGAGCGCGAACTCATCAACCGGGGCAACGCCGAGCGGTTGTTGGGAATCCGTTTGCAGTAGAGGTGCGGCGCGTGGAGGGGCACGCCGTGCCCCTACCACATGCCTAGCCGGTGAGTTCCAGGATATACAACCCACCGGCGACGCGATCAATGGCATAGATCAGGCGGTTTTCATCCACGTACACATCGTTCATCTGGGTCGCGCCCGCATGCGACCCTGCGGGCGCCTCGGGTACATAGTAGCCAATTTCTTCCGGGTGGTAGGGGTCGGTGGTGTCGTGGACTCTGACCCCGGCGTTAAAATAGGCCCCGAACACCAGCGTCTCGGAGTGGAAGGCGGTGGGCAGCGGTTGGTTTTCGTGGATATTGTGAGAGCCGAAACGGCCGCCGTACTGGGCAAAGATTTCCACCGAGGGGAGCGGCAAGGAGCCGACTATGACGGGATTGGTTTCTTCACTCGCATTGATGATCCACGTCATTTTCGGCCAGTCTTCGCCACCGGGCCGGGTGGCTTCATCCGTGACGACCAGTAATTCACGCTCGAAGAGCGGCAGTACGGTGTGGGTAAAACCGGGCAGGGGCGGGTGGTAGTCCAGGCGGCTAATCATCTGCGGCTGGCTCAGGTCTGAGACATCCAGGATGATGACCCCGCCATCGATATAGCCCACATAGGCGCGATCCGGGCGCTCGGGGTAGACGTTGGTATTATGGGGGCGAAAACCCGTATCAAAGGCGGTGTGCCGGGTGGGCGGCGGTGCGTCATCGCCTTCTCGTGTGCCGGGCAACCACCAGCGTCCCACTTCCTCGGGCCGACTCGGATGGCGCACATCGATAATCTGGTAAAACTGATCATCCTGGGGGACGGTGGGGGTAAAGTCTGGCGCCCCACTGCTCATGTGAACGTACTCGCCATCGACAAACCACAGGCAGTGCACCCCTCGTGAATGCGGGCCGGAGCGATCTAAGAAACTGATCGATTTCGGCGTGCTGGGATCGCTGATGTCAAACAATTCCAAACCGGCTGGCGAAGCGCCGCGTCGCGCCGTCTGGTAGGCCACGGCTAAAACGTCGCCCACTGCGTCCAGCGAGTTGGAACGCATGTCGCGGTGCGGCAGGTCAATTTGGGTTAGTAGGCTTGGCGTCCTCGGGTCTGAGACATCGACGACGGAAAAATTTTTGGGGGCGGATTCGTGGGCAATGTACAAGACGCGTCGACCGTCTTTGGTGGTCTGCAGGGCGAGACCTTCGCCACCATTGCCATACCCGCCGAGATCAGTGTGACCGATCAGGCGCATATTTTTCGCGACGGCGCCGTTCGCGGTTTGACCGGTTGCCATTAGACTCTCCTTTACTAAGCATTCATGACGGACCTCTACCGCCCTGTTGAGTCGGTAGTGTAGCACACATGCAGCCAGGACCCAGCCTGCCAGTCGCTCTCCAGGGCTAGTGCTGCTCCTCTCCTGGAATACGCCTGGCGCGATCTTCTCACGGTTCGCCGAAGCAGCGCACGGCATTGTCCCACATGATTTGGGGCAAGAGAGCCTGGTCCAACTGTTGCCAGCCCAAGACCAGATCTACCGAGTCCGGGAAGCGGGTTTCAGGGTGAGGGTAGTCCGTACTGAACATCAGCACCTGATCGCCCAAAAAACCGGAGACCATGTTGATCATCTCCGGGCCTTCGTGCAACACAATCGAGGCGAAAAACCGGCCGCTCGACAGGTATTCCATCATGGTGTGGCGCAGTTCCGGCACGTAGCCCATGTACTCGACTTGGTCTTGCATCCGCATCGCCCAGAACGGCAGCCAGCCGAAACCCGATTCTAAAATGGCGAACCGAATCGAGGCATAGCGATCCATCAGCCCGGCCCCGAAGAAGGCGGCCATGGCTCGCATGGCGCCCCACGGGTGCGAGGCGGTGCGGCCGATGAAGGGATTGCTCCAGGTATCCCGGTAGCCAGGGTAGCCACCGGAAAAACTGTGGTGCACCACACTCAGCCCCTCTTGCTCAAGCGCGGCCCAGATGGGGTGGAGATCGGGATGGTCGATGGGGAAGTCTAAGGGGAGGCTGGTCCAGACCCCCACGGCCCAGCCGGAGCGGCCCCAGGTTTTGATTTCGTCAACGGATTCCTTGATGAACTTGGCGTTGACGACCAGAAGCGACTTGAGGCGAGACGGATAGGCGCCACAGAAATCGGCCAGAAAGCGATGGTTGGCCCGCATGAACTCAATTTCCACCGCCGGATTGTCGTGTCCCCAGGGCACCGTCGGCACGAGGACCTGGGCGTCGACGCCCTCTTCATCCATATCGCGGATGCGACTCGCCGCCATCCAGTCGGCATCCCAAGCCGGCCATTTCGTGCCCATAAACTTCTGCGGCCGGCGCTCGGCACCCGGCTGGGGCGCGGCCTCCCCGAGCCTGCGGGGGGCGTCACTGCCCCAGCCGGCGCCAAAGCCGCTGCCCATATGATAGCGGTGCACATAGGGCGGCTGTAGGGTCTCCCCGGCACTGCTCCGGCGGATCGGGGCGCGATAGTCATCCAAGCTGGGGACCCATTGCCTCACGGTGGAGGCCAGGTAGGGCGTGAGGGCTTCAGCCGACGGAACGACATGGGTATCGGTGTCATAGACTTTAATCCCGTTTCGCATAGTGGATTCTCCTGTGATCATTGGGCGCTAACCGTGGGGCGACATGACCCGCTTCTCGCATGGAGCGAGGCGCCGCATGGGTCAACAAAGCATATTTTTTATTTGCTGTCCACCCCGATTTGGCGGCTCAGTGCCTGCGAAGTGCTAGCCCGGGCGAAGCGGAGCGAATCTTGCCGGGCTGCTCGAGTGCTTGGAGGGTCTCTACCTCGCACGCTCGCTCTAACACCGACGGCAGTGGGCTAAAGTGGAACCTTGGCCAAAAAATGGCCCTTCGCTAGGTGCAGGCCTGATCGCATGGATGCGGTACAAGGACTGCTATGGTATGATACCCCCGGCCATGGCCTGACCATGGCCCGACGACGCGCGCGAACATCCGCAGAACACAACGCTGTGCAAGGAGAGATTGCTATGCCATTTTATGAAAAGGGCGATGTCCGCATCCACTACGAGGAAGTCGGCTCCGGCTTCCCGCTGATGATCATCCCTGGCGGTGGGCTGAACTCCGCGTTCTCGGCCCTGCCGAACCACCCCTTCAACCCCATGGAGGAATTCAAGGGCGAGTACCGCTGCATCGCGGCGGACCTGCGCAACGCTAACCCCGGCCAATCCACCGGCCCGCTGGAGATCGACCGCCCCTGGGACGCCTACACCGACGACCACCTCGGCCTGATGGATCATCTGGGCATCTCGGAGTTCCTGGTCATGGGCTTCTGCATCGGCGGCCCCTTCATCTGGAACCTGTTGCAACGGGCGCCCGAGCGGGTCGTCGCGGCTGTGCTGGCCCAGCCCAGTGGAGTCCGTCCGGAGCTGCCTGACCTCTTCTATAACAACAACATCACCGGCTGGGCCCCCGCCCTCTGCGCCCGCCGGCCCGACATCACGATGGAGATGGTGGACGCCTTCCTCAACAAGATGTACCGCACCAACGCCGATTTCGTCTTCACCGTGACGCGCGATTTCGTGCGCGCCTGTCAGATCCCCCTCCTGGTCTTGCCGGACGACGTCCCGGCGCATCCGTACGCCGTGGCCATGGAGGTCGTGGACCTCGCGCCGAAGTCCGAAGTAAGCATCTACCCCTGGAAGGAGCCCAAGGACCTGATTCCCCAAGCGGTGCACCAGGTGCGCGACTTCCTGCGGGCGCATCAACCGGTGACAGCCGCCCGCTGAGACTGCAGTGTCCACAGACAGAGCGGCAGGAACCAGTTCCGCCGCTCTGCGTCAGTCAAGGCGAGAGACATTCAGACAGACGAGTCAAAAATGGATCTGGCATGTCATCCTCATAGAAAAATCACATAATCCCCATGCAACCCACAAGTTTCTTCTCCGCCATCCCGCTAGACTTATTTGTCGAGGCACACTGGAGGGCCTCCCTCGCGCCTGCCGGTGTGGAGGGCTGTGAGGTGAGGCGTTTTACACCGCATGAGGAGATGCGCCATGGGTTGGGAAGACCGCGTTTTTGCTCTCACTCCCATCGAGGGCAAGGCCGAATTGCTAGCACATTTTGGGGTGGCCGCTTGGCCGCTCTGCACCGCTTTTGAGTTCGGGGGGTTGATTTTTGCCAATTGCAGCCGCACGAGTGCCAGAGTCCCGGAGTTTGCCGTGATCCGAGAGCAGGAGCAGATTGCCCACCTCCCCTTGGATCGCATGTCCCGCCAGGAGGTGAGCATCACGTTGGACAGCCTCTTGGCCGGCGCCGGACGTGCCTTAGGGGCGGTGGCGCTGAGCACCGAACTCGCCGTCCATCATCACTGTGCTCTGTGCCAGGACGCCTCCCATTGCCGCCAGCGTCACTGGCGGCAATGGGAGGCGTCCTGAGCTGGGTGAGGGCTCTCGGCAGTGTCAGGGTGCGATGCGGCTCGGCATGCCGTTGGAGCAGATTGCGCCATGCCTCGGTCGGGCCCCGCTCAACGCCAAAGTGCGCTGCAAATGCCTGACCTTTTTCGAGCGAGCTGCCCAGCCCCATCCCTACCCAGCCCAATCTAATGATGCCCTATCGTACTGGGGCCGGTGTCCCTCTGCTTACATTGTATCGAGTAGGTCTACACTCCGTACTTGACAAGCCATTGCACCTTCGGATATGAAGAGCCATTGAACCTCTCCCCCTAAATCGCAAGCGATTCTAGGGGGAGATTCAGGGAACCCGAAGGCTCTCTAGGCTAGTTCCTAACCCAAAACGCTGCGCGTTCTGGATGGAGTACTGCAAGCGAAGGAAGGATAGGCCTGCGGAGAGTGAACATCTGATGACCGACAGACCGCGGAGGGCACACGCCCGGAGCGCAGACCCAGGCCCAGCGCCACGTTTGCTGCACGAATTATCACCTCGTCGAGGGTTCCGGTGATTCTCTGGTCGGCCTTTCTGTTCAGTTTTAGTGACGCGCCGGTGATGAAGGCGCTCGACCTCTACCGCGAAGCGGCGAAGGTGTAATGAAAGTTCATTGGTGCCGCTTAGAATGCGGTTTAGGTGGTTATTCATGGCTTGTTAGGGGGCAATAGCGCATGCAGATTGTACGTGTGTTTAGCGGTGATGATGGTGAATCCTACTTCGAGGACGTCAGTGCTGACGAATTCGCCAAGATTGCCAACAATCTTGGCGAGGGGGCCATTGAAGTCAATCAACGTCCGGCCCCGTCGTTTTCCGATTTCCACAATGCGCCGCGGCGACAGTATGTGGTGATTCTGTCGGGCGTGGCCGAGTTTGAGACGGCTGACGGCACCCAGCGGCGTCTGTACCCAGGGGACGTTCTGGTGGCCGAAGATTTAACCGGGCATGGCCACATCGCACGCGGTATCGGCGATGAGCTGCGGGTGTCCCTGGCGGTGCCGCTGACCGATTAATCACGCCTTCAAATCGCAGGGGCGTACATCCCTGTGCGCCCCATTTCTCGACGACCCCTCGACCTGCGCGCATGGCAGGCGTGAGGCACGCAGCCATGCGTGATTGGCTCTCCTCGTCTTTGCCTGCAGCGCCATTCTCATTGGCGTTGGGTGGCTGACTTGGAACATGCGAACGGCCGTCTGGGCTTGATCCTCAGTCGCCTAACCCATATGACGCCAGATGGTTTGAATCACCAGGGGGCGATCGCCGTGGTGTTTGATGCCGATTCACTAGAGCTGCTGCAACATCATGGCCAGACGTCAGGGCATTCGTGGGACAACGTGCTCAATCTCGATGCGGAGAGCCATTCCAACGAAGCCCTGATTCTGTGGGAACTGTGGGGTCCGAGCCACTACCAGGAGACCTATGCCATGAGCGTGCGGCCAGACGGGACCGTGGTGCAACCGCCAGTCGCATTGAATCCGTGGTTTCGTCTCAACCGCCGCGATGACCTGTTCGATCACGCCGGCGATATCTACGCCGTGGCCGGTGCCGGCGCCAAACGCCAACTCATTCTGAATATCCTCGTGCGCGGGGAGTAGCTTCCCCTCTCTCTGTATAGAAAGGGGAAGAAGAACCGGGCAGGGTTGAGGCCCGACCCGGTTCGGACAAGGCGAGTGCCTATTGAGGCGGAAGCTCCGGCGTCGCTGGGATATCGGTTTCTACGAGCTGACCGCGCAGCTCACCGCTCGGGTTCGCCGCGGTGTGGGCATTCATGTAGACTAAGCCATCCTTCGCGGCGAAAAACAGCGCGGCAATATTGGTGATCGGCCTTTCAGCTGTCGCTAGGCAATCGGCTTCCGCAACGATGTCAGCATTCGTCAATGTGCAGGTGAGCGTGCCGGTGGCAAGCTGTGTCATATCACACATACCGGGCTCAACGAGACCGAGGAAGATGGGACCGTCGACGCCGGGCCGCGCGCAATGCAAGTGGAGTCCAGTCACGGTTGTCGCGTCGCCTTCCAGCGTCAGAGTCGCCTGAGCTTGTGAGAATCCGGCATCAAACTCGATCGTCACTTTTCCGCCAGTGAGGGTACTGGGTGCCGGCGTCGTCACTTCTTGTGCGCTGGACAGGGTCGCATTGAGCTGATACGCTGCCTCTAGCACTGGCGGCGGCTCCTGTGCAGTGGCAGACGCAACCACACCCAGCGCGAGGGTGAGGGCCATGACGATGTGAATAAACCGCTTGTGCATACGATCTTCTCCTAACTTTGCTTGTCGCGTTGTTTCTCATGGCGAGCGTCGTGTGAGGGTGTACCACCATCGACACAGATCACTTTCCATGACCTCTTCAATGCAGCTACTATAACCCTATGCTGTGTCTAACAGCAATATTTATACCACTGTAAAAAACTGCGGATTATCTCGTGTGTACTCGGCTGAGGCTCGATGTGATGGTTCAAATTGAGAGGATGACTCTTTCAAAATAAGATACTGAGATTGGAAGGGAGATGCCAATGGGGCCAATGGGGTCAAATCTAGTACTATTGCACGGGTTCCGAAGGCTGTTGGGTCTTCGACGCCGCGGGCCACCATCTGGGGGTCATTCGCCTGCCCGAAATTCCGGCCAATTGCGCCTGGGGCGGGCCGGAGTATCGGACGATGCTGTTTACCGCCCGGACCTCGGTGTACACCATGCAGATGAAGACCCCGGGAGCGCGGATCCCCGGGTTGGCCTAGCGCCTCTGCCGGGCCGGGCTGCCGCGCGGGAAGCGCTCGGCAGCCCGGCCGATTTACATCGTCATGACGACTTTAATAATATTGTCTCGGTATTCCTCGTACATCTGATAGGATTGGTTCACGTCTTCGACGTTGAACCGCTTCAGGTGCGTCACCATCTGGCCCGGATCCACGAGCCCGCGCTCTTTGAGGCCGACCATATTGGCGATATGGGTCGTGGGGTCGCCACTGCGTGCGCCCGTGGTGGGAATGATCGTGGGCTGTAGATTCATCCAGTGACGCGTGTCCACGGGGAGAATGTCGTTGCTCTGGATACCGAAAATCACCACTCGGCCAAACTGCCTGACCAACCGGAAAACGGCGTCCAGACCCTCCGGAAAACCGGTCGCCTCCACCGTGACATCCGGCCCGTCGCCACCGGTCATCTCTTTCACCGCTGCATCAATGTTTACTTTGTCGGGATTAATGGTATGGGTGGCCCCGAACTTTTTACCCCATTCCAAGCGGTAATCGAGCTTGTCGGCCACGATGACTTGACGGGCCCCCTGCATCGCCATGAGCATGGTAAACGAGAGCCCGATCGCCCCCTGGCCCATAATCAACACGCTCCTGCCGAGGACACTGCCGGCGCGTTGGCAGGAGTAGAGCACGGTGCCCGAGGGTTGGCACATGATCCACTCTTTGAGATCGCCGTGATCCGGGAGGGCGATCATGCGGCCCGGGTCGGAGGCCATATACTCTACTAAACCGCCTTCACCGGGGCCGGGTAAGACGATCACGCGTTGGCCCTCGCGAAACCTATCGGTGCGGCTTTCCACCACCGTGCCGGCAATCTCATGGCAGGGCCGGCCAGGCGGCAACGGATACTGGTTATCGTCGTTAATAGGGGCGTAGCCGTGCCGGCAGTCGCTGCCGCAAATAGACACTTCCTGGACCTGAATGAGGCACTGTTGATCCGCCACCGTCGGCATGTCGATGTCAACGAATTCGAACAGTTTGGGGCCCACCAATTGCGCTGCTTTCATAACACCTGTCCTTCCAATCAGCAGTCTGAGATGATCTCGCGTGTCACAATAAGTCCTGAAAACAGGATATACCATACTATTTAGGGGGGCGTTGTCAACTTTTCGAGGCAGGGGAAGGCCTGCTCGGAGCCTTCCCCGACGGCTGTCCTGTCGTTTCAGACCACTGATCCCCGCTATTGCTTCGCCAGCCACGTGTCCTCAAAGCGGCGATTCATGTGGTGCGAATGGTGCGGTTCGTAGTTTTTGATCTTGGCCGAGCGCACCTCGATGCGCGTCCAGAACAGCCCCGGCAGGAAGTAGCTCTTGCCGACGATGATGCGCTGCATCTGTTTGACCAGCTCGATGCGCTTCTGCGGATCCAGCTCGGTTTGTTGCGCCTTGTACAGCCGATCCACCTCCGGGTCGCTAAAGCGGCCATAATTCGCCGAGGCGCCGGTGGTAAACTTGTTCATGATTTGGTCGGGGTCTCCAGTGCCGGCCGAGCCGTAGGGGTCGGCGAGCAGGGCGAAATTGCCAATTCGTCGGTTTTTGCTCCACGCGGCGCTCTCCTCTAGTTGGTGCTCGGCCTCCACCCCGATCTTTTTCCAGGCGGTAATCAAGTAGACGCCGAAGTCGATGTACGGCAACTTCACCGCCCGGTTGAGCAACTTGGTCTGGAAGCCATCAGGATATCCCGCCGCCTTCAGCAACGCCTTGGCCTCCTTTACATTGGCCTCGTAGTCCTGGCCAAAGCCCGGCAGTTCTTGCAGTTCTTCCGGCGTCAAGGTCCACGGCGTGTCCGGATGGATGAGGCCGCCCACCGTTTCCAGACCGGTCAGCGGCCCAATGACCTTGGCCATCTCGTAGCGGTTCAGGGCCAGCGACATCGCCTGCCGCACCCGCTCGTCATCAAAGGGTTTTTGATTCACGTTAAAGGCCACCCCCCAGTGGCTCAACGCCCTGGGGTAGCGCGCCACGATCCGATCCCCCATCTGCTTTTTGATCGCTTCCACCTCAGCCGGGGGGAAGCCGCGCAGTTCCACATCGGTGCGCTCCGTGCGCACCGACTTGGCCCGGGCGGAGAGGTCTCTGATCACGAAATACTTGATCCCATCCAGATAGGGCAGGCCCTTTTTGAAATAATCGGGATTGCGCTCGACCTCTAGGGTGGAGCCCCGCACCCAATTTTTGAATTTAAAGGGGCCGGTGCCCATGACGTTCCGCTTGTAATAGTTGACATCCTGATCGAGGTACTTTTTGGAAAAGATGAAGTTATGCGGATAGGCCAACATGGGCAGGAACGAGGCGGAGGGATAAGTCAAGTGATAGACCACCGTGTAGCGATCGGGGGCCTCGATGCTCTTGATCATCCCGTAGTAGCTCTTTTTCGTGCTGATCGTACCTTTGGGGGGCCAGACGATTTTTTCCCAACTGGCCTTGACATCGGCCGAGGTCAACTCACTGCCATCGTGGAATTTGACGCCCTCGTGCAACTTAAACGTCCACGTCATGCCGTCTTCAGAGGACGTCCAGGAGCTGGCCAGGTCGCCGATGATCTTCGGAAACCCGTGCGGATCGAAGATCACCAGTGTGTTGTAACAATTGGACATGGGAATCTTGACCAGGAAGGTCGTCTCCTGGTGCATGTCCAAGCTCGGGGGGTCGCCGGCAATGGCCACTTTCATGACCCCGCCATACTGGGGTTTTTCTTCTGCCAGGGCGCCGGAGATAAATCCTGTCCCGAGGAGCATGGCCACTGCCATCACCCACACGCTTATGCGAAAACCTTTGCTCCAACCTTGCATCGCTCTTTCTCCTGTCTACGGTTACCACAGGGTCATGATCATGGTCTGCAGATTGTCGATAGGTAGGCGTCGTTCAAGACAGAGTAGGTTGCGTCGCAGGTGCTGTCGGCGATAGAGAGAGTCGTATGCATGTCAGACAGTCGGTATACACCAAGCTGAGTCAGTTGGCTATGCAGACCCGTTTGCATGTTGTTGGTATTAAATAACACGAGACGCCTACGCAGTCAAGACCCACCAAGACCCACGCGCTCTGCAAAACCACGACTGGCGTGCGGGGCGGGATCGATCCCAGGGGGATGTATCTCCAGTAGACACCCCAGTGAGATGGGTCTAGAATGCCGAGCTATCGAGTCGCGATGGGAGCTTGTTCCCAAGACTTTCGAGCACCTCCGGCTGACCGGGGCAAAGGAGAAAAAGTATCATGTTAGACCTGCTCATCAAGAATGGACGAGTGGTTGACGGATCTGGCCAAGCCTCCTTTTATGCCGATGTCGCGGTGAAAGACGGCAAAATTGTGGGGGTTGGCAAGTATCACGAGGCCACCACGCGCACCATCAACGCCGATGGTCGAGTCGTCGCTCCAGGGTTTATTGACCACCACACCCACTTTGATTCTCAGGCCATGTGGGATCCGATCGTCAACTCTACGTCTCTCAACGGTAACACTTCCATTATTGTCGGCCAGTGCGGGGCGGTGATCGCGCCGGTGCGCCCGGGCGATGGCGAGTGGTATCTGAAGATGTTCAATTATATGGAAGGGGTGCCTCTCGATTCGCAGCGGGCTGGGGTGGATTTTGCCTGGGAGACGATCCCGGAATACCTAGACGCCATCGAGCGCCGTCGCGGCATCAACGTGGGCGCCCTGGTCGGCCACTCCGGTATTCGGCGCTATGTGATGGGTGAGGCCGCGCAAGAGCGCGAGGCCAGGCCGGAAGAGATCGAGGCGATGAAGCAACTGGTGCGCGAGGGGATCAGGGCCGGCGCACTGGGCTTCAGCGTGGGCAATTTTGTGGGCCAGGGCGAGGAAATTTTCGGGGTCAAAGTGCCTTCCTCCGTGGCCACTGACCAGGAGCGCTACGACATCGGCAGCGTCCTGGGCGAACTGGGCACGGGCGTGTTTCAGGTCAGTGGCGGGGCCCCCGGCGGTTACCGGGGGCCGGCGATGGCGGCCCGAGAGCTATCCCGTCTGACGGGCCGTCCAGCCATGTACAACTTGCTCACCCAGGAGATCAACAAGCCGGACGAGTGGAAGGAACACCTGGAACTGCTCGAAGGGTTTTTTAAGGAGGGCATCCGCGCCTACGGGTCGTGTCTCTCCGCCACCGCCGGTCCGATCTTTGATCTGCGGGCCGGTCTCGATGGCGCGGAAGACGAGGACATGATCGATCCGAGAACGGTGTTCACGGGCATGCCGACCTGGGACTCGATCATGGCGCAGCCGGTCGTGGAGCGCATGCAGTCCTTCCGCAATCCGGAGATCCGCAAGCAGCTCAGCGTGGAGGCGGTGGAGACGGAGGGCACGCACACCTATCACATGGGCCTGGCGCAGCGGCGCATGAGTTTTTCCCGCCGTTGGGACCTGGTGGAGGTCTACATGACCTTGCATGAGCGCAACAAGCCGTTCAGCGGTAAAAGTATCGCGCAGATCGCGTCCGAACAGGGCAAGGGCATTATGGACACGTTCCTGGATATCGCTCTGGATGATGAGCTGCACACCTCCTTCCAGGTCATCGACCGCAATGATGACACGGAAGCGCAGCGGCAAATCTTGGGCTCGCCCTACTCCGTGATCGGCACGACAGATGGCGGGGCACGGCCGGACAAAGGGGATCGCACGGACTACAGCACCCGCTTGCTGAGTCACTGGGTGCGCGAAAAACAGGTGATGACGCTGGAAGACGCGGTCTACCGCATGACCGGCAAGACGGCGCTGATGCACGACCTGCATGACCGGGGCTTTCTCGCTGCCGGCAAGGCCGCCGACATCACGATTTTCGACCCGGACACGATTGCGCCCAAGCCGCGCGAGCCGATGTACGAGTTTCCGGGCGGCGAGATGCATGTCAAGCAGGGCGCGGTGGGCATGGATTATGTCATTGTCAACGGCCAAGTCCTGCTGGATCACGGCGAGCACACCGGCGCCCTGCCCGGCCAGACGCTGAGAGGGCCGCTGTACCACGGCGTGCACTAGCGCGATGACTCCCTGTATACCCGCTTATCCAGGGGATATACAGGGGGGAATGGCCGATTCTTCCGTCATCCGGCGCCAGCGGCAGTGGTAGAGGCGTGTCGCCGCTGGCGCCCAGTCAGCACGTCATCCTGGACAGGAGGCCCGACATGGTTCGAGAAGTCTACTTCTTCACCGAGATGGGGTATACGGCTTATCCGCAGGAGGAAGCCCGGCGGCTCGGTTATAACAACCTGATGTTTCCCAATACGCATTTCAGCCCCGAAAAGGCCCAGGCGCTCTACAGCATGTACTTCGACGAGCTCCAATATTGCACGGAGGCTGGCTTTGACGGGGTGATGATCAACGAGCACCACAACAACCCGCTCTGCATGATGCCCTCGGTCAACGTCATCGGCTCGGTCTTGGCTCGCACCACCACCAAGGGCCGGATTGTGTTTCTGGGCAATGTCTTGCCCATCCACGAAAATCCCTTGCGCGTCGCCGAAGAGATCGCCATGATCGACATTCTCTCCGGGGGCCGGGTGGTGTGTGGCTTTGTGCGGGGTCTCGGTCAAGAGAGCTTGGCCACCAACACCAACCCGATGTACAACCGCGAGCGCTTCGACGAGGCCCACAACGTCATCCTCAAGGCCTGGACCACACCGGGACCGTTCCGCTGGGAGGGCAAGCACTATCACTACCGGGTGGTCAACCCGTGGGTGATGCCCTTGCAAAAGCCCCATCCGCCCATCTGGATTCCCGGGGTCGCCAGTCAGGAGTCCGTCGCCTGGGCCGCGCGTCACCAATACCCTTATATTGCCTTGGCCCCACCGGTGGACCTGCTGGCGGGGATTTATGCCTACTATGACGACGTCGCGGCGGCGGAGGGGTTTACGCCGACTTCCGACCACCGTGGCTACGCCATCCGGGTGTGTGTGGCCGACAGTGATGAAAAAGCCTACGAAGAGGGCAAAAACTTCTACTGGCAACTGGGCACCTCGTTTGGGGTGACGCCGCCACAGTGGCAGGCGCCCCCAGGGTACATCAGCCGCTCAGCGGCCCAAGGGGCGCGAGAAAAAGCCCGGACCGCCGCGGCCTCGATCACCCCAGGGGGCCCGAGTCTGAGCTATGAGGAAGCGCATGCGACCTATCAGATCGTCACCGGCAACCCCGACACCGTGATCCGCAAATTAAAACATCTGATGGACATCGCAGATCCGAGCTACCTGATGGTCTGGGGCCGGGAGGGACCGATGTCTCACGAGGTGGCGGTGCGCGGTATCGACCTGCTCGGACAGGAGGTGATTCCCGCGATCAAAGCCTATCGGGCAGATCGGGAGAAAGGGCGCTGGCAGTTGGCGCAAGCCGAGGTGCGCTAAGCTGATGCCGAGTGCCTATGCGTTGCAGCGGGGCTCGGCGCCAGCAGACGAGCCCCTCCGTATGAATGCTTATCTTTTAGCGCTTCGTAGGCCAGCTAACAATAGGTCGCTCAGGGAGATTTTATGGACATCCAGTCCGTCATTATTCCGGTCGTGCTTGAAGATGGCAGTGTGATCAATGTAGAAGCAACGCCGATTGGCGAACAGGACATTGCATTGCCAACGTTGTCTTTCAAAGATATCAAGTCTTCAATTGCGAAAATTTCACAAGAGCTGGCCGAAACCATTCAACGAGTGAAGCCAGATAAAGCCAGTGTCAAATTCGGTCTTGAAGTGGTAGTGAAAGAGGGCGTCCTCACCGGACTCCTCACCAAAGGCTCCGGCAAGGCCAATTTGGAAATTACCTTAGAGTGGACCCCATCAAGCAAGCTGGTGGGACAGAGTTAAGGCGCGACCATGTCGGATGAGCAGACTCTTCAGGATTTCCAGCAATGCACGGTGCGCTTGACGGCTGCCGGGAGCCGTGGCACCGGCTTTTTTGTGGCGGCTGGGTTTATTCTCACCTGTCATCACGTGGTCAAATCGGCGGGGCAGCAGTCCGTGCAGGTGAGTTGGCCCGCCTGTAAACAAACCTATACGGCTGAAGTCTTTAAATCTTTTGAGACTCCTGATCTCGCCTTACTCCAATTGAGTTCGCAGCAAGAAGGGGTGCCAATCGCCAAGCAACCCTGGGTGCGCTTGGATGAAGCGGTGCCGAAGCTGGGTGAAGATTTATACAGCTATGGTTATCCATCGGACTATAACGATGGTGATTCAGCGACATTTGAATACGAGGGAGATAGTCTTAGCCAAGACGGCTCTAAACTCTACAAATTTAAAGCCGGTCAAGCGAATTATGGGTTGAGCGGTGCGCCATTGCTAAATCCGCGTACGGGCAAGGTCTGTGGCATGGTCACCCGTTCCCGCAGTCCGAGCGGTGACATGGGCGGCAGGGCCATTCCTTCGACGGTCCTGCTGTCGCTATTGTCCGATGTCGTTCCTCTACCCATAT